>Ga0180300_10001292_pt1 | contig 11549 bp, 11 predicted proteins | sample GuaBasSediGuay15_FD_121798 | JGI IMG/M metagenome (GOLD analysis project Ga0180300, IMG submission 121798) | Subseafloor sediment microbial communities from Guaymas Basin, Gulf of California, Mexico - Guay15, Core 4569-2, 21-24 cm | ecosystem: Environmental > Aquatic > Marine > Hydrothermal... | reverse complement strand
CATTTATAAAATTAAATTGTATTACAATTCGGTTGAAATTATAAAAGGGAGGTAGTTAAAAGATATGAGAAAAAAATATATTCTCATATTTTTGATGCTGGTGATACTACTAGTGCCATCAATATCTATTGTTGTAACAGCTGGACATAGCACTATACCACCAGGTACAAGTAGGGGAGATATAGTGCTGATAAGATATAAGAATATACCACCATTATATACTGGTCTTACCTATCAACATGCTATGCTCTATTTAGGTAGATGTAGTGATGGTACGTATAGAGTAATTGATGCTGATGGACCGGGGGTATTAAATGAAACATGGGATCAAGCAATGGATCGTGTCTATCAAGAACACGGCGGTTATACGAAAATGGTGGTCGTAAGAGTAACTCCATACCAAGGAAAAAACACGGGGATATGGTAGCAGATACCATAAAATTTGCTGAGAGTAAGGTAAATCTTCCCTATGATAGTGATTCTCAATTTGGGCTTCGTAAGCAAGTTAAGGATAGTCCAGATCTAAATGGTAAGGATAAGTGGTGGTATGGTGCTCTTCCTCCCCGTGGTGGTAGTGGTAATACGGGGACCTGGATATATTGGTTTTCTCATCCAGTATCTTGGGCTAAGAAATATTATTGTACTGAACTTGTTTGGGCAGCGTATTTCCAGGGCAGCCAAGGTAATAGATATCTAGAGAATACCCCTGATCTAGGCCCTGTTAGAGGTTGGGAGATAGAACATGCAGAATATGGACAGGTTCAACTGATTTCTGGTACACCTAGTGGCAGCCCACTTCAACATGACAATGACTAAGCATAATAACAGCTTATCACCTCTCTCCCTCTTTTTTGCTTTCTATAGAAATATATATATAAAATATCCTAGACTAAATAGATGTATAGAATTTGGAGGCTTTGTAATATGAATATGAAAAGTAGGATAATTCCAATTATAATAGTTTCTTTTATACTCTTAATACCTATTTCCATGTCACATAAATTTTTATCAAACGAAGAGAAAAGTAACCTTGCTAACAAAGATCCTTCCATAACAATGTCTAACCCTAACAATGATGGTGAATGGAATCATACTTATAGTGACAGCTATCTTTATCATAATGGTTATTGTGTCCATGAAACCAGTGATGGAGGATATATTATAGCTGGAGAGGTAGTGCTTTCCAATGGTATCTCTGATAGACCTCTGTTGATAAAAACAGAGGATATAGGTAATTTGATTTGGATGAAAACATTTGGTCATAAGAATAGTGATGCTAGTTATGTTGAGGAGACTAATGATGGTGGATACATTTTGGTAGGAACCTATTATGGTAGTAGTTGGGATATGCGTCTTATTAAAACAGATCGTGATGGTAATTTGGTTTGGGATAAAATATTAGGTACTCTCTCAGATGAGACTGGCGAGTGTGTTCATCAAACCAGTGATGATGGTTATATTTTATGTGGTTCTACTTCAGGGGATGTTTGGTTGGTTAAAACAGATGATATGGGTAACATTGTGTGGGATAAAAGTTTTAACACTGGTAGTTTTGCAGGTGGAGCAGAGTCCCTTCAACAAACTAGTGATGGTGGATATATACTTGTTGGTTATGCTATTTCTTCTGTATCTGGTGAGAAAAGTGGAGATGTTTTGTTAATTAAGACAGATAACCAGGGTAATATGTTATGGAAGAAATATTTTGGTGGTAAAGGTTGCGATGAGGGACATTGGGTTGAGGAAACCAGGGATGGTGGTTTTATTATAGTTGGTGAGTTTGATCGTTTTGGTTGTGATGATATCTGGCTTATAAAAACAGATAGTGAGGGTAATATGGTTTGGAATAAGAGTTTTGGTGGTGGTAGCTGGGATGAGGCTTATTGCGTTAAGGAAACCATTGATGAAGGATATATTATAGTGGGTGGTACTTATTCTTATAGTAGGTATGGTGATGAAGACCTCTGGCTTATTAAGACAGATCAGTATGGTAATAAGGAGTGGGGTAGAATTCTAGGTGGGAGTGGATATGATGGCGGTCACTTTGTTGACGTTATCAATGATGGTAGTTATATAGTAGTAGGTGGTACTAGTTCTTTCATCAGTGATAACAGGAGTGAAGTTTGGCTTCTTAAAATCGTACCTGATAATAAGCCACCTAGTAAACCTATTGTAACTGGTTCTAGTACTGCCAAGATCAATAAGCCTTATACGATTAATATTTCTAGTGTTGATCCTGAGGATGATGATATCTATTATTTTGTTGTTGCTTGGGGTATAGGTGTTAGCGGTTGGATAGGACCATACCAGTCTGGTGAAACTGTTAGTTTCACTGTCTTCACTCATGCTCCACGAGGTGTCTATAATATCACTGTTAAGGCTATCGATAGTCATGGTTGGGAGAGTGTTATGTCTGATCCTTTGCGTGTTACTTTTCCAAAACCATTCTCGTTAAACCTACTACCACCATTTATTCAGAGGATGCTGTTATCTAAGATCTAAAATCAATTTTTCTTCAATTTTTCTAATAGCTCAATCATTAGAAACCTAGTTCATCAAAAATCTAATTCTCTATAAATTTTTGTATGTCTTTTATCAAATCTTTTGATTCTCTAAGATCTTCTAGATATTTCTTAAAACGTTTTGCACGCCAATCAAGTATAACTGCTATACCTCGATCATTTTCATCTCTTATCAGACGACCTATTGACTGAACAAGTTTACGAGCTGTTGGTGCTTCAACGGTATACTCCCAGCCTTTACGAAATTTCATCTCATAATAGTGTTGTAATCCACGCTGCCTAGCCGTTGGCTTAGGATATGGTATACCTACTATCAAAGCTATCTCTAGTTGAGAAGCTGGAAAATCCATACCCTCACTTATTCTACCACCCATTACAGAAAACATAGTTGCACCATCTTTAGCGCCATGTGATTTAAAATCAGAAACTAAATCCATAAGTGCAGACTGCGACATCTTCTGCTCCTCAACATATACAGATCGCCTAATTTTCTTGAAAAAATCTTTTGATTGAAACATAGAAAGTATATTAAAACTAGGGAAGAAAACCATTGTATTACGAGGAAAAGTGTTACATACACTAGATATATAATTCTCTATCCTACCAGCAATATCTCTATCTTTAATAATCTCATCATACTTTGTTGTAGCATCAGTTACATATAGTATTCTACGGTTTTCCTTTGGAAAAGGAGATGGAAAAGATGATAAAATAGTATCTCCTGGTAAACCCATAGAATCCCTATATTCTTCTAGAGGTTGCAATGTACCAGACATATGTATTGTTGCATGAAATTTCTTTATAACACTAGCACCAATAGATGGATCTAAGCAATAAGCTTCAATACGAGGATTTCTACCATTAGAAGCATCAACAACTAATTTAGCATATTGTTCACTTTCAAGATTCATCCAGAATTCAAGGAATTCACCTAGATGATGTACATAAGATCTAGGGAGTTTACCTTGTTGTTGTTTATATTCTTGAATCTTTTCTCCAAAAACTAGTAGATCTTCTATAATTTGATCTAACTGTTTACTAGTTATGCTCAGTCTAGATAGTATCTCTGTTTCAAATTCATGGGATGGCAAGAATGCATCTTGTTTATCATTTCTATTTCTAATACCATCTTCAAGTATACTATAAACATAGGTATCTCTAAGATCTCGTATAATCTCAGATAGAGTTTTACAAAACTTTGAAACAGAAATCTGACTAATAGAAACCTTGGGATCTCCATAGGTTTTAACCTCTTCTATACAAGCTTTAAGCATCCAGTAACTAAGTTGAGAGGAGAATAAATCTCTGAGATAATCTGGTAGATTATGGGCTTCATCTACAACTAGAATCAAATCATCCTCATCTCTACTAAGCCAGTCAAGTAACATGTTACGGATTATAGGATTGAAAACATAGATATATGGCACTACAACTAGTATTGCATCTCTTATAAGTTCTTTATTAATCTCATATGGACAGAGATCTTTACGATCACAATATTCTATGAAATCTTCAACATAGGGTAGTTTCTCTCTAACCCATCTGTAGGTTTCTTCAACTTTTTCTTCATCTTCAATTACATTTCTATAATATTTACAGCCCTTCCTAGAGGTGTGAACCTTTTTCTTTTCAGCTGCACAAAACTTTGATAACTCCTCAGCAGTACCCTGAGATAACTCTGTGTTATATCTTGCTTGTAAACACATATTTGCTCTACCTTGGATACCAACTCCAAAAAGCCTAGGTTTCAAAGATTCTTCAGCATGCTCTCTAATAGCTCTTAATTCTAATAGAACCTGCTGCTGCTGGGAGTTTGTACGAGTGATATAAACAATTTTTTTATCATAATTCAAAGCATATTCTAAAGCAGCGGTTAGAGCACAAACAGTTTTACCTGAGCCAGTGCCGGATTCTAAAACTAGATGCCTATGGTTAGATAGAACCTCAGAGATAAGCTGTATAATCTCTGTTTGATGTTTTCTAGGTTGATATGGGAAAAGATGCATGTTAAATTAAATAATAGAAAACCAGGTAAATAAGAGTTAATACCCAAATATATATAGACTCCGTAGTTTTATTTAAAAAATTAGGATGATCACACCATTTGATAAAATAAAATCTAATCTAGGAGAAATACTTCCTAAAGATTTATTAGATCGAATACCTAGGAAATGGGAGAAGATAGGAGATGTATTAATATTAAAACTATCTAGGGAATTGAAAAATTATGAGAAAGATATTGCTAGAGTGTATGCAAATGTTTTATCTTGTAAAACTGTCTTAAATGATATAGGAGGTATTAGAGGAGTAGAGAGAATACCTGTTGTAGAATATATCTATGGTTCTAAAGATACAGAAACGATTCATATAGAAAATGGCATACGTTTTATGTTAGACCCTATGCGTATAATGTTTTCATCAGGGAATATAGATGAGAGAATAAGGATATCTACTATTTCTAATCCTAAAGAGGTTGTTGTAGATTTATTCGCTGGAATAGGATATTTTACTATTCCAATAGCAGTGTATAGTAAACCAAAAAAGATATATGCATATGAGATAAATCCTATAGCATATAATTATCTATGTAAAAATATAGTATTAAACCATGTGACAGATATAGTTAAACCCATCCTTGGAGATAATAGAGAGAAAACTATAGAAGATATTGCTGATAGAGTGATTATGGGATATTTCGGAGATACATATAAGTTTATATCAACTGCTATAAAATGTTTAAGGAATCATAAGGGTTTCATCCATTATCATGATGTTTTTCCAGAGGAAGATATACCTGATAAACCATTATATTATCTAACAGAACAAGCAGAGATATTCAATAGAAAAGTAGAGATGATTAGATATAGAAAGGTTAAATCCTATGCACCTGGTATAAATCATTATGTATTTGATGTAAAAATCTGGTGAAATATGAATAAAATACCTTTATATATCTATCATACCCTAGAGGATGATCCAAAGAAATGTACTGCTAGGAAACTAGATAAATTTAGATTAGCTAGATTGGAGAAGAATATATATAGGATTCCCAGTGGTTTGATACTTTTAAATCCTTTTGCAAAGAAGAGTTTATCAAGAGAGGATAAAACTATTGCAGAGAAAAATGGTATACTAGCTGTTGATTGTTCTTGGGAAACAGCTGAAGAAAATTTTTCAATACTTAGTGGAAAAAGATACTCTAGAGCATTACCATATCTAGTAGCTGTTAACCCTGTAAACTATGGTAAACCTTTTAAACTCTCTACTATAGAAGCTTTTGCTGCAGCTTTATATATACTAGATCATATCGAAGAAGCAGAAGAGATTCTAAACATCTATAAATGGGGCCCACATTTCATAACTCTTAATAGACAACCTTTAGAGGAGTATAGGAATGCAAAAACAAGTAGAGAGATAATTGAAATCATGAAACACTATATATAAAAAGGTGGAATAGGAAAATGAAATATGATTTAGATAGTTTTTTTAAACCAAAAAGTATCGCTGTTGTAGGAGCATCAAGAGATTCAAGGAAGATAGGACATGCGGCTCTTAAAAATATTTTAATCTCAGACTATCCATGTGATCTATATCCTATTAATCCTCATGAGGAGGAAATCCTCGGGCTTAAATGTTATCATAAACTAACAGATGTACCCAAACCTATTGATCTTGTTTTGATATGCGTTCCAGCTAAGATAGTCCCACAAATAGTAAGAGATTCTATAGAGAAGAAAGTTAAACATATAATAATAATCTCATCTGGATTCAGCGAAGTTGGTAACAAGAAATTAGAAGAAGAAATACAAGATTTAATTAGGGATACTAAAATCCGTGTTCTAGGTCCTAATACAATGGGTTATAAAAATGCTTCAGATGGACTTGATGCATCTTTTGTATTCGGTGAACCTAGGAAAGGTAATCTTTCTCTAATCAGTCAGAGTGGAGCACTAGGAATAGGTATGATATATCTAGCAAATAATGAGTTTGTAGGTGTATCAAAGATAATAGGTGTTGGTAACAAGCTAGATATAGATGATGATGATCTTATAGAATATTTTAGTAGAGACCCAGATACCAAGGTTATAGGTTTATATATCGAAGCAGTGAAAGATGGTAGAAAATTTATGAATAGTATTAAAGCTTGTAAGAAACCTGTTTTAGTTGTAAAAGCAGGTAGAAGTAAAGCAGGTGCTAGAGCAACAGCTTCTCATACTGGTTCTATGGCGGGTAGTGATCAAATATATAGCGCTGCAATCAAACAAGCAGGTGGTATAAGATGTAGAGATATCGTCGAACTATTTGATATAGCAAGGGCACTCGCTGGTCAACCCCCTATGCGAGGTAATAGAGTAGGTATAATAACAAATGGTGGAGGATTAGGTATACTACTTACAGATGCTTGTGAAGATAATGGACTCCATGTACCTAAACTATCAGATGAAACATATGAGAAGATCGATAAAATACTACCAGAGTTAGTTAAACCTAATAACCCAGTTGACTTAGTAGCAGATGCAGGTTTCTATAGATATGAAGCAGCTACTAAAGCAATGCTTGAAGATGAAAATATTGATGGTGTAATAGTAGCATCAGTACATGGAGGATACGCTAGACCTAGAGAATTCACTGGAGCAATACTAAAAATGATAAGAGAACGTAAACTACACGAAGCATATAGAAAACCTATACTAGCCACATGGGTTGGCGGTAGAGAATATGAAGATCTAGTATATGATCTAAAATCAGCAGGAGTACCAATCTATCCTAGTAGTTGGAGAACAGCTAGAGCAATGTGGGGGTTATACGTAGAGGGACAACGTCTTAGAAGAGAAGGATTATTAGATTGAAAAATCTATAACTATTCAAAAAGATGTAGTCTATCTTCAAAATCTACTACCTTAGGCTTTCCTTTACCTAGCTCAATGTTATGTCCCTCTGCTTTCAAACGTAGAGCTTGTTTCTCTACTCCGCCAGGAAATTTTTCATTTAAACTACCATCATTTCTAATTACCCGCCAATAAGGCGTTATAATTTCCTCTCCATGTTCAATATCTTCTTCAGCTGCCTCTGCAATGATACGTAGAAAAATCCCAGTTACCTTAGCGCAGCTTTTATCAGCATTAGCATCTCTGGCGAGTTTATCCATAATTTGTCCTAGGGTAGCTAGTTTACCCGTAGGAATCTTTCGTATCAAAGCTTCAACATCAAGTGGTTTTGGTATAAGTATTTTAACTATTTTACCATGGCTAGGGTTTTCCTTCTCTAACTTCTCCCGCCAACTTTTAGATGCCTTCATTTCTAGATCTCCTCTCGAATTCTTTTTATCAATCTATCTTTTTGCATCACCTTTCTATTTTATATATATCTTAAGATACTAAAGTATACAATTATCCTCAGCAGATAGTTGAAATCAGAAATTCTAATTTTATTCAACCCATTCTACTCCCAATAGCTTCTCCCAATCAGGTCTTTTACCTTCCCATTTCTCAGCTATCTCTTTAGGTACACATTCTTTGCATACACCTATGAGAGAGAAGGAGCAGGATGAACATACTGGTCTACCACATTTAATGCAGAATATCTCAGCTTTTCTCTCGCCACATATACTACATAAACCAGTTGGTTTCCCAGGTGATAATTTGTTTTGTTCTTGATAGTCTTTTCTAGTTTCCTTCAACCATTTTTTAAGTTCTTCATTCATAGTTGATTCATCCAAGCTCATACTCCACCCACATAATCTTCTTCTATATAAACCAAATATATATTCCTTTTATATAATCATTTGTCTCTTTCTTGATATGGTTTTTCTATGGATATAATTTGAGAATAGATGGATAAATGGAGTTAATATAAGTAGAACAATTATGTGTGAAACAGTGAAACTTTTTAGAAACCAGTTAAATGATAAGAAACCCATTAGATGAAGTAAGCTACTCATAAGGAAGCTAAATAGTAGTACACCTAATATGAAATCTATTTGATCAAAGGGTATCCAATCCTCACCTCTCTCTTTCCCAACTCGTCTTTTAAAGAAACTCTCAAGGATATCACCAATTAGGGCACCAAAACATATAGAGAATATAATAGGTATCATCATGGGGAATCCTGTGAAGTCATCGATATGTATAGGGAAATTAATTGAATCAGCATATTTTGCAAGAGCTGAGAAACCAAAACCTGCTGTTATACCCATAAGTGTTCCAAAGAATAAACCCTCCCAGGTTTTTCCATCCCCCAAGATACGACGACCATCATACCATGTTTTACCGAAATCAATAGGTGTACCACCACCTAATAGTAAAGCACTAGCATTTGCAACATACGCCGGTAGTATAAGCCATAGAGCTTGAATAATAACTTCATAACCCATTTTTCATTAGAAGGGTATCAACTACTTACTTAAGAGTATAATGAATTTTTCCAGTAAAACTAGGTTAACAAAAAAATATGAGGTTACAATTTCAGTAGAAAAATATCATCTCCTAGTGGAGAGGTATAATCTTCATGTAAAATCTCTATTTTTTAAATGTTTATTACAAAGATATCGTTTCTTATATCAAAAACTATTCCACCATAAGTATGAGCAATAGCTTTAACATTGTGTTTACCGAAAGAACTTTCATCCCATGTAAAGACGAAGGGAGGTTGATTAACTACATCCTTTGATATATTATCAACTAGGAATTCTATATAATCTATATTTGATTCATCATATGATTCAACTGTAACTTTAAGTGAACCGATAATTATTGTTCTATCTATATCTAATATCTTCAATCCAAAAACGTATAAACCATTACCTGGGGAGGTTATATTTATCGGTGTAATACTTTTCTCTATTATATCTCTAATTCCATCTTCATTCTCTACAGTTAAAGTAACATTATAACATCTTTTATAAGAATAATGATGAATAGGATTTTTCTCCTCGCTAATATTACCATCGTCGAAATCCCATTTTATAGAGTTTATACATCCATAGGATTCATCAGAGAAGGAGATAGTAAAGCCTTCATCATCAGCTATCTGTTTGAAACTGAAATCTGCTGTGAGAGGATTATTCTCCCATAGTTTTAAAGATGGATCACCTAATATGTTGTAACATTCCATATAGTATTTACTATTCTTCCCACCTCCATAATGAAGATATAATTCTTCTAAAGCAGAAGAAGTCATACCACCGATATCTCTAATATCTTTATCCCACCACGCTGAAAACATATATTTTTCAAGTAAATCATCCTCCCTCCACATAGTAAATGCGGATGAACCCCAGAAGGCAACAGCCCCCTTGTCAGGTACTCTAAGCCATGTTTCACCGAAACATTCTTCAAAATTAAGTTTACCTGTTAGACAAGCATGGCTACATATAAAAGGATAAATCTCATGGTTTCTAAGATTTCTAATATCATTTTGAGTAAATCTTGGTCCATCAGCCCATTCACCAGGACTCCCATGACCAGAGTATATTACTAATCCTCTACCATCATTTAAAACATCAAATACTTGATCTGTAGTAGCTCTATATGCAGCGCTATATAGTTTATCACAGCTAAAATTATGCGGTATCATATAATGTTCGATAACATAATTATGAGTACTCTCAGAGATATAATGGTTATCCATAGATGCTAGGAATGCTGCTTGTTTAATATAACATTGAGAGAATCTACCTTGTTCATATAAAATGGTTTTATTCACCATTATATCAACCTGTTCTTTACTGGAAGCTGGAAATCTACCAATAAGTATATCTGGGAAGAAATCAGTATCCATTAGAGTATAATATAGATCTGTAGCGGTACCAGAGTGTTCACCTATAAAAGTTGGTATCTCTTCTACATCTCCAACTAGTAGCAGATACACTGGTGGAGTACCCCAGGTATTATAAACTGTTTTTATGAATTCATATAATTCTTTTGAGGTAAGATTCTCATTGATTATAGATGTATTTACTATTGTAACTGTATAACCCTGTTTTTCTTTCCACTCTGCAAATGGAAGGATTTCTCTATAGAAATCATCAGTAGTAATTATAAGATAACCCTCAGATTCATCATCAGGATAATTTCTATCTGAATAACCATAGACAATAGTTGAAAGTAGTTGATTAAATGTTTTAGATTCAAGATTTCTATGGACAATAGTGTTATTTTTTTCCTCATCTAGATATATATCTATTTTACATGAAGTAAGTATTTTAATGATACCTTTAGCTGGATTATATTTAATAGATGAAAGCTCTAATAAAATACAGTTTCTATCTCTAAAAGCACCTTTCTCAAGAATCCTAGCGGTCATAGATGGAGTAAAAACATCTAGGAAGTAATATGAATAGTTCATAGTAAAATCTTGAGATGACATAGAAGATTTTATTCTAGAAGGCTGAACGGGGTAAACCATTTTAGGTAAACCTATGCTATCAAGAGATAACTCATTCCATTTCTCATCAGAAACCAGTATAGATGAAACTTTGAGAGAAGGTACTTCAATTAACTGATAAATCTTCGGTAGATTAGCTTCTCCTACAACTGTAGACTCCCCACTATTAGGAGAGTTAATCAGCGTAAAACTTCCATTAGCAGTATTAATAGAACTAAAAGATGGTATTGGTATATCAATAACAATATTATAACTATTATCACCTATGTGGATAGTTATAGTAGCATAATGAGAATCTTCTGAGACAACAATATAGCTACTCCAGATATTTGAACCTACAAATAACCCCATCAGCAGGACTAGGATAATTTTTTTCATATAATATCACCTTTTTCTCTGAGGATAAAAGAGATACCATAGAACACAAAATTTAATATGAGACAGATTATTTAAATATTCCGTATCTACCGAGATATACAAAAAAAGATGTAAAAACTAAAATACAAATGCTCTCCCCCTAAAAAATGGTTTGGATATAGGAGACTATCTTACATTTAACATGCAACCTATTTAAATATAGAAGCAATTAGATACCTCCTAAGTATTTTTCCTTCAATAGATTTAGTAGATACCTGAGAGGTTATT
>Ga0180300_10001291_pt1 | contig 11554 bp, 10 predicted proteins | sample GuaBasSediGuay15_FD_121798 | JGI IMG/M metagenome (GOLD analysis project Ga0180300, IMG submission 121798) | Subseafloor sediment microbial communities from Guaymas Basin, Gulf of California, Mexico - Guay15, Core 4569-2, 21-24 cm | ecosystem: Environmental > Aquatic > Marine > Hydrothermal... | reverse complement strand
TCGAAGACTTAAAACGTGAACCTCGACTTCGGTCTATTGCCTGTCAAATAGTATTGGCTTCATACACGGCTCTTGAGGTTTATTTAGTTAATAAATTCAAAGAGTACCTATCATTTCGTATGAGGGATTGTCCTCAAGGTACACAAGGTATAAAAGAAGCCATATTGAAGATGATACGTTTCCGAGACCTTAAAGAGATAAAGAAGAATTACAGAGATTTTATTGGAATTCACATTGATAAATTTGAGCCAGGACATTTTCCTGTAGATTATAAATCAAATTTTAAAGAAAATACATGGTGGGAAAGTCTCCTTCAAATTAGTAAGGCGAGGAATGAAATAGCACACAGAGGCATTTCAGAAACTACTCAGCTTATATTGTTACCAGATGCTTGGGAATGCTTTGACCTTTGCAGACGTTGGGTTAATCTTTTCAACATAAATTTTGATCGATACATCTACAAAAACGAACTAACTGATTATGTCAAGAGATGTTTATAGTTTTTAGGAAACAATTTATTTAATATCCAAGGCAGATATTGCTAGATGGAACACAGACGTTAAATTAAAGCTATGGCTAACCCACTTACTCAGGTCACACCTATTTTAGACCTCTTAGGGAGGGAGCTAAAAATTTTGCCAGCCACAGGTGGGGCAGTAGAGGATTTGCAAAGGCCAGATCAAGAGGAAATAGAAGATATTTTAGTAGATGCAGAAGCAAATACTGTAACTGCCTTTGCCGAAACACCAAAACCAGACCCCAAAAATCTTTATCGTCATACACCCCCAATCTGCAGGGACAAAAAACTTTTTCGCTTTTTTATTGATGGTAGCATCAGGACCTGTTTTCTGGGCACAGCAATAGAGGGAACTAGATCATTTCCCATAGAACTGGCACAGGTGGGGGCTGCAGTCATAGAAAGGCAACAAGGTGGTCAATTAAGGATATTTAAACACAAACAAAAGGTTCTCCTTCTACTACCAAAGGAAAATCAAGGTATCTCAGATACACTCTGGTCCCAGATCCATAAGATAGACATACCAGAGTTTTTTGAGATTGTTGACTTTACTTTCTCAGACAGGTCTTCATCAGACAAATTGGTTGATGCAAAGAAAGACCCAAGGGATAAGGCAGGGGCTAAGGCAAGATCAAAAATGCACAAACTTGAGATCGAGCTTATAAAGGCCACGGATGCAGCAAGAAATGAGGATGCCTGGCTTATTTTAGATGGGAGTGTCAAGTTTGTGGAAGAGGATATCTGGGACTTGTGGGAAAATAGTAAAGGTCCATATGTTATTGGTGTAGCAAAATCTTTTAGGAAAGACCCCATGTTTTATTTTGGTAAAAGGCCTTCTCAAAGAAAGGATATCAGCACCATCCTTGCTGGTTTGCCCCATGAGCACAGGACTGTTGCCTTTAGCACATATGATGATAAAGTAGCCTTTTGGTATGTGAGGCTAAGAGAGCAAAAGCAAGTGGATTATCCACTTATGGGTGTAGTAAAAGTGGAGGTCCCTCGTCCCGATAAAAAGCCTATCCCCACAGAGCTTGCTGACCTTATCTCATCTGCCCTGGTGGCAGAAAGAAACGTTACTCCTTATGGCTTAGATAGAAGATGGCATGCCTGCCTTTACCCCATTTATGTAGCGGAACAGGTAATAAAGAGCCGCTTCTTCTCAAAGGAGGTCTTAATAGGTACAATAAAGTGGCCTAAGCCACCCATTGGAGGTACCTTATGAATGATAAAAACCTTATAAGAGAAGTAGGCAAGACTTCAGCTACAGACAAAGACCCAAGTACCTCTGATAAGTTTACATTTTGGCTTGCTCCATCCGTTATAGTAAATCCATTTGATATTGTAGAGGTAGACCAGGTTAGCCATGAAGGAAAAAGCAAGACCTATGGCCTAGTAACCATACTTGAGCATAGGACAGATTCACCTACACACCTTTCAAACTTTATCTCTAGCAACTTTGGTGAATTAGAAGAAGAGCCAAGTACGCCAAGGCAGGGAACTACCATTGCTAAGGTAAATGTGCTCAGCAATGATAGGGATGTCTACATGCCTGTACAAAGTGATAGGATAGTAAGGTTTGCTGATGAGGAGGGTATTCAGGTTGCACTTGGTATAAACGCTATGGCAATTGAAGACAGGATACCTGCTGGATTGATTAGGATGAGCAATGGTGCTACTGCTGTTGCCTATATTGACCGCCGCTATGTATTAGGCCCTGAATCTGCCCATGTAAATATTTCAGGCATTAGCGGCCTTGCTACAAAGACCTCTTATGCCATGTTTCTGATCCAATCCATACTCCAAAGAACACCTGAGGAGGAAAGAGATAAAATTGCAATAATCATCCTAAATGTGAAACATGGAGACCTTTTGCAAATAGATCAGAGAAGAGAAAGGCCATTTTCTACAGAAGAGATGGAGATATGGGAGGCCCTTGGTCTAGAACCGATGCCTTTTGATTCAGAAAGGGTACACTGTTACCTTCCCCGGGGAAGGGATGGTAGGCCAAATAGCTTTCTTGAGCCAGACTTTTATCAAATATATGCATATGACTTTGAGTCGGCGGCCGATAAGCTTGACCTTTTATTTGCCCAAATCCCAGATGCATATTTTACACTTGAGTCTATTATAAGTGAGATTAAAGAGGGTGTAAGAAGCCATGAGCCAGAGTTTAGAAATGTCCACAGCTGGAAAAGCCTATTAAGTGATAAACCGCTCTTTGATCCAAAAACAAGAAGTGCAGTAAAGGAGTGGCGTGGCATTAGGGGCTCATCTATAGGCGTTTTTAGGAGACACATGAGGAGGATGGTACAGATAAGCCAAACAGGCATCTTTGTAGATAATAGGTCTACTAACGAAAAGGTGCTTGCCGAAGAAATACTAACGATACAGGGTGGCCACGTCTATGTAATAGATATTGCCCGGCTTCAGGAATATGAGCAGATGCTTGTATTTGGGGATATACTAAAGTCAGTTTATACACTTAAGGCCGACCCTCCAGAGGATAGGAGGGAACCAGTCCCTGAGAGGATTATATTTTTTGTCGATGAGCTAAATAAATATGCACCTTCAGGCCCACGGCCCTCACCCCTAACAGAGCTTGTGCTTGAGATAGCAGAGAGGGGCCGCTCTCTTGGGGTAATTCTTATCTCTGCACAGCAGTTTATGAGTGCTGTCCATTCAAGGGTCACTGGAAATTGTGCCACTAAGATAATTGGCAGAAGTGGTTCGGCAGAGGTGCTTCAACCTGATTATAGATTTTTAGACAATGAGATAAAATCTAATGTAACAAGGCTTTCTAAGGGAGAATTGCTGTTGGTCCACGCGGTTTATCGTCAACCAGTAAAGATAATCTTTCCTAAACCTGCCTTTAAGCAACAGGAGTTTTAGGTGAGAGTCAAGCTTATAAAACATACAGAAGAAAGGACCAAGCAGAACATATGAATTTAGGTACACTCCTTCCTATAGAGATAAAAAGAAAGGTAATAGCCTCAGATGTCAATTGATATAGAGAATGAAATAAGAAATATAGCTCCAGACTTTACACAGAAAATAAGAGAGGCTGCCTCTTTATCAAAAAATGAGGCAGAATTTAGGATAAAAATTGCCCCACTTATCGAGGAATTTTCTAAAAAGCTACGGCTTACCATTCCTATAAGAGAAGAATATACCCTTATAAGAGGTAGAGCAGATGCAGTATATAATCGCCTTGTAATTGAATATGAATGTCCAGGAAAATTAAGGCATGACAATAGATATAGGTCTAATAGAGATTCAATCAAACAAGTAGAAGATTACATAGAAGACTTATCAAAAAAAGAGAGGCATAGAAAAGAACGTCTTGCAGGGGTTGCCTTTGATGGCAATTATTTTATTTTTGTACGTTTTAGGGAAGATACATGGTATATAGATGAGCCCTTAAAAGTAGACATCTACTCTACCGAGAGATTTTTAAAACTCTTGGCCTCTCTTTCTACAGAGCTTGCTCTTATTCCAGAAAATCTGGTTAGGGACTTTGGAGAAAATAACCAGATTTCAAGAAAGGTTGTAAGCACCTTGTTTAATGCCTTAACTACCTCAGATAATCCGAAGGTCAAGACACTTTTTGAGCAGTGGAGGCTACAATTTAGTGAGGTCTGTGACTATGAAAGGACCTCAAAACTAAAGATTGAAGATTTTGCAAGAAAATTTGGGATTCCCGCTAAGAATGTAAAGCTATTTCCCTTTTTCTTTTCTTTGCACACATATTATGCTGTTCTTATAAAACTTTTGGCTATTCAAATTGTTCATTATTATATTATGCCAAAAGGTAAAACTGATTTAAAACAAGTAGCTACATTTACTAATGAAGAATTAAAAAATTATTTAAAAGGAATGGAAGATGGTGGCATATTTAGAGATATTGGTATCAATAACTTTTTAGAAGGAGATTTCTTTAGCTGGTATTTAGATATATGGAATGATGCTATTTATGATGCCTTTAAAAGACTTATCTCAACTCTTGCTAACTATTCTCTCTTAACCCTTGATGTAGATCCAGATACAACACGTGACCTTTTAAAAAAACTATATCAGCAACTTATGCCAAAAGAATTAAGGCACAATTTAGGTGAATATTATACGCCCGATTGGTTAGCTGAAAGATTACTTAATATGCTTGAAGGGGGAAAATTCGAAGGCAACCCCAACAAAGGCTTACTTGACCCTACTTGTGGCTCAGGTACTTTCCTTGTCCTTGCTATAAAGAAAATAAAACAATATGCCAAAGAAAAGAAAATTGAGCCAAGAATAGTATTAGAAAAGATACTTTCAAATATAGTAGGCTTTGACCTTAATCCTTTAGCAGTCATTTCTGCTAGGACAAATTACCTTTTGGCATTAGGAGACCTGCTTGAGCATATGAAAGAGCCTATAACTATTCCTGTTTATCTTTGTGACTCAATTATAACCCCTCAAGAAGGGGAAGATATATTTGGATGGGGCAAATTAAAAGTCAATACAGCAGTTGGCCCATTTTTTATTCCAAAAAACCTTGTTAAGGCTGAATATATTGATGAACTCTCTAATTTCCTAGAGGAGGCAGTAAAACTTAAATATAATAAAAATCAATTTATACAAGTCCTTTGCCAAAGGTTACCTTTAAATCAGGATCAGGATGAAAATGATATAAAGGTGATCTATGAACTATACGAAAAGCTATTAAATCTTGAAAAACAGGGCATAAACGGTATCTGGGCAAGGATTATAAAAAATGCCTTTGCTCCATTATTTAAAGGAAAATTTGACTATATTGCAGGAAATCCACCTTGGGTAAATTGGGAACATTTGCCAGAAGATTATAGGAAAGATACTTTAAAAGTATGGCATTACTATGAACTTGTACCTCCTAAAGGGCTAGGAGCTATCTTAGGCAAAAGCAAAATGGACATCTCTGTACTTATGACATATGTAGGTTTGGATAAATATCTTTATAAAGGCGGAAGACTTGGTTTTTTAATTACTCAATCAGTTTTTAAAACAGGAGCTAGCCAAAGTTTTCGAAGATTTCGGTTAAAAGACAGTATTCCTATTAGAGTTTTACACGTAGATGACATGGTAAAACTTAACCCCTTTGAAGGGATAGGCAATAGAACTTCTATCATCATTTTGCAAAAAGGAAAGGAAACAAAGTATCCTGTTCCTTATAACTATTGGGTAAAGAAAATAAGAGGAAAATCAATAAAAGATGATTTGTCTTTAAATGAAGTTATTGAACTAGCTACTTATAAAAAATTTGTAGCTGAACCTGTAAATAAAAATGATACAACTTCACCTTGGATTACAGGAAGACCAAAGGCATTAAAGGCAGTGAGGAAAGTATTAGGGCAATCTGATTATACAGCACATGCAGGAGTTTACACTGGCGGTGCTAATGCAGTCTATTGGGTAGAAATTGTAGATAAAAAACCAGACGGTCTTGTCATAATTTCAAATATTACTGAAGGAGCAAAAAGAGAAGTAGAAAGAGTTCAAACAGCAATTGAACCAGATCTACTTTATCCACTTTTAAGGGGGAGAGATGTTAAAAAATGGAAGGCAGAACCATCAGCTCATATTATAATGACTCGCTCACCTTCGCAAATAAATAAAAAGGCTATTTCGGAAAATGAGATAAAAATAAAATATCCCAAAACCTTTCTTTATCTAAGCCGATTTAAAGAAATTTTATTATCCCGTCGTGATGCTGTGTTACAAAGGTCTTTTAAATCCATTCCATTTTATTCATTGGCTGCTGTCAGTGACTACACCTTTGCTCCGTATAAGGTGGTGTGGACAAGAATTGCAAACATTGAGGCTGCTGTAGTAAGCACCTTGGAAGGAAAGCCTATCATTCCACAGGAAACAATAACCTTAGTTGCTTGCAGTAGCGAAGAAGAGGCTCATTATATTGCTGCAACAGTTAATTCTTCACCTTTTCAGTTCGCTGTTATTTCATATTCCCAAGCAGGTGGAAAAAGCATGGGGTCAATGCATGTTTTAGAAAACATCTGCATCCCAAAATTTGATTCCCGAAATCCCCTTCATGTCGAGCTTGCCAAATTGTCAAAAAAGGCCCATCTAACAGCTAATGTAGATGATAAAGACACGCTCCAAGAGCTAGAAGATGAGATAGATATTGTTTCAGCACAAATTTGGGGATTAACTGAAGAGGAGCTTAAAGAAATAAAAAAATCTTTAGAAGAGCTTACAGGTTAAAAATCCTTTGACAATATGATACTGTTTATGGTATCATAAAGCGTGATTCAAGGTGGCAAAAAAGAAAAAAAGGGAATTTTACCGAAAAAACTTTGCAAATCTGTCGATAAATATACCATGGAAACACTTTAAAGACATTTTGATTAAGGATTTTGGTTTTGGAATGGAAACTAAGAGCGGCTCTGTAAGAGTCTTTATTAAAGAAGACGCGAGGTTTACTGTACATGAACCACATGGGAAAGGTGATCCAATAGTTTCATATCTGGATAGAAAAAAGGCAATAAGGGCTTTATTTGCTCTAGGCTTTTTGGATAAAAAGGAAGGAGGTGAAGATTTTGAATAAGATAAAGAAAGGCTTAGAATATTATTTTAATTTGAATTACCCTATCACAATTGAAAAATACACTGAATATGATGGTAGGGAGTATTTTGCTGCAGAGATACCTGATTTGCCCGGTTGTGGGGCTGAGGGCAAAACAGTAGATGAGGCACTCAAAAAATTGGAAGAGGCAAAAAAGGCATGGATAGAAGTTAGCCTTGAAAGAGGGTTAGAGATTCCTGAACCAGCTACAGAGGACCAATTTAGTGGGAAGTTTCTCTTAAGGATCCCAGCAAAATTACATAGACAGCTTGCTTTGAAAGCAAAAAGGACCAATACGAGCCTTAATCAATATGTAAGGTCTATTTTAGAAAAATCTCTTTATGAAGACCAAATTATTTCAAAACTTGAAGAACTTGAAGACCAAATTAGGCATTTAGAGATAGAAGTTCGAGAAAACAAAGCTTATTTAAGCAGGACATTAGAGGAATATTTTTCCCGATATTTGTCAATAGCAAGGATGGTCCCTCACATAAGTACAGAAGAAATTGGTAGATGGAAGTTTTTTACAAAAGTAGAATCTACAGGTAAAGAAGAACATATAGAGAGGACGTTAATATGAAAATAATAAAAGGGCCAACAGTGACACAAATTAGGATATTTCCTCAAGATGCAATACCCTATACTGATTTAGCCATAAGAAAAAACTTTGACCAATTTAGGGAAAAATTCTCATTCTCTAAAACAGAAATCCCCTTTCCTTTTTATGAACTTGGAGCTCCTAAAATAATAAATTTATCAGGGGGAAGTATAACTGTTGATGATGAGTCTATTTTAATCAACTCACTTAACTTTGACGAGCGTAAAATAGTTTTTATAATTGAGGCACCTTCTGATAAAGCTGATAAAGCATTTAACATAATTGGAGAAGAACTCAGAGATATTGACAGATACAAGAATTTCTCTGCCTCGAATTACTTAGTAAAAACTGAGGAAACTGAATGTACTGTCCATTTAAACATCGATTATCACCGCTTTTTTTCTCGACAATTTATTTCTTTTATTAAAAAGAGTGTTGCAAAACATTCTGAACAGCCTTTAAGGAAACTCGCCTTAAAAAGCCTTTGTTTTGAGATCTCCTTTGAGCAACGTAAAACTTTAGAGGATGTACGTATTTCAATAGTCCCAAAGCCTTTTACAATTGAGCCAAGGTTTGCCACAAGAGAAGAAGATAAAATATTTTACACACGGTCTCCATATGACTCTGAGACACATCTAAGGCTATTAAGGGAATTGGAGAGTCTTTTTACTAAAGGCTAAGATTGAAGATCATCCTTGTTGAACCAAAGAGGTCAAAAAAATACCATACTACCTATCCTCCCCTTGGCCTTCTTAAGTTGGCAGCTTACCATAAAAAAAGAGGAGATGTTATTAGGCTTGTAAGCGGTTTTTGTGATGATGGGTATGAGCCTGATATAATATACATAACAAGTCTTTTTACCTATGCCTGGGAGCCTGTCCATGAGGTTATTCGCTTTTATAGCAAAAAATATAAAAAGGCAAAGATTGTAGTAGGAGGTGTCTATGCAACACTTTGTCCTGACCATTTAATAGAGACTTTTGGTGATAGAATTGAAATATATAAAGGTGTTATGGAAGAAGTTGAAGACATTTTACCAGATTACTCACTAGTACCTAATTGGAAAGCAAGCATTGTCTTCTCATCAAGGGGTTGTATAAGGAGATGCCCCTTTTGCGCTGTACCTGTTTTGGAGCCCGTTTTTAAACCTAAAAAATCAATAAGACACCTGATATATCCAGGCCATAAAAAGGTTATCCTCTGGGACAATAATATCCTTGCCTCACCCTACTGGGAGGACATATTTAATGAGCTCAAAGAGCTAAACCTAGAGGTAGATTTTAATCAAGGTCTTGATGCAAGACTCCTGAGTGAGAAAATAGCTTTAAGATTAAAGGAATTAAAAATACCTTTATTTAGATTAGCCTACGACACAAATGGTGTAAAAAATGCCGTCAAATCGGCTATTGATAAACTTAAACAAGTAGGTATAAGGGGAAGAAAGATATTGGTTTACTGCCTCTTTAATACCCCAGGAGACACCCCAGAAGGATTTTTAGAACGCATAAAAGACCTTTTAGATTGGGGTGTCGTAGCCTATCCCATGCGATTTGAACCACTAGAGCCACGTCCCAAAAATACCTATATTTCTCCAAATTGGACAGCTGAACAGGTTGAGATGGTAGCAAAGGCAAGGAGGGTACTTGGTTATGGAGGTACCTTTCCTCCCTATGAAGGCCTAAAAAAGAAGATTTTAGATGCCAGGAATTTTGAAGAGGCCTTTAGATTAAGACCACCAAAGAGGGGGTAGTCCATGCAAGTTTTAAATATAAGCTCAAAATTTGGTGCATGGAAGGAGGACATTGATTGTATTTATCATGAAGCCATTAATTTTTTAAAAGAAATTGATGAAATATCCTGTACAGACAAAGTTATAGCATATCATTGGAAAGGGAGAATATTGCTTACAGACCCAAGGACTTTTATAGAGAAGATAAGAATGCTGTCCTCGACAATTCTTATAAATGAAGATGATCTTAGCAGATTAAAAAGGAATTTCGGCCTCCTCCCCAAAGGTATTAAGTCCTATATCAAAAGAAAAAAAGGAGTGGAGGTTCCAGCAGGGCCAACTATATTTCTTATTCCCGAAAAAATCTCAAGGTTATACTTAGATATTATGGAAAAATACGAGCTTAAAAAAGACGATCTAGAAGCGCTGTTACTATATAAGAATCCAATTGAGATTATATTAAAGATAACTCTTTTTCATGAGATTAGACATTGTGTTTTTGATAATGAATTAGAGTTAAAAAATTGTAAAAATGATAAAAATAGGAAGATTATCAGTGAAGGTATGGCAAACTGGTTTGCCTACTGTCTGTTAAATAAAGATGGTAAAAAGGTTTTGGATATCATATCCCAGAAAGGACCCAGGGAATATAAAAAATATAAGTTATTTGAGGATTATAATAAAGATCGTAAAGAAAAATTTGATTCATTTGTCAAAACATGTCTAGAGTGTAATGCCAGCAAGGTTGAAGAAGCATTTAAAATTTAAAAATCTTCTAATAGATTAGCCATTGACCATTTTCTATACCTTTCACATACCCCCAAATAAGGCTCCCCTCCTCTGCAATGTGCCACTTTTTGTCAAAGAAAAATACTCTCTTTTTTGCTAGCTTAAGGCCATAAATCCTATGGCATGGCCACCTTTTATCTGTGCACCTGATGTGCACCTTTAGAGGTATAAGAGGTGGGATGTGCAAAAGCCTATCTCCATCAAATATGGCCATCCCATAATTTCCCTCTGTGCCAACAATAAGCCATCTGCCCCTTTTTATCTCACCTGTCTTCATCCTTATTGTGCCCTCTAAGTAGCAGAGCAAATCCCCTTTTTCTATATACTGCCTTATTGCCATCCTATAGTTCCCTGTAAGCACCCTTATTGCATTAAGTGGGCTATAAGATGCCCCACCTACCAAGATCATAAGGATAGCTAGCAGGATAAACTCCCTTATGCTACCTGTCTTTACCCTCCACTTCCTTGAAAAGATAACAAATACCTTATGGCTAATTGGCAGTAGCATTGGAACACCTGAGACAGTTAGGCAGTCAATAAAGATGTGAGATACTGCGCCAATGCCAGTGTAGAGCAGAGGGTGCCAGATGATGCCCAAGAGGAAAATTGCTAGCCAGGGAAATATAGAGTGGACCTTCTTTCTGTGCCCAAACCTTTTATTTATTGGATAGGAGACAGAGAAAAATATTCTCCCAATAAGGCTTTCTGGGTGGTCTATGTCTGGCCTAGCCTTATGTAGGCAAGACCGGCCTTATCTGCACCTATAATCTTTCCACAGAAAACTGAGAAGGCACTGTGTGTAGGTGCAGTTAACTCTTCATTCCCCTGTAGATAAAAAACCTTAAGACTACTGCCAGTGCTGTGCCAATCCCACCAAGGAGATATAGCGCCCTCTCGCCTGTGCCAAGGCCAATAAACCTTATTGCTATTGTAAGGGCCAGGATGATAAGAAATACTGGGGCAATGTTTATCTCTTCACCCTCTACATACCGGCCTTCCTTAAGGTTTTCTCCTTTAACAATCCTACCAGGTATGCCGCATTGGACAATATCAATGACCCTTCTTAGCTTTTTAGCAAGACGTATTGCCTCTTCCTTTTTAAGTGGGACAAGCCCTATTTCCTCACACCCCCAAATGACCTTTTTCTGGTCATCCCTAAATGGCCCATTCCCTGCAAGGCATATAACAAACCTTGTAGATAGCTCATATAGCATCTGGCTTATCTCAAAGCCTGCCTTCTCAAGGTCATCTGAAGGGGCCACGTGTATTTGCCCTTAGCGTAGTTGGAGACAGCATGGATCCAAGGTTTAAGGAGGGGGACATAAT
>Ga0180300_10001289_pt1 | contig 11563 bp, 11 predicted proteins | sample GuaBasSediGuay15_FD_121798 | JGI IMG/M metagenome (GOLD analysis project Ga0180300, IMG submission 121798) | Subseafloor sediment microbial communities from Guaymas Basin, Gulf of California, Mexico - Guay15, Core 4569-2, 21-24 cm | ecosystem: Environmental > Aquatic > Marine > Hydrothermal... | reverse complement strand
TTTGTGTTTAGTTTGGTACTAACATCCGTAGTGGGAATTATAATAACAGGCGGTGCCATACTGGCGACTGTTCCTTCATTGCTACCACAATTCACAACACACGATGAAGTCGCTCCTGAGGCTATTCTACTACTGCTCATGCCTCAAATCCTTCAGAGCATAGGCATAATCACAATCGCACTTATCGTCACTATGATTTTATGCATGTTGATAGGTGCATTTTTCTGGGCTGGAGCAATCGGGATGGCTAAAGAGGCGATAGAAACCGGACGCACCAACATCTCTCATATGATAGAATATGGAAAAAGGAAGTTCATAAGTTTGTTCTTCACGGATGTTATCATTGGTCTGATATCTTCTGTTGGTATTGTTTTCCTGGTCCCGGGCATTTTATACATTATTCCAAAACTACGGGCACTTTCAGAGCTACCACCTGAGGAACTGTTTACGGCAGTGGCAGTATTTGGACTGGGTTTTTTGGCTATGATTGTTTACACCTCGATTATAAGTATAATATTTTCACTTCCAAGATATGCCGTTGTTATAGATGACGTGGGTGCAATAAGTGGTATTAAAACAGGATTTAAGCTGTTTATCCGTAACAAAGTCGCTGTCTTCTTATTATGGCTCATTGTTCTTGCAGTAAGTCTAATCCCTATGTGTTTTAACGCGATACAATATCTCGGAGGAGTAATAGGCATGATACTATTTGTTATTATTATTCAACCTTTAACGGTTATATGGTGGAGCAGATTGTATTTGAGCATGACAGAACCTGCTGAAGAATAATATGTGAGAAGAAAAACGGAAGAGGGAAGAAGAGTATAAGTAGGTGGGAAAAATGAGTGAAGAACCAAAAGAGGTTATAAAAAGTGTGTGGGAAGAGCTTCGAAAGACAATTATGGTTGAAACCGCAATCGGCAAGCCCATAGAGATAGAGGATAAGACCCTGATCCCCATCTTTGCAGTTGGCTTTGGTGCCGGTGGAGGAGGCGGCGGCAGGGGGAAAGAGAAGGAGGGGCAGGGATATGGTGTAGGAGGCGGCGGTGGAATAACCCCGATAGCGCTCGTGGCGGTGTTCAAGGGTATACCGGGTCCTGATGGAATGAAGGTGCTCTCGCTGAAACCCTCCGGTGCAATAGAGAGAATCGTCGGTGAAGCATTGCCGATGGTGATGGCGAAAATCAAAGAGATGAAGGAGGAGAAAGAAGGCAAAAAAGCCGAAGAAAAAAGATGATACTTGTAGAACGTCTATAAGGAGAGCTTTTAGAGAAGCTCTCCCTTCTGTTTATTTTTGTGTGAAAAATACAATGGGTTTAATACTGATCCTATTGATTGTTTTAGCGACCATAGTAGTCTTAATAGTTGCTGCGTTCCTAATACCTGTTGATATCTCGCTTAGACTCTTTAAGGAAGGACCTTTGACACAAGGAAGTATGTCCTTTGGGTTCTTAATGGGCACTGCTTCGGGACGCATGGACTTTAACCACGAGAAGAGGGAATTTCGATTACGAGTCTTCGGTGTCACCCTTCTCAGGAGAGACCTTGCAGCGAGGAAAGAGAAGCCGGAGAAGAAGCCCACCGATTGGAAGAAACTCGCATGGAACGCAAATGAACTCTGTGCTGCTGTGAAGGATTTGGCTGGAGCGCTTACCAAGAACTTATCCATAAAGAGATTGGGCGGCAGGGTGAAGGTGGGGCTATCTGACCCAGCCCAGACCGGCATGCTGATCGGTCTTCTGTATGTAGGCACCGGTGTAGCAAAGGCATTCTTGCCTGAAACCCGCCTCAAAATTGAACCTTCATTTGATGCGGAGATGATAGATGCGGATATAGAAATGGGGTTTAGCCTACCTCTATTTAAGGTTATTATTCCTCTTATCCGTTTCTTCCGTAGGATAAGGAAGATTTTTTGATAGCATAGTTTCGCTAGCTAATACGTATAAGTTCTTCGTAACTTAAACGGTGAGAATTCCACTCCCCCACCCTCATAAAATTTCGTGAACCACTCGTAGAAATGCAGCCTGATGGTATGGATACCAGCCATTATCGCTTCAAGTATTACCACGAGAGCAGTCCCGAGAATGAACACGACCGCCGCCATCACCGGTCCTATCACCGGATTTATCTGCAAGCACATGAAACTCAGAAGAATGAACACTTCAATTAACGCCGCATGACACAATGCTAAAGCAAGTATCCTACCATAAGAAACGATGTTCGCAAGAAATCTGAAGAAGTTCTCCAGCAGTGCGTCTATCACACCGTCTATAAGAATAATGAGGTAGTCCATGATCGCCCTCTTCTCCCCTTTTCCCCCGTTACTCTGTTCCCCACCCTCACCATGCCTCAACTCGGAAACGATTCTGAGTCCAAAGAGCAAAAGAATAGGGAGCATGATGAAAATTACAATCCCTGTTTTCAGCCCGATGAACCGGATGCCGAATAAAACGAGCAAGAAATAAAGAGCGCCAAACAAACACCAGATTTTTACAAATCCGCCTATCACGTCCAATATGTTTCTGCTAGAGAAATTGTTTACTACGTTGAGGAACAAGCCAAGACCCATGTGCAATGCTCCTATCAACATTGTCAATACGAAGAAGAGTTTAATATCCTCTATCGGTTCAAATGGATTCCACGTGATAATAAGCCACTCGGGAACAGCCACACCTTCTATTGACGCTCCAACCAACTTAGATGCGTGGTAGCTAAACCCAAGGAATTCGCCGAATAATACCCCTGCCGCCATTGAACAAAGCCCGCATAGCGCGATAATTATGCCCATCTCTCTTATACCTTTTCCCATACCAGTAAAACGGGTCAATGCCACGCCGAGCAAAAGTATAAAAAAGCCATGCCCTATATCCGGGAACATAAGACCGAAAAGAAGGGGAAACATTATAGCGGTAATCAATGTTGGGTCTATATCCTTGTATAACGGATGCCCGTACATCTTAATTACGGATTCAAAAGGCTTTACTATTCGTGGGTTGTTCAGTAAAGAAGGCACTCGCACGTCCTCCCGCTTTGGCTTTCTCACCTCTACGATGGAAAATCCGCCGGTCTCTTCGTTTATCCCCTCTATTACCTCTTCAACCTTTTCTTTAGGTGTCCAGCCTTCAATAACCCGCACTCGTTCACTCTCACCAAATAGAACCTTTACCTTTGCTTTGCTTTCCTCTATTTGCACAAGCTCTTGCATCACGAGCAAGTGTTTAAATTTTTCACTCCTTATTTCCTCTATTTCATGTTCCTTATCTTTTATCTCGCTCTCCAGCCTCTGTATTCCTGCCTTTGCTTCTATAATTGCGTCCTTTGTAGAATCAGGAATGTTTTCCGGAGACTGCCAGGATTCGAAGTCCAACCGACTCAACGCCCTTCCTACTTCTTCCTTATCTTTCTTCAATGTTACAATCACTGCAAAAGCAAAGGATTCTTCTCCCTCTTCTATCTTCTTCGACACAACGAGGTGATTTTCGCCGGTTATTGCTTCAAGAGTGCTTCCCAGCTCTTCTAAATTCATGCTCGGCAACTTTCCCGCATACACAGAAATGAATTCATGCTCACCTACAAAATCCAAATCAACGCCAAAATCTTCTAATATCTTCAATACCACCAACAGTTGCTCAGTATTTGATAACTCTTCTTTTAAAGTCTCATTCTCACCTATTAACGTGGTTACTGTGTGCTCTAATTCACCAAACTCCTTCTCTATCTCTTCTAACCTTCTCTCCTCTACCCTTATCTTCTCTCCTTTTTCTTCCTCCGGTGCTTTAAACAGCATCTCCTTCAAGCTCTTTTTTCCCCCTGTCTGAGGTCGCAACAGAGCTATCAGGTTGTCTATTCTCGCCAAGAGTTCTGAGCTTTTTATTAATGCTGCATCCGCTTTTGAAGGTTCTATTAACCCTTCCCACTCTTCTAAGAAACTTTCTATGTCTGTAAGATGAACAGAACCCAGGGCATCAATTCTTTTGATTACCCCATCTATATGGTCATCCAGGGTAACGATTCTCAGTTCCCTCATCTCCACAGGCTTCAGCATCTTCCTTATCCTTAACGTTACACTTTGGTTATCATGTAAGTAAGCTATTTGTGATATAAATTTAAACTATATTTAATAGTTGATAAAAAGAAAAGGTGTGAAACAACTAACGGTTATTAGTGGAAAAGGAGGCACGGGGAAAACAACACTTGTAGCTTCATTCGCCGCCCTCGCAGAGAACAAAGTCATTGCAGACTGCGATGTGGACGCACCTGACCTCCATCTACTGTTGCATCCGGGGATCATAAAGAAAGAGGAGTTTAAAGGACTGAAAGTTGCCGTTATGGATAAAACGCTATGTACCGAGTGCGGAATATGCGAAGAAACATGTAGGTTCAATGCGATTGCTTTGACCGAGGAGTCAGGTTATGCAGTCAATCCCGCACGCTGTGAGGGCTGCGGCGCTTGTGTGTTTTCGTGTCCGCAGGAGGCAATTATGCTGAAAGAGCGTGTCTCCGGATATGTCTTTCTATCACAGACGAACTATGGTCCAATGGCGCATGCGCAGCTAAATATCGCGGAAGAAACGTCTGGAAAACTGGTCACGGTTGTTAGAAATCGCGCGCAGCAGGTTGCTGAGAAGCAAGATTGTGAACTCATTCTGATTGACGGAGCGCCAGGGATCGGTTGTCCGGTAATTGCGTCCTTGACTGGTGTGGACCTTGCACTCATCGCTACCGAGCCCACCATGTCCGGACTACATGACCTCGAACGGATATTAGATGTGACCAGACATTTTGGAATTGCTTCAATCGTCTGCATCAACAAATACGACATTAATGAGGAGAACAGCAAGCGAATCACTGAGTTTTGCCGGCAGCGAGGAATAGAAGTTATTGGGAACATCCCTTATGATCCGGTAGTCACCAGGGCGATGGTTGCAGGCTTGCCCGTGGTTGAATTCTCGGAAAGCGTTGTATCAGATGCGATAAAGGATGTATGGGAGGGTATAAGAGGCTTAAATATAAATAGACAGGATTAGCTGTATAGTGATCATGCTGAGAACAGTAGTAATTAAAACGACAGAAGCGACTAAAGAAGCGTCTCTTTCGTATTTGGCTGCTAATATCATAGACATAACGGCGGAGGCAAAGAGTTCATCATGTCATAGACAACAGCTCGCGACAGCCCCTCCATGCCAAATGCGAATAATGCAACGGGATAGCCTAAATAGCACGTATTACCAAAGACCAAGGGTAAATATAATCCTTTTTCCAATGATATATCCGATTAAAATGATTGAGACTACCTCTCCAAGCCTGCACCTGTACCAATAGCCGTCACTCCGGTTCTGAACAACTGTTTCACTCCAAAATGTCGCATTAAATCAACAAACCTGTTTATCCTTTCAGGCTCTTCTGTGAGTTCCAGTGTTACTGAATCCAAAGCTGCATCCACTATTTTCGCTCCGTAAGATTCCGCAAGCTGCATCACCTCAGAGCGAGCTTCTGAATTCTTTACATGCACTTTCAACAGGCATAAATCCCTCACAATCGCCTCGCTCTCTCCCAAATCCACTACTTTTACCACTTCTATCAAGTTGCTTATCTGCTTTCTCACCTTCTCCAATTCGCTCTCAGAACCTTTTATCGCCACCGTCATCCTTGATAACCCTTCCTTCTCACATGGAGAAACCGTAAGCGAGGTGATATTGATTCCTCGCTGGGTGAACATGCCTGACATTCTCGTTAGAACGCCTGGTTGATCCTCCACCAATAACGAAATTATATGTGTTTGCATCTTTCCGTTCCTATCATTCCTATTATACCACCACCGGGGGGAATCATAGGCAATACCTTATCCTCCTTGCCCACAATCATATCAAGTACTGCTGTTTTTCCTGATTCGAATGCGTTATTTAAAGCATCCTTCAACTCCTCCGGCTTTTCTACTCGCTCTGCATAGCACCCAAATGCTTCTGCCAGCTTAACAAAATCCGGTGTGACCCCCAGACCTGTTTGAGCATATTTCTTCTCATAGAACAGCTCCTGCCACTGCCTTACCATTCCCAAATACCTGTTGTCAAAGATGCACACTACCACCTGTATATCGCTCTCAACGCAGGTAGCCAGATCCTGGCAGGTCATCAGAAAACTTCCGTCTCCTGCTATGTCCACGACTTTCTTATCTGGAGCCGCTACCTTCGCTCCTATCGCAGCGGGGAATCCGAACCCCATCGTCCCCAGCCCACCAGAGGATATAAACGTGCGGGGCTTCCTCGTCATGTAATAATGCGCTGCAAACATCTGACACTGCCCCACTTCTGTTGTGACTATTGCATCGTCGTCCAGGATTTTACTTATCTCTTTTATTAATATATCTGATACCGACGCCCCTTCCCTCGGTATATCCTCTACACACGAGTCACATGCCTCGTGCATCTTTTTTATTCTCTTCTCCCACTCGCTCCCGCTTTTCTTCGCTCTCTTTTTCTCCAGCAACTTTAATATTTCTGATAGCGCAAGCTTCACATCCCCTACAATCGGTATATCCACCGGTAGGTTCTTGTTTATCTCTGCGGTATCTATGTCCACATGTATTAGCGTGGCATCCGGTGCAAACTGGTCTAATTGCCAGCCCGTGGTTCTATCGCTGAATCTTGTCCCTAAGGCGAGCAGAGCATCGCATTCGTTAATCGCCCTGTTCGCATAGACCTGTCCATGCATCCCTGCCATGCCCAGGCAGAGAGGATGACTCTCCGGAATAGCTCCTTTACCCATAAGCGTTGTTACTACGGGAGCAGAAAGAAATTCCGCTAAACGACGTAACTCCACCGTGGCATCAGCACTGATAACACCTCCGCCTGCCAGTATAAGAGGGCGTTCCGCCTGTGCTAAAATCTCAACCACTCTCTTTATTTGCACTTGATTCGGCTTTATATTCGGTTTATAGCCAGCAAAAGTCTCCTTCGGATGTAAATCCACCTTTGCTTCCCCTGCTAAGATATCCTTTGGCAGGTCGACTAAAACCACTCCTTTCCTTCCGGTATTGGCAATATAAAAGGCATTATGGATGACCTTAGGTAAATCTTCCGTTCGCTTTACGAGGAAGTTATGCTTCGTGATGGGCATAGTGATAGTGAAGGTGCTGGCTTCTTGAAATGCATTGGTTCCTATTACAGAGGTAGGCACCTGTCCTGTCAATGCCACTACTGGAGAAGAGTCCATATTTGCATTCGCCAGCCCTGTAACAAGGTTCGTGGCACCGGGACCCGAAGTGGCAATACAAACGCCGGTTTTACCTGACACACGTGCATACCCGTCAGCTGCGTGTGCCGCGCATTGCTCATGCCTCATCAATATATGCCTTATCGCCTCTTCCTTGTAGAGCACATCGTACAAATCTAACAGAACGCCACCAGGTATTCCAAAGGCTACTTCTACTCCTTCAGTCTTCAACTCCTCCACTACTATCTCTGCACCGCTTAGCTTCACTCCTGTCATTTCTCTTTTCACCCTACTCCCCTTTATAGTATAAGTATCCCCTTTAAATTTAAATATGGATAGTGCTTGCAGGATATTTAAACTCTTAAGCACTTCAAGATAAAAATAACTATGGTTAGTGTAGTAGAAAAATACATCAGATTTTGTGAAAGTAGCTTTGGAGTCAGTCTCATGAGTAAAGAAGCAGATTATCTCAGAAACGAGTTGGAAGGCAGGCGAAAAATTCTGGATGTGGGTTGCGGTATAGGCACGTTTGAAGAAAGATTACCAGAATTAAATATAATTGGTGTTGATTTGGTCAGGGAAATGATAGAAACTGCGAGAGCAAGAACACCAAATACTTATTGCCTCGTGGATGCTAAACGATTACCTTTTCTCGATGCTTCTTTTGATGCTCTATTCTATGTTACGAGTTTGGAATTTATGGATGATTATAAAAAAGCAATAGAAGAAGCAGTTAGGGTTTTGGAACCTAGGGGGAAATTAATTGTGATGGTTTTAAATCCAGAATCCGAGTATTTTAAAACCCATTATTCAAAACCGGGTTCTTATTTTAGAAGGATGAAGCATAAAAACCTTGGAGAAATGGTTGATTACATTGGACGGCACTTTAATGTTCAAACTAACTATTTCTTGGGCATTGACGGAGAAAAAATCTTTGATACACAGGATAAAAGGTATGCAAGTTTGTTTATTATGAAAGGGAACAAGAGAAAATGATAATTGCCGAGATTACTGTTATTCCTTTAGGAACAAAAACACCAAGCGTGAGTAAATACGTGGCAAAAGCAGTGGAGGCACTGAAAAAATTGGGATTGGAACCAGAACTTACAGCTATGAGCACGATATTTGAAGCAGCAGATATGTCTGTAATTTTAAAAGCATTTGAAGTTGTGCATGAATCGGTCTTCGAGCAAGGTGCTGAAAGGGTGGTTACTACGTTAAGGATAGACGAAAGAAGGGATAAAGAAAGGTCAATAAAACAGAAGGTGCAGTCACTCGTATCTGCTCAAAACTCGATGGAATTTTGATTTGACTGGTCAAGTCAAGTTTTTTGGCTCTGCTTTCAAAATGGATTCCTCGCTTTCACGGCGCACGAATATTTGCCATTATCTTGTCAATAATATCGTCTGCGGTAATTCCTTCTGCTTCGGCTTCATAGGTCAAAATTATTCGGTGTCGGAGGACATCATGCGCTACCGCTTTAATATCCTCGGGGATAACGTAGCCACGTGCATTTAGCAGTGCATGCGCCTTTCCAGTAAGAATCAGCCATATTGACGCTCTTGGCGAGGCCCCATATTCTACCAGCCCCTTAATATCACCGCCCAACTTATAATTCTCCGGATATCTCGTAGCATCCACGAGTTCAGTAACATAATCCTCTATCATCTCATCTGCGTAAATCTTCTGATTAAACCTTTGTATCTCGATTATGTCCCTGGTGGTTAGAACCTTTGTGGGTCTGATTGCAATTCCCTGCGTATTCCGCTGTATTATGGCCTTCTCCTCCTCTCTTTTCGGATATTCTATCAGGAGTTTAAAAGTGAATCTGTCGACTTGAGCTTCGGGAAGCTTGTATGTCCCCTCGGTTTCTATTGGGTTTTGCGTCGCCAGAACCAGGAATGGCGAGTCTAATCCAAACGTTTCTCCCTGTATGCTCACCTGCCTTTCCTGCATGGCTTCTAATAGCGCAGATTGAACCTTTGGTGGAGACCTGTTTATCTCATCAGCGAGTATAAAATTAGAGAAGATAGGACCTTTTTGCGTGGTAAAACTCGCGGTTCGGTGGTCATATATCTTCGTTCCGATGATATCCGCGGGAAGCAGGTCGGGGGTAAACTGGATACGGCAAAATCTTGCTGCGAGGGTATCTGATAAGGTCTTCACCATCAATGTCTTTGCCAGACCAGGGACACCTTCAAGGAGGACATGCCCATCAGCAACGAGACAAATCATCAATTTGTTTAATATCTCCTCTTGACCAACAATAACTCGCTTGATTTCGTTCAGAGCATCATTTAGCTTCTTACAGTACGCGCGTGCATGTGAATTCAATTGCTCTATCTCTGGTTGGTGTTTCATCGTGAGTTCACCCTTTCACCTTACAGATACAAATAATCTAACATTGCCCTTAAAAAAATCTTAGGTAGAAGATTGAAAGAAGCGGGAAAATATCGCAAAATTTATAAAGATTTGAACAATAATTTGAACCAGAAGGAGGAAAAAGATTGCCAGAAGACAAGTGGGAGCCGAAGATATTAGCATTTTGTTGCAACTGGTGCTCTTATGCAGGTGCAGACGCAGCGGGTTTGGAAAGGAGACAGGTCCCCCCTACGATAAGAGTAATAAGAGTAATGTGCTCAGGTAGAATAGACCCTGCTTTCGTTATGTTGGGTCTTTTAGAGGGTGCAGATGCCGTTTTAGTTACTGGCTGTCATATAGGTGATTGCCATTATGTGAATGCGAATAACCAAACGAGGAATAGGTACGAATTTCTAAAGGAATTTGTGGACGAACTTGGGTTGGAGCCAGAAAGACTTTGGCTGCGCTGGATTTCGGCATCAGAAGGATTACTTTTTGCAGAGATGGTTCGAGAAGTCACGGAAAAGATAAGGGAGATAGGACCAAGTCCTTTGAGAAGAGACTGGAAGAAGTAAAAAAAATGCCGAGATATTATCTCGCATGGGCAAAAGATGAAAGGATAAGGGAAAAAGGAGCCAATGGAGGTTTTGTCACTGCCACGCTTGTAAGTGCGTTGGAAACCGGTTTTATTGACGCTGCTCTCGTAGTCGAGAAAAAAAGCGTGTATGAAGGCATACCTGTATTGACGAGCAATCCAGAAGTAGTGAAAGAATGTGCTGGGTCATTACACGGTGCGCCTATAAATCTTACGAAGTATGTGGTGGATTATGGAGCGAAAAAAAGAATAGGACTGCCGACAAAGCCTTGTGATGCACGTGGGATAATAGAACAGGCGAAGAGGCGGCAAGTAAACCTTGATAACATCTTTATGATTGGGCTTAATTGCGGTGGGACACTGCATCCGTTGAGAATGAGGGAGATGGCAGCGGATTTTTTGGGGTTTGACCCTGATGCGGTGGTGAAGGAGGAGATAAAAGAAGGAAAGATATGTTTGGTGAGTAAAGAGGAGGGGATGGGGGAAAAAGAGAAATGGGTGAAAATTGATGCGCTGGAGCAGAAAGGGTATGGCAGAAGAGATGCATGTAAATCGTGTGTGACGAAAATACCAACCTCAGCGGATTTAGCCTGTGGGAACTGGGGCTCGAATGACACGCAAAAGACATTTGTGGAAGTGCTTACGGAGAAAGGTGAGGCGATTTTAAAAAATGCAATAGAGAGCGGGTATGTGGAGATAGAAGAAGCCCCGGGGGAAGGAATAGAAAAGAGGAAGCAGATAGAAGCAGGTATGCAGAGACTTGCAGAGGACTGGAAAGAGCGAATGGATGAAGTAAGCGCTTTATCACGTTCGGAAAGACTTGAGTTTTATGTGGATGCATTAAAAAACTGCATCGGCTGTGGTGCTTGTAAGGAGGTATGCCCGGTTTGTGCATGTGAAGCCGGTGCGAAATGCCTGGATATGAACGATGCGAGAGATTCTTATGTGGTTTCCATGTATAACATGCTCAGGATATTTCATTTGATGGATTCTTGCATCGGCTGTGGCGAGTGCGAGGACGTTTGCCCGGTGGACATACCACTAACGCTAATACATAGGCGATTCTCTGAGCGGATGCAACGTCACTTAGGATACACACCAGGAATGGACGTCAAGGAAAGACCCCCTTTATACGAGACTGAGCTTAGATGGAGCGTCGAGGAATGAAGGTGATCTCTTCTATTTGTCCTGGATGCAGTATAGGTTGTGGCTTGTATTTGTTGGAATCAGAGGAAGGGGAGGGAAAGAGAATAAAAATATTGCACAGGAAGAACTCAGCGGTGAATGAGGGCAAACTATGCGAGTTCGGGACACATCTGCATGTATACTACGGAAGGGAAGCACTGAATAACACCGCGGATGGCAGGGAAGTGGAGCAGAATGATGCGATAGAAG
>Ga0180300_10001287_pt1 | contig 11564 bp, 11 predicted proteins | sample GuaBasSediGuay15_FD_121798 | JGI IMG/M metagenome (GOLD analysis project Ga0180300, IMG submission 121798) | Subseafloor sediment microbial communities from Guaymas Basin, Gulf of California, Mexico - Guay15, Core 4569-2, 21-24 cm | ecosystem: Environmental > Aquatic > Marine > Hydrothermal... | reverse complement strand
TGCATATCCTGTGGGACTTAAAGGAATTGTAGTAGGAGAAGGAGATACATGCGAAGAGGCTCTTGAAAATGTAAAATCAGCGATAAAGTTTCACATAGAGACATTTGGTGCAGAGGATAAAGGGTTCTACTCTAAGGGTGATTTGCAGACAAGCAGGAATTAAAAGAGAAGAATTCCTTGAAACATATAGAAAAGTTTAACTATTCTATCACCCTTACCCTTTCCTTAACTGGAACCTTTGGCACGTGGAGAACTTTCTTTTTATCAAGATACGGTCTCCCCTCCCCTGTTTCTATCAACGGTTTCTCCTGAGGATATCCACACGCAATGATTGAAAAGATGGAAAGGTGCTGAGGAATTTTAAGGATAGTTCTGAGGCTATCCTTTTCTTTTATTGAACCTATCCAGCATCCTCCAAGTCCTTCTGCATGCAGTCCTAAAAGGATATTCTCACAGCATGCTCCCATGCATGCAATTCCTGCCCATCCCGGTGCCTTCAGTGAATCCCACAAAACCACAATGTATGCCCGCTTCCCCTGCGGGGGAATGAGCCACTCTATTCTTTCCTCAATTTCTTTCCTTTCCCTCTCCCCCATCACCACCACAAAATACCAGGGCTGAGAATTAACAGGAGATGGCGCATACATACCATCCTCTATCGCCCTCATGATGGAGGAGAGAGGAGGCATCTCTTCCCCAAATCTCCTTATGCTTCTTCTTGCCTGGATGAATTCATGAAAATCATGTGAGGTGAGGAAAAGAAGATAAAGCATGTTTCCTCCTTTCTCTCAGTGTAAGATACTTACTGAACAATGTCAATAACCATCAGGTTGACAGAAGGTTTTATTGTGTTAAAATATGCAAAAGGAGATAATATGAGCAGGTTGATTGCGGTGGTGGAAGACGAAAGCGACATTGCAAATCTTGTGGAACTTCACCTGAAAAAGGCAAATTTCAGGGTCAAAAAATTTGCCGATGGTTCTTCTTTCCTTCAATTTCTTGAATATGAAACACCTGCACTTGTTATCCTTGACCTCATGCTTCCAGATATGGATGGCATTGAAATATGTAAATTTATCAGAGGAAACAAAAGGTATTCCACCATCCCAATAATAATGCTCACCGCAAGGTCAGAAGAGGCGGACAGGGTTCTTGGACTTGAAATTGGAGCGGACGATTACATTGTAAAGCCATTCTCTCCAAGAGAACTCGTTGCAAGAGTGAAGGCTGTTTTGAGAAGAGCGGAAAAGCAGGAAACCCCTGAAATCCTGAATATCGGGGATGTAGTGAAAATAGACCTTTCAAGACATAAGGTATGGGTGTATAAAAAAGAGATTGAACTCACTCCCACTGAATTCAAAATACTCTCCCTGCTTGCAGAAAGAAAAGGATGGGTTTTTTCAAGAAGGCAGATACTTCAATATCTTTGGGGAAACGACAAAATCGTGCTTGAAAGAACCGTGGATGTGCACATAAAGCACCTGAGGGAAAAACTTGGGGAGGCAGGAAGATTTATCAAAAATGTGAGAGGCGTCGGATACAAACTTGAGCCATGAGAAAAAGCATATTCTCCAGAATCTTTGCAGGATACCTTCTCCTCACATTCTTCCTTTCGGGATTTATTCTTTCCTTTTCCTTCAAGGTTATCAGAACCCATTATCTTGATTCTCTTGCAGAGAACCTTGAAAGAATCGGAAACGCTCTTAAACCAAGTGTTTACAGATTTCTTGAAAAAGGAAAAGGCAAAGAACTGGATAATTTCATAAAACAGATGGGAGAGAAAATAAACGTGCGTATAACCGTGATTGATAAAGATGGAGTGGTGATTGCAGATTCAAAAAAGAATCCTGAAACCATGGAAAATCACAGCAACAGACCTGAAATAAGAGAGGCATACAAAGGCAAAACAGGAAGGTCTCTGAGATTCAGCACCACGGTAAAAGAAACGATGCTCTATATTGCGGTTCCTTTAGAAAGAAATGGAGAAGTGGAATGGGTGGTAAGAACAAGCCTCTTTTTGAAACAGATAAACACCCTGCTTCACAATTTGAGGAGAAAGATACTGGAAACAGCAGGAGTGGTGCTTCTGCTTTCCCTCATAGGTGCTATTTTTATAACAAGAACCGTATCCGTTCCTCTCCGGAAACTTTCCATCGCAGCAAGAAAAATAGCATCGGGAGATTTTGATGTGAGGGTTGACCTCAAAAACAGGGACGAACTTCAGGAACTTGCAGTAAGTTTCAATCACATGGCAGAGGAGATTAAAAAACTCTTTACCACCATAACGCTTCAGAAGGAAGAACTTGATGGGATTCTCTCCTCCATCCAGGAAGGTCTTGTCGTGATGAGCAAAGATGGGAAAATTATCAGGGCAAATAAAAGCATGAAAAAGATCACCGGAATTTCTGATATGGAAGGGAAGATGTTCTGGGAAATCTTCCTTCTCAATTCCCCTTCTATTTCCTCTCTCATAAAAAACTCTATAGAAACTGGAAAAAGTATGACACAAGAGGTTACCATCCGTGATAGACGCTTTCTCTCAAGCATCACCCACATGAAGACAAAAAATGAGGTGGTGCTTGTCCTTCATGACATAACCAGACTGAAGAAACTTGAGGAGTTCAAAAAAGACCTTGTCATGAATGTATCACACGAACTCAGGACCCCACTCACGGCAATATACGGATATCTGGAAACCCTGGAAGAGGAAATGGAAGAAGAAAAAAAGCACTATGTGGACATTATAAAAAAACATACCTGGAGGCTGATCAATCTCGTGAACGACCTCTTGACTCTCTCGGAACTGGAAAAGAAGGGAGAGATCGACTACGAGGATGTGGATGTTACCAGAATGGTGAATCAGATAATGAAGTTTTTTGAGAAAAAAGCAAAGGAGAAGGAAATCATGCTCAAGGCGAGTGTCCCTGAAAACTTCCACATGAAGGGAGATGGGTTTAGACTGGAGCAGATGCTGCTGAACCTGGTGGACAATGCCATAAAATATACAGAGAGTGGAGAGGTGGAAATCCTGGTAAGAAAGAAAAAAAAGAACATTGAATTCAGAGTGAGGGATACTGGAATGGGGATACCCCCTGAGTGCATTCCGAGAATTTTTGAGAGGTTTTATGTGGTGAACAAGGCAAGGTCAAGGGAACTTGGAGGAACAGGTCTTGGTTTATCCATAGTAAAGCACATTGTAGAACTTCATGGAGGGGAAATTTTTGTTGAAAGCACGCCAGGAAAGGGAAGCACATTTACCGTAATAATTCCCCAGAATTAACACTTTTTTAACACAATCTTAATCCTCAATTAACACACCCTTCTTAACTTTCCTGTGGAAACCACAAACAGGAGGTTTTTATGAGAGAGCCGGTTGTGTTCCTTTGCCTTTTACCCCTGATAAGCGGTTTTGCCCAGAGCACCTCTCTCGAGCTTTATGTATGGAACAGGTACACCGCTGATTTCGATTCACTCAACCTCAAAGGAAGTGAGTTTGCGCTAAAGAGAGCGTATCTTCGCATCAACCACTCCTTCTCAGACAGAATCTCCGCAAGGTTCAATCTTGATTTCTTCTCAAGCGAGAGATATCCCGATGGAGCCGGTGTGAAGGTGAAGTATGCTTATGTGCAGTTCAAAGACCTCCTCATCCCCCACTCCAGATTCACATGGGGACTTGTAAAAACATACTTTGGAACTGTATACGAATGGGATTACACGTGTATGGAAAAGGCACCGGAAGACCTCTATCACGCAGTCTCCTCAACGGATTACGGACTTTCCCTCTCCGGTTCTTTCCCGGGAGAATATGGGGAATATGCGGTCTTTCTGTTGAATGGTGAAGGATACAGGAAAACCGGAAGAGATGTTGACCTCTCCCCCGCCTCGGGTGTGCATCTGAAAATTACTCCCATTCACGGCATTACCCTTGGTGGCTCTTTAATTTATGAACCACCGGTTGATACCCTTCCATACGAGCTTTATGCAGCGGGTGTGGTAAAGATCAGGAAGGACCCTGTTTCTATCACCGGAGAATACCTTTACACAGAAGAAAACGGGGAGGCAAAGCAGGGATTTATGGCTATGTTCTTCTTTAATCTGAAAAAACTGGTAAAGAAAGACCTGCAATTTGTGCTCAGATGGGACAGATGGAATGAGGAAAATCTTCTTTTCTCAGGCCTCAACTGGTACATCCTGCGTAGAGAAAAGGGAAAACCCGGGATTGTTCTCCAGACTGCCTGGGAAAGAAAACCTGAAAAAATGAAGGACAGGTTCATGTTCCAGATTCGCTGGGAGTTTGCAACAAAAATATAAAAGGAGGAGCACATGAGAAGGTTCTGTCTGTTCATCCTTTTTTCTCTTTTCCCACTTTACGGAAGCAAAACCGTAACCATCACAGGCTCAACCACCGTGCTTCCCATTGCACAGTATGCGGCGGAGATATTCATGCAGAGAAATCCTGAGGTAAATATCTCGGTAAGAGGTGGAGGCTCTGGAGTTGGAATTGCAAATCTGCTGGATGGGACAACTGACATAGCGAATGCATCAAGACCCATAAAGGAAAAGGAGTTAAAGCGCGCGAAAGAAAAGGGAATAAATCCCGTGGCAACGATTATAGCAAAAGATGGTATAGCTGTGATAGTGCATCCCTCAAATCCTGTAACGGCTCTGACCCTGGAACAGATAAGAAAAATATACACAGGAGAAATAAGCAACTGGAAGGAGGTGGGAGGTAACCCAGGAACCATAGTGGTTGTTTCAAGGGATCACTCCTCAGGGACCTTTGAGGTCTTCAAGAAGATGGTGCTTGAAGGAGAGAAAGTGAGACCCGATGCGATAATGGCTGCATCAAACAAGGCAGTCCTTACGACGGTTGCAAAAACCCCGGGCGCAATCGGATACATAGGTCTTGGCTATCTCTCCAGTGATGTAAAGGCAGTGAAGGTCGATGGAGTATATCCCTCTCCTGAAAGCGTGGTATCGGGAAAGTACAAACTCGCACGCCCTTTATACATGTACACCAGGGGTAAACCTTCAGGAGTTGTCAAGGAGTTCATAGACTTCATCCTCTCCCCTGAAGGGCAGAAAATCGTAAAGGAACTCGGTTTTGTTCCGGTAAGACTTCCGGAAGAGAAATGAAGAGGGAATCCATAATAGAAATTCTTCTGTTTACAGTCTCTCTCTTCTCCCTCGTGTCCCTCATGGGGATAGTCCTCTCCATTTTTGGGGAGGCTATCCCCTTTTTCCGTGAGGTTCCCTTCCTTGATTTCATTACCGGAAAATGCTGGTATCCCACATCTGAACCTCCATGTTTTGGTCTGCTTCCTCTTCTTGCGGGCTCCATTGTGGTGACCATTGGGGCAATGCTTGTTTCCCTTCCCATAGGTCTTGGAACCGCCCTCTATCTCTCCGAATTTGCAAAACCGGGTGTCCGTGAGATTCTCAAACCCTTCGTAGAACTTCTTGCGGGGATTCCATCCGTGATATACGGGTTTTTTGGAATGGTTATACTCGCTCCCCTCGTCCAGAAAATCTTCCGGGTCCCGGTTGGTCTCAATGCATTCACCGCATCACTCCTTCTTGGAGTGATGACCCTTCCCACCATTGCAAGCATTGCAGAAGACGCCTTAAACTCGGTTCCAGTTACCCTGAGAGAAGCATCCCTTGCACTTGGTGCAACGAAATGGGAGACCGCAACGAGGATTGTTCTCCCTGCTGCAAAATCCGGAATACTCACATCCATAGTCCTGGGAGCAGGAAGGGCTGCAGGAGAGACCATGACGGTTCTCATGGTGGCAGGAGGCGCTGCAGTAATACCACGTTCCATATTCCAGCCGGTAAGACCCATCACTGCAACCATAGCGGCAGAGATGGGAGAAGTGGCAATGGGAAGTGTCCATTACCATGCGCTTTTTGCACTCGCAGCAGTACTTTTCCTTTCCACCCTCTGCTTCAATATTCTTGCTGAAAGGATAAAAGGGAGAGAAGGATGAGGAAGGCAGTGGAGATCGGGGGTATTGCCTTCTGTTTGATTTCGGTCCTGTTTGCGCTTCTCTCTCTGTTCCTTATCCTTTTCTTCATATTTATCAATGGAATAAAGGTAATCTCCCCCTCTTTTCTCTTTGATTTTCCCAGGAAGGCAATGACCGAAGGAGGAATATTTCCTGCCATTGTGGGCACCTTCCTCCTTTCCCTTGGTGCCGTCTTTTTCTCTCTGCCTCTTGGAGTTATGACGGCTGTTTATCTCACCGAATATGCCACATCCAGAAGAATTGTAAAACTGATCAAGATAGGAATAAACAATCTTGCCGGAACTCCGTCGGTTGTTTTTGGACTTTTTGGTCTCGCTGTGTTTGTAAAATTACTGGGCTTTGGCGTCTCTGTTCTTTCAGGCTCTCTAACCCTGGGAATCCTGATACTCCCGGTAATCATAAGGGCGTCCGAGGAGGCAATTAAATCAGTTCCCCGGGAACTCAGGGAGGCATCTCTTGCACTGGGAGCAACCCGATGGCAGACCGTGAAAAACGTGGTTCTTCCCTCCGCACTTCCCGGAATCCTTACAGGAGCAATACTTGGGGTGGGAAGAGCCGCGGGTGAGACTGCCCCCATACTTTTTACTGCCGCAACCTTCTATACTGCACATCTTCCCCGCTCCCTGTTTGATGAAGTTATGGCTCTTCCCTATCACATTTATGCCCTGATGACGGAAGGAACGTTTCCTGAAAAACAGGTTCCTATCGCATTTGGAACTGCTGTGGTCCTGTTGCTGCTCGTTCTGGGAATAAATTCTTTCGCCATATGGCTCCGATACAGAAGGAGGAGAGCATGGTAAAACTGGAGATAAAAAATCTGAATGTGTGGTTTGGTGAGCATCATGTTCTGAAAAACATATCCCTTAAAATACCGGAGCATGCAATAACTGCAATTATAGGTCCATCTGGATGCGGGAAATCAACACTGCTTCGCACACTCAATCGGATAAACGACCTTGTTCCAGGATTTAAAATTGAAGGAAGCATTTTGCTTGATGGAAAGGATATCCATTCAAAAGATGTGAGTGTGGCAGAAATAAGGAGAAAAATAGGAATGGTTTTTCAGAAGCCAAATCCCTTTCCATTTTCCATTTATGAAAACATAGCCTACGGATTGAGGATAAACGGGATAAAAAGTAAAAGAAAAATAGATGAGATTGTTGAAAAGGTCCTGAAACACGTTGGGTTGTGGGATGAGGTGAAGGAAAGATTACACCATTCTGCACTGGAGCTTTCTGGAGGACAGCAACAGAGATTGTGCATTGCAAGGGCTATAGCAGTTGAGCCAGAGGTCCTTCTGCTTGACGAGCCCTGTTCTGCACTTGACCCTATAAGCACATTCAGAATAGAGGAACTCATGGTTAAATTAAAGGAAGAATATACACTTGTGCTTGTCACCCACAGTATGCAGCAGGCCGCAAGGGTTTCCGACTTCACAGGGTTTCTGTATCTTGGAGAACTGATAGAGTTTGGTGAGACAGACCGTATTTTCACCAATCCGGAAAATAAACTCACAGAAGATTACATCAGCGGACGTTTTGGATAAAAAGGAGGACAGAATGAGGGAATTCTTTCATTTAAAGATAAAAGAACTGGAAGAAGACCTGGTTGAGATGGGAAACATGGTCATAAACGCCATTCAGAAAGCCATACTTGCATTGAAGGAACTCAACATGGAGGAGGCTCAGAAAATAATAGAAGGTGACCGGAAAATAGATGAAAAGAGATGGAAAATGGAAGAGAAATGTGTAAATCTCATAGCAACTCAGCAACCTGTGGCAACTGAATTGAGAGAATTCATCGCTATTCTGAGCATTATTACGGACCTTGAGAGGATGGGAGATCATGCCGAAGGAATTGCCAAGATCATCCTCATGCACGGTAAAAAACCTCTTGTAAAACCTCTTATAGATATTCCAAGAATGGCGGAAAAAGCAGTGGATATGTTAAGGAGGAGTCTTGAGGCATTTTTGAGGCGCGATGTGGAAAGTGCCAAAAAAATACACGCAGAGGACGATGAAATTGACATGCTTTATGAACAGATTTACCGGGAACTTCTCTCATACATGATAGAGGACCCAAGAACGATAACCCGGGCAACCTATTTGCTCTGGGTTGCCCACAACCTGGAACGCATAGGAGACAGAATCACAAATATATGTGAAAGAATAGTATATCTTGTAAAGGGGAGAATTGAAGAAGAAACTCAATAAAATTCTGTTGACATACTTATTTCTCCTGATAAAATACACCAAAAAGGAGGTGGTATGCAGAGAGAATACTGGGATACCAGAGTCTCCTTCATACTTGCCGCCATAGGTTCTGCAATTGGACTTGGGAACATCTGGAGGTTCCCTTACATTGCCTACCGGTACGGTGGAGGGGCATTTATAATCCCGTATTTCATTGCAATGATAACAGCGGGAATACCCCTCCTTATCCTTGAATTTGGTCTTGGGCACAAAACAGGGCATGCAGCACCCCTTGCATTTGAAAGCATGAGGAAGAACTGGAGATACCTGGGATGGTGTGCTGTCTTCGTCGGTTTTGGAATCGTTATTTACTATGCGGTTATAATGTCGTGGGCTTTCAACTACTTCTTCTATTCCTTCAAACTCTCATGGGGAGAAAACACCAAAGACTTCTTCTTCAACCGCTTCCTGGGACTCACCCAGGGACCCTTTGAATTCGGTGGATTTAAGATGCTCATAGTCATTGGTCTTGTATTCACATGGGTGTGGATATATCTCTCCATCATAAAGGGAGTAAAATCGGTTGGAAAGGTTGTTTATGTTACCGTGGTCCTTCCCTGGATTATCCTTCTTGTCTTCATCATAAGAGGAATAACCCTTCCGGGGGCACTTGAGGGATTGAGATACTACCTCACCCCAAACTTTGCGGCACTCAAAGACCCGATGGTGTGGCTCAACGCATACTCCCAGATCTTCTTCTCCTTCTCCATCGGATTTGGAGTGATGATAGCATACGCATCCTCCCTCCCGCCAAAATCAGACATAGTGAACAATGCATTCATAATAGGTCTTGCAGATACCGGGACAAGTTTCCTGGGCGGGATTGCGGTCTTCTCAACCCTTGGATACCTGGCAAAAATGCAGGGAGTCCCTGTTGAGAATGTTATCGCATCCGGACCAGGGCTTGCATTTGTAACCTATCCAACCATAATAAACCTCCTTCCCTTTGCAAGACCCCTCTTTGGATGCCTCTTCTTCCTGATGTTGCTCACCCTTGGGATTGACTCTGCATTTTCTCTCGTTGAGGCATTTTCAATGGCGGGAATGGAGAAGTGGAAACTTCCGAGACCGGTTCTCAACTTCCTTATATCCCTTGCGGCCTTCATTCCCGGACTCATATTCACAACCTGTTCCGGACTCTTCTGGCTTGACATAGCAGACCACTTTATTTCAAACTACGGACTTGTTCTTGTTGGACTGATTGAGGCAATATTCGTGGGATACCTCCTTGGACCAAAGGTGATAAGAGAGTATGTGAATGAACTCTCGGAGATAAAGATAGGAAAGTGGTGGGATGCGATGATAAGGGTGGTAATTCCTCTCGTTCTTATATGGAGTCTCGGATTCTCCCTCTACACCGAAATAAAGAGCCCATACGAGGGATATCCAAAAGGTGCACTGGCACTTGGAGTTGCATACCTTGGAGTGGTTCTCCTCTGTGGAATACTCATGGGAATAAAGGGAAGGAGGGAGGAATGAACCCATCGGCATGGGCAACTTTAATCTTCGGTCTTTTAATCATATTCGGTGGGCTTGGATACTGTATATTTCGTGCCTTGCGGCACTGAACTGCGCCCACCAGCCACTTCCTGACCCCGATACCGCACTGGCGGAGGCAATTCCCTACCAGTTTACCCTGAAATTGCACAGGGAAAAAGGCATGTATCCTCCCCTTGATATGGAAGGGAAAGGGAAGGTCTTTTCGCCCGATTCCTTTGAAGTGGAGGGGCTTTCAGGAATTGACCCCCACCGATTGCTCCTTGCCCTGACCGGAAAAAGGGACTGGAAAAAGGAAAAGGAAGGGGTATATAAATTCACCGCAAATCTTTACCTGCTTGACCCGGTGAAAGGGGAGGGAGAGGGAATTATCACGATCCATCACGATGGTTTTGTTGTTGAGGGAAAGAAGAATGGAATGTGGATTAAGATGGAGATAAAACCCCTGCCTGAACCTGAATATATTGTTTCTGGAGACTCCGTGCTTGCAGGGAGGATAGAATGCATGGGAAGGAAGGTTGTGGAGGTTAAGAAAGGAAAGGTAAGGTATAAAGGAAGGGAAATTAAAAATATTGCACTTCTTTCAGGAAAGCCTCCGGTGCTTGTGAATGTCAAATGGAAAGGAGAGGGAAATCCAGTATGCCTTGAGGGCAATCCTGCGGTATGTGTGTATGTGATGGATACACTTCCCCTCCCCCCTGACACTGCTTACATCACGACTGACCCGATGGGAAAAACCGCGGTTGTGGTTGTTCATCATGGATTTAAGGATTATGCGGGAATTATATTTAAAGGAAAACTGATAGCAGTATCACCGGTGAACAATAAGAAGGTATTTTTCAGCCTTGGAAAGGATATCTCACCCGTGATTAATGCTCTTCTCCTGCGGCCATAAGACTATTTCTCAAAATACCTCTCTATCTCCCCCCTCACCCATGGGTCGGTTTCTTTTCCTTTCATTATCCTCAATACCTCCTTCACATCCTCTCCACCACACCTTACAAGTGCACGGACGGCAAAGAGTCTTATTCTTGGATCCTTGTCCTCCAGGAATGGGTAAATTAAAGCCTTTACTTCAGGATCCTCCTTCCCATCCCCTATGTTTCCCAGAACCCTCAAAAGATAAATAACGTTTTCCCTCCTTTTTAGCCTTTTTTCAATCTCCTCTATGGCATCCTTTCCAAATTCTCCCAGTGCATGCTCACATGCGGAGCGAACGATTAAGGAGGGTGAGGAAAGCGCATCAAGCAGAGAGGATAGTCCCTCAGGGTCCTTTATCCTTCCCAGGGCAAGGGCTGCCACAACCTTGACCCTCTCCTCCCCTTTCTTTAAATACTCCTTAATCCTTCCCACCGCCTTTTTTGAATGAATCTTTCCAAGAGCAGAGATCACATACCGGGTGTATTCCTTTCTATCAAGCATTGAAAGAAGCGTATCCTCAAATTCCTTAAATTCAAGTTCCCCTATGAGATAAAGGGCATTCTTTACTTCCTCCTTTTTCCCTCTCAATGCCCTGTAAAGCCCTGGATAGCACTCCTTCCCCTTCTTTTCAAAAACCGCCTTAATTGCCCTCAAATCAAGTCCGCTTTCCGTATCCATTTTGTTTTTAAAAATGTAATCAAGAACATCATCCCTCTTTGCAAGTTCCTCCCTTGCAGCCTTTACCCTTTTTTCATTCTCCCCCACACCCCACTCGGATGCTATCTCAAAAACCTCCCCGGTGGTCATTTTTGAAAAATCAGGAACCGGCCTCTGTCTTTTCTCCTCCTTTTTCTCACTGTTTCTG
>Ga0180300_10001286_pt1 | contig 11567 bp, 8 predicted proteins | sample GuaBasSediGuay15_FD_121798 | JGI IMG/M metagenome (GOLD analysis project Ga0180300, IMG submission 121798) | Subseafloor sediment microbial communities from Guaymas Basin, Gulf of California, Mexico - Guay15, Core 4569-2, 21-24 cm | ecosystem: Environmental > Aquatic > Marine > Hydrothermal... | reverse complement strand
AACTGGAACTACTATGCGTGTTCCTTTCTCATTTATCATAATTAGATGGGAGCCTTTCTGCCGGAGGATTCTGAACCCAACTTTCTCTAGAACTTTGATGACTTTGCGAGGCGGTAATGGCCTAATTTTAGGCAAGGGCTTTCACTTTTTGTATTCCAACAACCCTTTGACGTAGAAGTTCTTTCTTTTCCTCTTCGGATAGGGTTTCAAGATAAAGCTCTACAGCCTCTTTCACGTTGTCCATAAGTTCCTGTAAGGTGTCTCCTTGGGTGTGGCAGCCAGGCAGTGCGGGGACAAAAGCTACATATCCGCCGCTCTCATCTTCCACTATTACTGCATCAAATTCGTACATAACAATCCCTTAGGTTGTCCATCAAAACAGTATACGTCCAGCTCTTATAGACTTTACCTAATAACAGCTTGAAGAAATCTCCCGCAACTTCTCGTTTTCTGTTTTCCTATTTGTGCCAACCGAGGAGGAGATCGACCAGTTGATAGCTGGCTCCGGAAAGAAGCTGTCAACCTTCCTTCAGCTACTCAAGGAAACCGGAATGCGCTACGGAGAAGCCATACGCTTGGAATGGATAAATGTAGATTTCAAAGCCAAAGTTGTCAGGGTTAAAGCCGAAAAAGGTAGTCATTCAAGAATCCTACCGATCTCCTCGATGCTGATCGCCATGCTGAACAACCTTCCCAAGACATCGTTGAGGATTTGGCCTGGAATGCTAAGGAGCATGAAGTTCAACCTTGAAGTGACGCGCGCTAGGTTTGCCAGAAAACTCGGCAATCCAAGGCTGAAGCGGATAAGTTTTCATTCGTTGCGCCACTGGAAAGGCACAATGGAGTACCACAAGACAAAGGATATCATACATATCCAGTGGCTTCTGGGTCATAGAGACGTAAAGTCAACCATGCTATACATTAACATCGAAAACGCTATCTACTTTCATGGTCAGCCGGAAGAGTTTCATGTGAAAGTTGCTCATAGCCTAGATGAAGCTTGTAAGCTGCTTGAAGTGGGCTTTGAATTACGTCACCGACATGGATGGGTACAGGCTGTTTCGGAAGTGGAAGTAGCCGGCGAAAAACTAGGCTATAACTTCCCAAAATTATGCTATTGCGCTGATTTCCACCTTATGCTTCTTCTGCCACTCCTTCACAGAAATTCCAAGCTGCTTCTCAATCTTAGGTCGATGTATAGCGTTCATGGTGCAGAACGGAATGATTTTGCCTCCAGGCACAGCGTAATGTATACAGCATCGCTGAACTCTTTCCAAGTCGAAGTTGTAGGCGTCCATGAAGTGCATGGCTGAAATCATCAACATCCTTCTATGCAGATCACCCAGCGCCTTATAGCTTCCTGATCTTAATATGGGCAAGAGATACTTTCTCATTAAACCAAACTTTACGTGACGTAAAGCACTGAGAAGTCGAAGCTTGGCTCTTCTTTCATGTCCTTTCTCTGCTTCTTCATACACTTTGTTGATGCTTTCAAGGAACTTCTCAATGTTTCCATATTTTGTTATTGGAACGATTTCTCCGTTTTCAACGAAAATGTAGGTGGCAGTTCCGCAGTGAGGGTGCGCTGTGAACTCTGGATAACGTTTGTTTTTTAATGCGCCAGCTGCTTTAGATATGGGAACAACTGCTGGCACTGGATAGAAATCGGAGACCTTTATTTTTCCGTTGGTTTGTTCTTCGCAGAGCCGAGTGAAGTCGGGTATGGTGATGCGCATTTTTGCTCTCTCCTGCTCTGGAATTCTTCCGCAGAGAGAAACTGGTTGAACGTTTATGCATCGAATAACATCGAAGTTTTGAATGGCAAATCGTATAATATCTCCTATTTGATGGTCATTGACGCCTTTGATCAGCGTGACCACCAGAACTATGCTCTTTATACCCGCCTCTCGACAGTTTTCAATGGCTTTCATTTTCGTCTCAAGCAAGTCGCATCCACGCGTGAACCGATACACATCATTAGACAAGCCATCAAACTGCAGATAAACCGTGCTCATCCCAGCTTCTTTCAAGCCACGGCAATAGTCTACACTTTGCGCAAGCCGCAGACCGTTAGTGTTCACCTCCACGTGGCGGAAGCCCAACTCCTTTGCCATACGTATTAACTCGAACAAGTCTTCTCGGATAGTGGGCTCTCCTCCCGAGAATTGTAATGCAGTTGCGGGTACGGGCTCGTTGCTTCGAAGGTTCTCCAGCATCTCTCGAACCTCTTCCTTCGATGGTTGGCACACGTATCCAGCAGTGGCAGCGTTGGCGAAGCAGACTGGGCACTTCAGGTTGCATCGGTTGGTTACGTCGATGATGGCGAGCACTGTATGTGATTTGTGTTGTGGGCAGATGCCGCAGTCAAAGGGGCAATCTTGTTCTGTTTTGGTGCGGGGATTTTGTAGTCCTTCGCCGTCGTATCTGAATTTTTCGGCTCGTTGGTATTGTTCATAATCTGACCAGTAAACGTCTCGGAACTTTCCGTGTTCAGGACATTCCTTTTTGATGTAGACTTTGTTGTCTTCTTCAAATATGGTGGCGTCTAAAACCTTGAAGCATTCTGGGCATATGGATTTGGTTTTTTTAATGAACTGCATTTTGACACCACTGGGAGTTGTAAATTATTTAGCTTAGAAGTTACAAAATACTGTATATAAGAAGGTTTCCAAACTTTTCATAAGGTGAAAGAGGGGTACCCTAAACATGTCCATAAGCGACCATGCGAAAAGGATTCTGCGTGAACTTGGATTGACGGAATATGAGACCCGCGCGTATTTGTCGTTGCTGGAGAAAGGAGCCACAACCGCCAGTCAAATTAGCGAGCACGCTAATGTTCCTTACTCAAAGATTTATGAGGTTCTAAACTCTTTAGAGAGGAAGGGATGGATTGAAACTAAGCGAGGCAGACCAAGCAGATATTATCCAAAATCTCCCTCAGAAGCTTTGAACGCTGTTAGACTAAGATTAGAAGACTCCCTAAAGTCGTGGGAACAAACCGTTGTGAGCGAGCTTCAGCCATTGTATGAGAAGAGGGAGATTCGTGAAAAACCCGACATATGGATTCTCCGCGGCGAGTTCAGCATACTCGCAAAGCTTCGTGAGATGTTGAGTAAAGCTAAGGTCGAGTTGATGATTGCTGCTCCAACCCTTACGAAGGCGCTTGTGGAAGCCTTTACTCCAATATTGATTTCTTTTAAAGGTAGTGAGGTTAAGGCTCTGTTGCTGATAGGGAAAGATGTGAATGAACAGATTATAGAAAAGCTGAATGATGTGGCAGAGGTTAGAGTTAGAGACCACATGTTTGGCGGAGGCGTCATCGTGGATGGCAAGGAAGCGTTGCTCCTACTAGGGGAAGAAAAGCCAACTCTCGTCATATGGTCAGATCATATGGGGCTGGTGAAGTTTGCTAAGGACTATTTCCAATACCTATGGGACTCATCAGAAATAATATAGCAAGAAAATCCGTTAAGAATTGATGCATGATTCTCCACAGCTATATGAACAACTTTAGTGTTTGTAGCTATTATTGTATTCATTGTGATCGCAGCGCTAATAATAGCTTTCTTCTTGTACCGAAGTGATGGCATACGTAAAAGTGAAATTTGATGGTCTGGATGTGATGTGTCGTTGGTTTTCTCAGGCTTGTCTGTCTGCAATCATATTACGTAAGATTTAATATACATTTCCCCTCTATTTTAAGTTTAGATAATCTAAATCTGAACCTAAACTGGAAAAACCGAAAATGAAGAAAAAACGGGGAAAACAAGGCCAATTCATAATCTTCGCAGTTTTGCTGATTGCAATTATGATTATTGCCATAGGCGCGATTATGTATAGTACAGTGACCTACTTCAAACATGAAAGATGGGAAGATTATCTATCGTTAATTGACAACTTAAGGGTGGGCTCTCGCCACTTAATGGAAATAAGCTTGGCTAACTTCACTAAAACGTCTTTTGAGGAACGAGTTCCTAATCGAAATGGTATAAATCAGATTTTCAACCAGTGGAAGAACGACTTAAGAATAGGGTTAGCTGGGTCAGGCGTTGCAGTTGATTTTCTTAACACAAGTCAACTTCTTAGCTCTCCGAAAGTTGTTGGAGGGATATACATTCCAGAACGAAGAGTTTACAACTTCATTAAGTGTTACTGGTACTATCCTGTAAGCGTCTCCAGTATTTATGCAGACCTTTTGATTAACTTAACAAACTTTGGTCTTTATGGCTATAGATATTCCATATTAGTATCTCTCAGCATGGAACTAAACATGAGCTATCTAGTTACCGAGCCTCCTCAAATAAGTGAATTAATCGTAAATGTAACTCGCGAAAACGGATTGCCAGTTACGGACTTAACAACAGAAAACTTTCTCGTTTACAGGTTTGATCCATCAATGGAAGATTGGACGATTGCAAATCTATCAGCTGTTCAGCGAATGTTGGGAGGATATAGACTTGTATTTGAGAACAGTATTGAACAGCCTTACTATAAATGGTTAATTGTTGCAGTAGAGGACAATAGAGGTATAACAGCAGTTTCCTCAACGTACACAAGCATAGAGTTCATGGTGGATAAAGGCACACCGACCAGTGGAAGACCAGCAAATACTGGTGATGAAATCTACACTTTAGAGGCTGGCGTGAAAGGACAATGGTATTGGAACGGAGAGCAGCTAGACTTTAATGGAACAGTCTTTCCTCCAATTCCATCTTTGCCAACAAAACAGTTTCGCGTAAATGTAACAGAGAACGGTGTTGACAGCGCGTTTGTTATCTCTCCTTCCCAATATGAGATATGGGATGAGGTAAACTGGCATGGTCAAATTATTGAAGTGCCTAGAGATTTAGCTGACCCATATTATTTCTTCAACTCCACAAATCGCTTAGTATTCCAAGTTAAGTTTCCAACGCTCAATATTACACGTCAAAGGGTAAAAATATGGTGGGTAGACGACTTAGATGCCGAGCCGTATCAAGGCTCCAGTGACCTTCAGTATATTCCTGGAGCCTATTTGGCAAGAACGAACAGATTCGAAGTTGAATTCATTGGAGTAGGTCACACACAGTCACCTGATTATCCTTATGATTATTACGGTGCCGCAGCTTTGTTAATTAAAGACCCAACCACCGGCTTATGCTTTGGACCTTGGAACCTGCACGCCTTTGGTACTCATGATGGATCATTGGCTGAGTGGCGACCATATGGTCAGTGGCAAATTAAATACGTGTACAGCGGAACCGAAACAAGAGCCGCCGTCCGTCTGATAGCACTTCTTAACTCCACCGAAGTTCAATGTGTTTACGATGTTAACCATCACTCCAATAATTACTACGACACATACGCCGTAGTTTTTATAACTGCCAACGTGAAGTACTCTCAAATAAATACACACATATACTGGAAGCAAAACCAGACAGACAACGGATTATGGTTCGCGTCGGTTATGGGCAAGGGCGAACCAAAATGGTTCGCCTACCTCAACAATCAGACGGGACAAGTGTATAATGATGCGTATGATTATTTGCCTTGGTGGCAGGACCCCACGCATGAAGAATATGAATATCCAGGATATTGGGGCGCCCACTGGAATGAACAAATTGGGCGTGGATTGATAATCAATGTTAAGGGACTTGTAAACCTTAAAAGTCTTGATGCCAACCGAACTCGTTTTTCAATTACTGAGGCAGCTCCAGGTGGAGTTAAGCAAGGTTCAATTGAATTTGAAGCGGTAAACTGTCAGGGAACCAGCTATACTATTGTTGAGAACACAAACTACAATTATACATGGGCTATGTGGATGTACGACGGAGGCAGCCAAGTTGATGGTTTTGAGGAAGTACAAGATTACTACTGGATGTTTTTGGAACCATACGCGCCTGAAATTATATCTACTGAGGGAGGTTAATGATGAAAAAATCTCTGAGAGCTTTAATGCCGCTTCTAGTCGTCTTCCTTTATTGGTTGACCTCTGTGTCTGCAGCAGGTACCTATACGCTGGTCATAAAAGCTGTAGACACAGCAGGAGACCCTCTAAGCGCCGCTTGGGTCAGGGTTACCACATTATACGGTCCAGGTGACTATAGGAGCTCATATGAACTAACTAACGCTTCAGGTGTCGCCGTATTCAGTGATGTATACTCAAGCATACCATCAGCTATCGTGACAATTTACTGGCGCAGTGTAGAAGTAGCGTATGAAACGGTTGATTTGAGCGATAACGTAAACAGTTTCGTCATCGTTTGTGATGTTTCTGATCTGGAAGTTTTGACTCAGGATGGCGAAAGCCGTCCACTGAAAGGAGCAGAGGTAACTATTCATTGGGAAAAAGATATACCTCAGACCCTTAAATCCAACACAAACGATCAGGGGCTAGCTGTTTTTCCACAAATGCCATATTATGAATATAGTGTCCAAACGAATTGGCTGGCTAGACAAGTTCACGATAGCATATTTAATTTCAACAATTCAACAACCAGCTATATAGCAAACTGCAGCGTTTATAGTTTGGATGTAATGGTCTTCGATAAGGAAGACCATCCAATATCAGGGGCAAAAGTAGCTATTTTGAGAGATGATGAATGGGAAAAATCAACGATAACCGAAGTTGGAATAGCTAATTTCCCTCAACTCTCTTTCGGAAACTATTTAATTGAAGCCTCTTACGAATCATCTTCCAACACCACCACAATCCAGCTAACAAAGAGCACAGAAGCGACTCTACATCTTAACATTACGGTTCCCCTAAGAACTTTTGAAATTGATGTCCACGCTGTTTGGAGTGACAACAAGCCCATGTCTGGAGCCAAAGTCTTTATCCGCGACAATCTTGGAAGAACTGTTTCGAGCGGTATTACGGACGATAACGGTTTTTTCACCGATTTACTGAGCGAAGGCGAGTACATTCTTAATGTTTCCAAGAATGACTTAAGCAAGACAGAGAACGTTAACCTAAGAAGTAACGTAACGATAACTGTTCAATTTGACGCAGACCTGAGAACATACACTTTAACTGTTAAAGTCGCTGATAAAGATGGAACATTAGTCGACGGAGCTTTAGTTAAGGTTAAACTGAACGAAACTCTGATATTAAATGGTGAAACAACTGAAGGAATAGTTGCCTTCAACCTTAAGGAGGAAACTTACAGAATAATCGTCCGTATAGGTGAGAAGCAAAGAGAGAAAACCGTTGAACTCACAGAAGACACCACAATCTCAATAACCTTTCAAAGAGATTTTACACTTGAATTACTTTTCTACATCCTAACCACGTCAGTTGTGTTGACCATAATTTTTCTGGTTTTTTATGCCCGCCGACTAATGAAAAAAGGCGAGTAACAAAAGCAGCATTTCACTTTTTACACACTTCTTTGCCACAATGCTTAAATTTTGGAGTAGCATGAACAACAACTTCTCAAGTTCTTCTAGGTGGAACTATATGAACAAAAAAATGACGGTTGAAGAACTTTTAGCCAAAGCAAAGAAACCAGCTAAACTCGCTCTAGCCTACCACCCCTTCTATGAAGGAAAGGTTCAAGTTATGCCTAAATGCGCCATAAGAACTCCATCCGACTTCGCCATATGGTACACGCCCGGGGTGGCAGCTTCATGTAAAAAAATTAAGGAAGAACCAGAACAGGTTTTCCACCACACCAACAAGTGGAACTACGTAGCCGTTGTAAGCGATGGAACTAGAGTGCTCGGTTTAGGCGACATAGGACCCGAAGCTGGCTTGCCCGTGATGGAAGGAAAAGCCTTACTATTCAAGTATCTAGGCGGAGTTGACGCTTTTCCAATTTGTTTAGGAACTAAAGACCCAGACGAAATCATAACCGCGTGCAGATGGTTAGAGCCCACGTTCGGAGGCATCAACCTTGAGGATATAAGCAAGCCGAAATGCTTCTACATACTTGAGCACGTGAGAGAGCAACTCAAAATCCCGGTTTGGCACGATGACCAACAGGGCACAGCCACAGTGATATTGGCCGGGTTGATTAACGCTCTAAAAATCGTGGGCAAAAAAATGAATGATGCGCTGATAACCCTAATAGGTGTGGGGGCAGCAAACACAAGAACAGCCATTGTTCTAATGAGAGCAGGTGTTAAGCCGGAAAACATTATTGTGGTTGACACCAAGGGAATCCTGCATCCTAACAGAAAAGATTTAGAGGCTGCAAAGAAAGCAAACCCGTGGAAATGGGATTTCTGTCTAAAAACCAACGGTGAAGGAAGAACAGGAGGCATACCCGAAGCTTTAAAAGATGTTGACGCCTGCATAGCCGCATCCAAACCTGGACCAGGCACCATAAAGAAAGAATGGGTATCCAACATGGCAACCGACTCTATAGTATTTGCTTGCGCAAATCCTATTCCTGAAATATGGCCTTGGGAGGCAAAAGAGGCTGGCGTCAAGATTGTTGCAACTGGTAGGTCTGACTTTGAAAATCAGATAAACAACTCTTTGGGCTTTCCAGCCATTTTTAGAGGAGTTTTAGATGTGAAGGCAAAGACGATTACTGATGACATGTGTATTGCCGCTGCCATGGAGCTAGCAAATTTCGCTGAAGAGAGAGGAATTCATGAGGGAGATATTGTTCCTAGAATGGACGAGTGGGAGGTGTATCCCCGAGAGGCGGTTGCTTGCGCCTTAAAGTCAATAGAAGAAGGTGTTGCTAGAGTTAAGTTGAGTAGGCAGGAATTGTGGGACAGAGCTGTTTCAATTATTAGAAACGCCAGAGAATCAACAGCCAAGCTTATGAAAGAAGGCTTAATTCCATCTCCCCCACCTGAAGAGGAGATTATAGGAAGCCCATAGCCTTCTCTCCAATTTTTTTATGTTTTAGCTAAACAACTGATTAAGAAATTTTGGTTTTTGCACTAATCTAAAGTTTGTTCTTTATTTCAGTTACATAATCTACGAAGCTGTAGCCTTCTTTAACTTGACATTGAACTCCCGAACATGCGGATAGCTTTTGCAGAGTTATTTTCTGCACCACCTGCGCTCCTGAACCTAGAAATTGTTCGATGCCTCTAGTGAAGACTTCTAATTTTTCTGGAATCTCTTCTCGCTTTAACGAGTAATTCCTTTCCAAATAATTGTAGATGATTGACGTGGCGACTTCTCCAAAGATATGTTTCAGTTCTTCATCTATGATTTTGAGGAGAAGTTTATTGAATTTTTCCTTGGTGTTCATGGTTAAACCTCATTTATGGATTTTCAGTTTCTGATTCAGAAAGTTTGATAACTTGTAGTCCATCTTTTCCATAACTTATATGGTTGCTGAAGAGAGCTCTTACGCTTGATGTAACTTTTTGGTCATGAGCGTTTGGATTGAATAAAAACAGGGCGGTTGAATTCGTTGAAGCCAGCATGTCAAGTGTGTAGCGCACGAATTGATAAGTTTTCTGCAAGCCAACCGATAAGATTAAGCTGGATAAATTGTCAAAAATTATGTTTAGATTGCCATGTAAAAGCGTTTTCAGCGTTTTATCTAGCGCATCAAGCAGTAGAGCAGTGTTGTTTGCGGGCAATAGGATTTCATTCATCTGAGCTTCTACTTGGGGAGCTGAGATGCGTTGCGACAAGAGTATAACCTTGAGTGATTCTTTATTGTCTAGAACCGAATAGACAGCACTACCTCTATGTGTAAAAAGTGTCACTTGCTCAGCGTTAGCTAAAGCTTCAGTTACAAAATCTCTAATAATTTTCTCATAGTTAGACGAAGGATCAAAATCAAACAGAATCTCTCTTCCAGCAATCTGTCGATGGGTTAGCCCCAGCGTCTTTGAGAATGTATTCATCTGTGTAATAAGATCGATAGGATGAATTGAAGGTAAGGGCCCGTGCGTTTGCAGTTGGTTAAGAAGGTTTTTGCTTATTTTCTCTGAGTTAACAGCAAACAGTTCGATCACATGCTCATCCACGTAAGTTTTCCATCTATCATCATTCAGATATTCGATGTATTTGTCCTCATTTCCTCTGAGAAATGAGAGGTCGCCAAGGTCTACGAAGTCTATTAGTTGTGGATAACCGCTTTTTAATGAATTTGCTTTGAGTTCATTTAGGGTTCTGATTGCTTTTTCTTCATTAAAAAGCCCATCTGAGAGATAGAATTGTGACAAAGTCGTCAAAATGAGGGAGCCATCTCTCTCATGTTTTTCGACATTAACGCCATGTTCTTTCAGTTTCTTCCTAACTACTGTATCTTCATTATCTGGATATTTATAAATAACCCTGTTTCCCGCGGTCAATCCTTCCCAAATCAAGGTTGAGAACATCTTCATCTTATCTATCTTGGATGTATAGGTGAAAAGAACGCTTTCACCTCCACTAAAAGGAAAAGATGGATGCACCTTTTCGAAGAAACTTTCTAAAATATTTGTTTTCTTGAAAGAATAAGCTATAATTCCAAAACAAACAGTATAAAGTAAAAAATTGATATCATTTGTCGCAATTCCCAGTTGGCCTCGTAAACCGTAGAAGACAGATACGGCGGAGCCTACACAAATCCAGCATATTGCAAGCAACTTTAATGTCGTTACCACAGATTCTTCCTTATACTTACGGCTAGAAAGTATGAACAGCATACAAGGATATGCTATAAAGACTATGGGAATAGGTAATAAAAAGACTATGTACCACAGTTCATGGTTAATTGAGATGTAGGTTGGGGTTCCCCATATATTTCTAGCCAGCTGTGTTTTCCAAGGATGAAAAATCACTGTCAAAAATAAGGCAAGAACAATATATCCCTTATATGAGATGGAAAGAAGGTTTAACTTATCTGAAAAAAACTTCTTCCAAGAGGCTTTCTTTTGTTTTCCCTTGTACACTATCAATGCAGCGTGTTCTACCATCATCACAGATAGGAAGACTGCGATAATATATCCAATCTCCGAATAAGGGGCAATCTTCTCTGTTTTAACCAGATACTCCGAAATTAAATCAAATGAGGTTGCTAACGCAATTAATATGGAGGCTGCAGCGAAAAGCAATTGAACCGATCTGAGATAGGTTCCTTTCTGACGAATAAGGAAAAGTATCAAAGTTCCTAAAGCTGATAGGAAAGCTAGGTAAAGAATTAACCCTATCATCGGGATTTCCCAAAGAACCATCTCACGTCATGGAGAAAGCCACGATTTCTAATCCCTTTCCACCTATGATAACTTCGTGATATTTCTTGCTGTGGTTGGTTCCTCTCATTTTGCGTATTAGAAATCTGGTTTTAAGTTCTCCATCTCGGATGACGCTTTCCAGCGTTATGACGGAGTCAGCTATGAACTCTTCTATGCCGAGCCCAAGCGTTTCTAGACCAGTGGGTACACTGCAGGTCATTATGGTGGTGCAGCCCAGCTTCTTCAATATCTTATAGAAAAGATGCATGAGTGTTCTGTATTCAAACTTTTCTTCGCAGGCGCTGAGGAAAGCCGTTAAAGAGTCAATAACCAAACGTTTAGCCCCTATCTCCCTTAAAGCATTCAAGATAAACTCGATGTTAGCGCTTAACCCAGCGCCCTTAATAGCCTCCAAATCAAGAACCTTTATCAACCCTTTACTCTCAAGCTTT
>Ga0180300_10001285_pt1 | contig 11572 bp, 12 predicted proteins | sample GuaBasSediGuay15_FD_121798 | JGI IMG/M metagenome (GOLD analysis project Ga0180300, IMG submission 121798) | Subseafloor sediment microbial communities from Guaymas Basin, Gulf of California, Mexico - Guay15, Core 4569-2, 21-24 cm | ecosystem: Environmental > Aquatic > Marine > Hydrothermal... | reverse complement strand
CAATTCCACCTTTATAAAGAGAGGAAAGGAGAACTGGATAGATTACCATCTGGATTTTTTTCTTAAAAAGATAAGTAGCGTAATTTTAAGTAAAATGTAAAAGATTAAAACAGAAACTCCTGGGAAAAAAAATACTGAAAATCTTTCAGGAGCAAATTTTGAAAGCAAAATAAGAATTACTCCTGATACTGGAAGAAGAAAATCAAGAATCAATTTTCCAAGACACCCTTCGGATTTTCTTCCTTCTGGTTTTACCTCTGGAATTAAAAGTTCTGATATTGCATGAATCTTTTTTAAATTCTCCTCAATAATTTTTCTTTTCTCCTCGGGAAATGTCTCTTTTAAAGAGTTGTAAATTTTACTCAAATCACCAAGTTTTGACAATCTTCTTGCAACATCAATTATTAAATTATGTGCCTCCACGAAATCAGGGTCTCTTTTTATTATTTTAAGAAGGTTATTAAATGAAAGTTCAAAGAATGCATTCTCACTTTCCTTCTTTCCTTTCTCATAATAACAGAATGAAATTCCATATAAAGCAGATAAATTTTCTCTTTCCTCTTTTAATACTTTCTGATAAAGATGGATTGCACCATCAATATCACCGATTTCTCTTAAATTCTTTGCTTCTTTTAAAAGATCTATACTACTCAAAACTTTAAAATATGAGGAGTAATGAATACAAGAAGTTCAACTCTATCTTTTGTCTGTTGATGCCTCTTGAAAAGATAGCCAAGTATTGGCAGTTCTGAGAGAAATGGAACCCCCTGCATTGATTCAAGTTCCTCTTCCCTTATAAGTCCTCCTATAACAATCGTATCTCCATCCTTAACCATAACCTTTGTTGTTGCCTGCCTTGTAACAATCCATGGTCCTTCTGGTAAAAACTGCCTTACAGTGCTTACCTCTGGCTGTATTTCAAGTGTTACATACTCATCTGAATTTATTGTAGGAGTTACTGTGAGTTTTATTCCGACATCTGTAAAACTTGTGGACTGCGTTGTTCCTGTAGGAGTTACTGTTGTCTGAGTATATGGAACCTGTTCTCCTGAAAGAATATATGCCTGCTCATTGTTCATTGCAACAACTTTTGGATTTGAAAGGATCTTTGCTTTTCCTTTTGTTGCAAGAGCAGCAAGTGCTGCTTCAAGAAGTGCTCTGTCATAAACTCCACCAACATTAAAGAATAATCCCTGAGATGAAACTGCTCCTCCTCCAAAATATACAGGTGGAGTTATTCCCTGTGTCTCTATTTTTCCTGTTCCTGTTTCTCCTTTATAACTCTGCTGTGATTCATCCCACTCATATTTAACTGTTCCATCTCCAATATTTCTCTCTATATTTCCACTTGTTGCCTCTTTTGGACCAAAAACACCCTGCCATGATATTCCAAGGTCAAGAGAATTAGAATAATCAACCTCAACAATCTTTGCCTCAATTAAAACTTGCCTTGGTTTTCTATCAAAATATTTTATTAACTCCTCATACTTTTTTAGAGCATCCTGTGTTGCTGTAATAATTAAACTGTTTGTTGTCTCATCTATTCCTATTGTTGCCTTAACTCCCTCAATTGTTATTGTCTGAAGTTGTTTTTGAACATCCTGAGCCCTTGCAAATCTCAAAGGAATAATTCTTGTAAATGTAACTGCTTCTGCTCTCTCTTTTTTTAATTGTGCTGGGGTTATTATCCTTATAATATTATCTGCCTCTCTTTCTGCAACAAGACCTGACATTTTCAAAATAATCCTAAAAGCATCATCAAATTTTACATCCCTCAACTTAATTGTTATGTTTCCCTGCACATCAGGCCCATATACAAAATTAACTCCTGCCTGTTGTGCTATAAAATCAAGAACATTTCTTATATCAGCCTCGTAAAAATTAACGCTGATCCTCTTCTCACTTAAAGAAACAATCCCTCTCTTCCTTCTTTCAACTTTCTCTTTTTTCTTAAGTTTTTCCTTTTTCTCCCCTTCCCTTATCTTTCTTATAAGTTCAAGATGTTCTTCTGTAGGAATATTCCTTCTTATCCTTATCTTTTTCCTTTTCTTCTCTGGAAGTTTTGCAATAACCTTTTCTGCTTCAGGAACCCTCGGTTTTATCTCAACCTTTGCCAATTCTTTCTTATCAGATATTGCAAAAATAATACTTCTTCCATTTGAAATTGCATCATAAAAAACATCTTTTTTCAAATCAAGAACAATCCTTGAAATTTTAACAGGATCATCCTTATACTGTCCTCCCCTTATTTTTTTGATATAAGGACTATTTACAGAATACTCTTTCTTAGGAAGTGAATAAAGTGTTGAGGACATTTCAATAACAAGTCTTGGTGGATTTGAAACCTTAAAAACATAATAGTTTACAGGACCTGTAATTCCAAGAGAGAGAATAAACTTCTCTTTCTCTTGAGAATAGTTGATTGAATTAATTTCCTGAAAATTTTTTTTCTGAGAATAAACTACCGAAAAAACAATCAGAATTAAAATAACTAAAATTTTTCTTTTCATTTTTTCTCTCCTTTTAATTACTTCTTCCCATTATCTTTTTCAACTTCTCTATCTCCTCAAGTGTGTATTCTCTCCACCCATTGATTGCATTTCTCTTTGGCTTCGGAAAAAATCCCCTTTTTTCATATCTTATCAGTGTCTGCTTTGATATTCCGAGCATCTCAGACGCTTCTTTTGCTGTGTAAAATTTCTTCTTTTCAGCCATCTCAACCTCCCCCAGACACCTTCTGATATTGTTATATAGTATACATCAATTGTCTAAATTTGTCAAGGTTTTATTTTTTGGCATAATTTGTAAAATTATAATTTATTGATTTTCTGGAAGGGAGAGAGTAACTGTTTTCCCTCCCTTAATAAGTATAACCTTTTCCTCCATCACAGAACCAGCAACTCCAGGAACAACTTTTCCATCAGGACCAAATAATTTTCTTCCTTTTAAAGTGTAAGGCAAACCATCTGAACCCTGAAGAAGAGCATACTTTTTTCCAGAACTATCAATCATAATACCCTGAAGAACAAATGACTCAATATTTAAACCGGAAATCTGTTCTTGAATTGGTTTTGTTTCTCTTTTAACTGTTGATCCAACAAGAGGATAAAAAGGATTTCTATATTTATAGCCCTGATAAACATAAATTTCTTCCTCTTTTTTCTCTTTTTTAACTGTCTCTTTCTTTTTAAAATATGTTTTTTGCTGTGAAACCGTCTGGGTTGTATCCCTTTTTCTCTTTTTTCCACAGGAAAAAACTAAAAATAAAGAAAAAACTAAAATTAAAAACCTTCTCATTATTTCCCCTTAAAAGTATAAACAACAAGAGTAAAATTTGCCTGCATATCTGTCGGATCCTCTGGAGTTGGATTTTTAGGATTTAAAATTAAATCTTTTATACTCATTATTCTCTCCTGCTGTCCAATCTCAGCAAAGAAAGAAGCAATCTTATGATACGTGCTTTTTATACTGATAGCAAAATAATGTTCTGTATAACTCTGTTTTGTTGAAGAACCTGCTGGTCTAAAATTGTCTATATCTATTCCATATTTTCTTCCTATATCTGTTATATTCTTCAAAAGTTTTGGAATCTCCTTTTTTCTTGGAAGCTTTTTCTCAGCAATTTCCACTTCCTTTTTCAACTCTTCATATTCTCTCATAAGTTCATCAAATCTTGCAATCTTTGCCCTTATATGTGCAAGTCTCTGCTCTTTTTTCCTTATTTCCTCTTTATACTGTTTTGCTTTTTTACCAAGAGGAGCAAATGCTCTTTTATAAAAAACAAATAACCCTATTACACCAAGAATTGCAAGCATTATTTTTTGCTGTTGAGTTACGGGCTTTTTTTCAGGCATTCTTTCCTCTTTCAGGTTTATAAAAACATTTTATTGAAAAGGTTCTTACAGGAGTATCTTCAACCTTTGTTGTTGTTATTGCACTTAATTCAACATTCTCAAATCTTCTGGATTTATCAAGATTTGTAAGAAAATCAGCAATTGCATAATTATCAAGTGCCTGAACCTGAAATGTTATTTCAATCTTATCCGATGATGTCTTCGTACTCATCCCTGTAATCCATACTCTTGGAGGTAATATATCAGGCCTTGTAATTGTCTCCATCAATTTTGGATAGTCAAGACGAGAAGCAAGAAGAGAATTTATAACCTTCAACCTCTCACTTAATATCTTTTTATTTCTCTCTACCTCATCAACCTTTTTTGCCTTATCTTCTATTTTCTTTAATTCACTATCAAGTTTTCTTACCTCTTTTTCAAGTTTTTTTACCTGAGCAAACTTTAAAAACCATATTCCAAAAAATATCAAAAGGACGAGAACACCTGCAATTCCCGCAAGAATAATCCTTTCTTTAACTGCTGCTTTCTTCTCAATCTCTTTTGGGAGAAGATTTATTCTTATCATCTTGTATCTTTTTCTCTTCTCAATGAAAGACCAAGGGCAACAGCAAACTCAGGAGTGTGTTCCTTAAGAAATGAATCTTCTGTGGATATGTTTTTCCATGGGTCTATTATCTCACATGGAATATTCAATTGAAGATGAATGTAATTAATAAGATTTCTCAGTTTCGCTCCACCACCACTTAAAACAACTTTTGAAACATCTCCACCTGTCTCGCTTATTGTATTAAAGTAATCAAGAGATCTTCTTGCATCTGAAAGAATATCATCTATTGAATTTGTTATAATTCCTGAAACCTGCTCTGCTTCATCTGGATTTTCCATTTCATCTAATTCAAGTGTTGAAACAATACCATACTTTTTCTTTAGTTCTTCAGCATCTTCAAAATCAACCCTTAAAGCTGTGGCTATAGAATTTGTAATTTCATTACTTCCTGTAAATAAATCTCTTACTACCTTTGGATAACCATTTTCAGTTATTATCAGATTTGTCGTTCCTGCTCCTATATCAAGAAAAAGGATATTCTCTCCATAGAAACTGTCATAGTTTGCTTCATAAAGATTTATTACAGCAAAAGCATCAACATCAATTATAACAGGCATAACTCCTGCCTCCTGAAATATACTTATTCTATCATCTATAAAATCCCTCTTTGCAGCAACAAGAATTGTCTCCATTTTTGGTTGTTCCTCTTCAATGACATCCTTTAAAATATGTGTAGAAAGATAAACATCTCTTATATCAAAAGCAATATATGGTTCGGCCTCATACTGAATTGTCTTTTCAAGGTCCTGTGGAGCCATTTTTGGAAATTTAACATTTCTTACGATAACCTGATTTCCACTTACACTTGTTGCAACCTTTTTCACTTTTGAGAATTTAGTTGAAAATACATTCTTTAATTTCTTTAAAATTTCCTCTCTTCTTTCAGGACTCGTTATATCCTTTCTTAAAGCAGGAGAAAGTTCTTCATAAAAATAATCAACCACCCTCCAGCCTTCCTGTTCCTTTTTAAGATAAATTGCTTTTAAGGATGCATTTCCTATATCAAAACCAATAAGGTCCTTACTACCAAAAATTGATAATGATTTTATCTTCTCAAAGATTCCTTTTAAATCAAGATTTGCTTCCATTTAATTTAAAATTTTAACTAAATTAACCACTTCTGTCAACAATTATATCTGGAGTAATCCCCCTTTTTGAATTTTCTGTTAAAAACTTTATCATCTCTCCTGCCAATTCTGAATTAACTTTCAAAGAAAGAAGTTCCTCTATTATCTCTTTTCTTGGCTTTTTGCTTCTATAGTAAATCCTGTAAACTTTCTCAACTTCTTTTCTTACTTCTCCTTTAATTCCCCTTCTTTCAAGACCAACAGTATTTAATCCATAAACTCTTAAAGGGACTCCTGCTGCTTTTGTAAATGGAGGAACATCCTGAGTAACTCTTGAGAATCCTCCAACAATACTCATTTTTCCAATCCTTACAAATTGATGAACAGGTGTAAGTCCACCGATTATAGCAAAATCATCAACAATAACATGTCCAGCAAGAGTTGCACAGTTAGCAAGTATAACCCCATTTCCAACCCTACAATCATGCGCAACATGAACATAAGCCATTAATAAACACTCATTTCCAACAACTGTCTTCCCTGTTGCTTCTGTTCCTCTATTTAAAGTGCAGAATTCTCTTATAACAGTATTATCTCCGATAAAAAGATATGTTTTCTCTCCTTTATATTTTAAATCCTGGGGATCTGTACCAAGGACAGCACCTTTGAAAATCTTACATTTTCTTCCAACTACAGTATATTTTTCAATTAAAACATGATCTCCTATCTCTGTATCATCTCCTATAACAACCTCATCTCCAATTACTGAATATGCTCCTATCTTAACATTTTTTCCAAGTTCTGCTTTTTTAGAGATAATTGCAGTTTTATGAACCTCTAACATCAATCAACAAGAGAAAACATTATCTCTGCTTCACAGCAGAGTTCATCTCCTACAAATGCTTTACCAAGAACCTTTCCACCCCTGATTCTTGGCCTTACAACTTCAACCTCCATTCTCAAAACATCCCCTGGAAAAACAGGTTTTCTGAATCTAACCCCATCTATCCCCATAAAGTATGGAGTTTTATGAGAGAGATCAGGTCTTGACATAAATAAAACACAGGCAGTTTGAGCCATTGCCTCAACAATCAGAACTCCTGGCATAATTGGTCTTGAAGGAAAATGTCCTCTGAAAAACTCCTCATTTATATTCACTGTTTTAAAACCTGTTGCTTTTTTTTCATCATGGAGAATAACCCTATCCACAAGTAAAAATGGTGGTCTGTGAGGAATAACCTTCTGGATTTCATTTACATCAAGAATTTTAAAAGGAATATTTTCTTTCAATTTTTTAACAAAGTTTATATTATGAAGGTGACCACATTTAAATGCGATTATATGCCCTTTTATTGGTAATCCAAGTAAAGAAAGATCTCCAATAAGATCTAAGATTTTATGTCTTACAAATTCATCTTTAAATCTTAAAGGAGGATTATGTATTCCATTTTCTCCTATTACAATGGCATTTTCAAGACTTCCACCCTTTGCAAGACCTTTTGCATGAAGATGCTCTATTTCATAATCAAAACAGAATGTTCTTGAAGGAGCAATCTCTTTTTTAAAATTTTCAGGTGTTATCTTTAATGAAAGATACTGTGTTCCAACAAATGGATGCTTATAATCAATTGTACAAGAAATAACAAAATCACTGTCAGGAACATATACAATTCTTGTATCTCCATTTACATATTCAATAGGTTTATTAATATAAAAAAATCTTTTTTCTTCATCCAATTCCTTTATTCCTGCTTCTTCAATCAACTTCACAAATTCATTAGCACTTCCATCACATATTGGTGGCTCTGAAGATGACATTTCAACAATTAAATTATCAATTCCTAAAGCAAATAATGCAGCAAGAAGATGCTCTATTGTATGAAAGGTAAGAGAATCTTTTGAAATTGTTGTCCCTCTTAAAACTCCATTAACATTTTCAACAATTGCAGGAACAACTTCATCTCCTTTCTCCTTTTTAAAAACAATTCCTGTGTTTGATTTTGCTGGTTTTAAAGTAACCCTTGACTTTTCTCCTGTATGAAGTCCTACTCCCTCAATAGAAACCTCTCTTTCAATTGTCCTCTGCCTCACATCATCCTCCTATATTCCAAGTTTTCCTCTTATTTCGGGAACCTTATCCGTTTTCTCCCATGGAAACTCATTTCTTCCAAAATGTCCGAAACAGGCAGTATTTCTATAAATTGGCTTCCATAAATCAAGCATTTCAATTATTCCTGATGGAGTGAGGTCAAATACATCATTTACAACCTCAATAAGTTTCTCTTCATTTACCTTTCCTGTCCCATGGGTATCAATCATTATTGCAATAGGATCTCTTACTCCAATTGCATATGCAATCTGAACAGTGCATTTTTCCGCTACACCACTTGCAACAATATTTTTTGCAACATATCTTGCAGCGTATGTTGCTGAACGGTCAACCTTTGTCGGATCTTTTCCTGAAAATGCTCCTCCTCCATGAAGAGCCATTCCACCATAAGTATCAACTATTATTTTCCTTCCTGTCATTCCTGTATCTGACTGAGGTCCTCCAACTAAAAAAAGTCCTGTTGGATTTATTAAAACATCCTTTGAAAAATCAAATCCTTCTAAATACTCTTCTGGTATTGCTGTTTTTACAATTTTTTCAACAATCTCCTCTTTTGCCTTTTTACTCATAACTTTTTTTCCGCTTTTCTCCTCAGTTGCTTCAATTGTATGCTGGGTTGAAAGAACAACTTTTTTTACTCTCCTTGGTTTACCATCTATATATTCAACTGTCACCTGACTCTTACAATCAGGGCCAAGATAATTTATTTCTTTATTTTTTCTTACTTCCTTCTGTTTTAAAACAAGTTTATGCGCTAAGATTATTGGAAGTGGCATTAATTCCTCTGTTTCTTTACATGCATATCCAATCATTAAACCTTGGTCTCCTGCTCCTCCTGTATCAACTCCCATAGCAATATCAGGTGATTGAGGTCCAATTGCATTTAAAATCGCACATGTCTTATAATCAAAACCATATTCAGGTCCTGTATATCCTATATCTTTTAAAAGGTCTCTTACAACCTTATGAACATCAACCCACGCTTCTGTTGTTATCTCTCCACCAACAATTACAAGTCCCACAGTAATAAAAGTCTCGCATGCAACACGAGAACCTCGTTTGTCTTCTGGTTTCAATCTATAAGGTTTCAAACCTTCTTTTAAATCAAACTTCAAAACCTCATCCAATACTGCATCTGAAATCTGGTCACATACCTTATCAGGATGCCCCTCTCCAACACTCTCACTTGTAAAAAGAAAACTCTTCATCCCACCTCCTTTTTAGCCTTTAGCCTTGCCACTTTAGCCTTATTTACTGTACTCTTCATCTGCCTTCTTATACTGCTCCATATTCCCAATATCATACCATTTTTCTTTGAAAACATAAACATAAACAGGTCTTCTTTTATAAAGCCACTCAATATATCTACCTGGCTGATCAGGATTGTTTCCTTCTGAAAGGTACTCTTTTATTAAAGGAATTGTATCCTTTGGAAAATAATAAATGCAACTTGCTGCAATATGACTTCTGGGAGTTTGAGGTTTTTCTCTCATATAAACAATTTTATTTTCACTATCAACTTCAACTTCACCATATCTTTTCATATCTTCAAGATTCTCAATAAATCTTGCAGCAATTGTTACTCCTTTTGATTTTGCATATTCAATAAAATCATTCAGGTCAAATTCAAATAGATTATCTCCTGCTATAACAAGAAGGTTATCATTTAAATTTGTCTTTTCAATAACAAATTGCATATCTCCAACTGCACCAAGTCTTGTCTCATTTGTTTTTGTTCCATCATTAAAAACCCTTATTGGAAATTTACATGATTTAGTTTTACTCCATTCTTCAAAATTTTTAGCAAATTTATCATTTGTAACAACATAAACCTCATCAAACTCTTTTATTTTTTCAACCTTTTCCAAAAGATAATCAAGTATAGGTTTGCCACCAACAGGAAGAAGTGGCTTTGGTCTATCAAGAGTTAAAGGATAAAGACGCGTTGCGTATCCAGCACATAAAAAAAGAACTTTCATTTTTCCTCCTTTACCTTTTTCCCTTACACATTACACTTAAAATACTCCACAGTTTTTTCTAATCCTTCTCTTAATGTTGTTTCTGCTTTCCAGTTAAGCATTTCCTCTGCTTTTTTTACATTGAGTTTTGACTTCTGCAATTCTCCTAATCTTGGTGGTTTATAAATCGCTTCTTTTTTATAGCCTGTAATTTCTTTTAAATATTTGAAAAGTTCATTTACTGAAATTGAAACTCCTGTTCCCAGATTAAATACTTCTCCATCTCCTTTACTAAGTGCAATTAAGTTCGCTCTAACTATATCCTCTACATAAACATAATCCCTTAACTGTTCTCCATCTCCAAATATGAATACATCCTCATTATTTAACATTGCTTTTGAAAATATTGCAACAACTCCTGCCTCACCATGTGGGTCCTGTCTTGGACCATAGACATTTCCATATCTGAATACAGTATAATCCAGATTGTAGGCATATCTGTAAAATCTCAAATAATCTTCAACAACTTTCTTACTTATTCCATAAGGAGATAGAGGTAGTGCTGGATCATCCTCCTTTGGATTTCTTTCACACTCTCCATACATCACTCCACCACTTGAAGCAAATATAAATTTTTTAACACTATATTTTCTTGAATTTTCCAAGAGATTTAATGTTCCTATTATATTTACATCTGCATCAAAAATTGGATTGGATACTGACTTTCTTACATCAATCTGAGCAGCATGATGGTTTACAATATCTATTTTTTCACTCTTAAAAATATCCTCTATCCTTTTATCTCTTATATCAGCTTCATAGAATTTTGCTTTTTTATTTAGATTCTCCCTTTTTCCTGTTGATAGATTATCAATAACTATGACATCATGACCATCTTCAATATAGGCGTCAACAATATGGGAGGCAATAAAACCGGCTCCACCAGTTACAAGAATCCTCATTTTTCCATGTTCACCATTCGCTATTCACCATTTGCCATTTGCTATTCGTCATCTTCATCAATATGCTCCTTTCTGCAATAAAACTGCTGGAATTGTCTTTAAAAGTATCATAAAATCAAGTTCCCATGACCAATTCTGGACATAAAATAAATCAAGTTTTATCATCTCATCAAATGGAAGTTCTGCTCTTCCTGAAATCTGCCATAGTCCTGTTATTCCGGGTTTTACCCTTAATCTTCTTTTTGCTTCTTTATCATAATGTTCTGCCTCCCATAAAACCTGAGGTCTTGGACCAACAAGAGACATCTCCCCTTTTAAAACATTCCAGAGTTGCGGAAATTCATCCAAACTTAATCTTCTTAAAAATCTTCCAACTCTTGTAATCCTTGGATCATTTTTCATTTTAAAAACAGGACCTTTTCTATCTGATTTATTTCTCAACTCCTCTAAAATTTCATCAGCATTTTCAACCATTGAACGAAACTTAACAAATTTAAAAATTTTCCCTTTTTTCCCCATTCTGTATTGCCAGTAAAAAACAGGACCTTTTGAGTCAAGTTTTATAAGAACTGCTACTATTAAAAATGGAATTGAAAGTAATGAAATAAGAAGTATTGAAGCAAACACATCAAATAAATTTTTCAAAAAGAGATTTATTCCTGAAAGGGTTGTTGGTCTTAAATTAAGAACAGGTATTCCAAGAAGCGTATCCATTGCAAGGTCTCCAAGACGGAGTTCAAGTATATCAGGTACAACAGAAAATTTTATACCAAGTTCCTCACAGATATCTGCCAAATCAAGAACATATTTATGGTCTATTGGAAAAAAAGCAACAATAACCTCCTCTATTTTTCTTTTTTCAATAATCTCTTTTACTTTCTGAGAAGGAATCTTCTCCCCTATTATCAAAGAAATTCTATGATGTCTTTTAAATCTTTCCTTAATTGCTCTCACAATTTTTCCCTTTCCAAGAATTAAAATTCTTGAAGGATAAAAGAAGATTCTAAAAAAGTT
>Ga0180300_10001283_pt1 | contig 11582 bp, 13 predicted proteins | sample GuaBasSediGuay15_FD_121798 | JGI IMG/M metagenome (GOLD analysis project Ga0180300, IMG submission 121798) | Subseafloor sediment microbial communities from Guaymas Basin, Gulf of California, Mexico - Guay15, Core 4569-2, 21-24 cm | ecosystem: Environmental > Aquatic > Marine > Hydrothermal... | reverse complement strand
GCTCTGTTTCACTTTTCTCAGAAACACACTTTATCCTTCCCCTTTAGCCCAAGAATCCTCCTTGCCTCTTCCGGAGTGGCTGGCTCCTTTCCAAGCTCTTTAATTATTCTAACCATCTTTTCAACGAGTTCAGCATTACTTCTAGCTAACTTTCCCCTCTCTAAATAAAGGCTGTCTTCTAAGCCCACTCTAACATTGCCACCTAGTATTACTCCTAAAGTGCAGAGAGGAAATTCTGCCTTCCCGGCTCCTATTACAGACCAAGTATAGTTGTTGCCAAACAATCTGTCTGCAGTTCGCTTCATGTACATCAAATCTTCAGGATGTATCCCAATCCCTCCGAGTATTCCATGAACAAATTGAATATGTACGGGTAACTTGAGAACCCCAGTTTCAATGAGGTATGCAGTATTGTATAAGTGCCCTACATCGTAACATTCCAGCTCGGGCTTTGTTTTACTCTCATAAAAGACTTTGGAAATGTATTCAAGATCCGCAAAGGTATTTTTGAAGACTAGATCTTTGGTCATCTCAAGATACTGCTTTTCCCAGTCATATTTGAATTCTTTATGCTTTCTAAGCATGCGATGGAGGGCAAAATTCATAGAGCCCATGTTAAATGATGCCATTTCTGGTTTAAATTCTGGAACAACTTTAATCCTCTCTTCGACACTCATACCTAAGCCCCCGCCGGTTGTTGGGCAAATCACCGTATCACTTCTCTCTTTTATTCCCACCAAAATTTCACGGAAAGTTTCTAAATTTGATGTTGGCATACCAGTTTTTGGATCTCTTGCATGGATGTGCACAATTGCTGCCCCACTTTCTGCGGCTTTTACAGCCTCCTTCACAATTTGTTCAGGAGTTATTGGCAGATATGGAGACATTGTCGGAGTATGTATTGATCCAGTAACTGCACAGGTTATTATTACCTTTTCCTCCAAATCTAACATCATACACCACCCTTATCTTTATTTAAATACCGAGATATGCTTTTTTAATGCTCTCCTCTTCTAAGAGTTTTTTACTTTCTCCTTCGAGAACAACTCTACCATTTTCGAGTACATAAGTCCTGTCTGACACTCGTAGTGATTGATAAACCTCTTGAGATACCAGCAGAACGCTCATCCTTTGCTTTAAAACCTTTAGTTTCTCCAAAAGCTCTTTCACTATTTTCGGTGCTAACCCTAAGGTAGGCTCGTCTAACATTAGTAGTTTTGGTCTCGCCATTAGAGCTCTACCAATTGCTAATTGCTGTTGTTCCCCTCCACTTAAAGTTCCTGCCATCTGTCTCTCACGCTCTTTTAAAACTGGAAATAACTCATATACATTCTCTAATGACTTTGCAAGTTGTTCTCGAGCCTTCGGTAGATATGCTCCTAATTCGAGATTTTCTTTAACGGTCATGAACGGAAAGATTTTCCTACCCTCAGGAACTTGAATAAGACCCATATTACATATGTCGCGAGGAGATTTTTCGGTTATATCTTCACCTAAGAATGTTATGGTCCCTTTACTAGGTTTTAATATACCTGAAATAGTCATTAAGAGGGTACTCTTCCCCGAGCCGTTTGATCCAATTAATGTGACGAATTCATTTTTTTCCACGAATAATGAGACGTTAAACAAAACTTGGGCTCCATTATAAGAAACATCTATATACTCTACATCAAGCATACTCTTCACCCAAATAGGCTTTTATGACTTCAGGATTTTGTGCCACATCTTTCGGCACACCTTCTGCAATTTTCTCTCCGTGATGGATTACGATTACTTTTTCTGATATCTTCATTACCGCTTTTATATTGTGTTCAATCATAAAAATTGTAATCCCCATATCATTTTTGATTTTAAAGAGGAGGTTGATGGCATTACTTGTATCGGACTCACCCAAACCCGCGAATAACTCATCCAGCAACAAAAGTTTTGGTCTAATAGCCAATGCTCTTGCGAGTTCTAGATACTTTTTTTCTGTTGCCAGAAGATTTTTCGCTAAGACGTCTTTCTTTTTCTCTAGTCCTACAAAATCCAAGAGTTCTATTCCTCTTTTTTTTGCTTCTCTAATATCCCTTATTCCTCCACCATATATTGCAGCTGAGATAACATTTTTTAGCGTTGTAAATTCATTAAAAAGCCGAGGAGTTTGAAAAGTCCTTCCAATTCCAGAACGAGCAATTTTATTCGGTTTTAATCCGGTTATGTCTTTACCATCAAAAATTATTGAACCAGAAGTGGGAGGATAAATTCCATTGATAATATTGAAAAGTGTTGTCTTCCCGGCCCCATTGGGGCCAATTAGACTGGTCATTATACCTTTTTCAAGAACGAAAGAGAAATTCGAAATTGCAATTAAACCTCCAAATTTTTTAGTTACACTTCTAACTTCTAGCAACATTCTCAATCCCTCCCAGAAGTTCTTTTCTTTAATCTTTCTAACTCTATTTTTTCAAGCCAGCCTAAAATTCCCTTTGGCATGAAAATTATTACTAATATCAGAATTAATCCAAATAAAACTGAAGCTAAAATGCCTGAGCTAAAATAGGGAAATACCTTCTTAAAGTAGGGGAGGTACTCAAGCCAATCGATTATAATTCCAGAATAAATGTGTAGGACACGGTCAATTGTCACAAGAATACTCGCTCCAATAATTGGCCCTATCCAACGCATTGTACCGCCAAATAAAGAAAATAAAACAATCAGAATGCTCATCTCTTCTGAAAAAACCGTTGAAGGGTTTATATATAACTTATAAAACGAGAATACGCCGCCAACCATTCCGGGGAAAAAAGCGCTGAGAGCAAAAGCTAAGGTTTTTATTTTTGACGTGTTAATACCTATTGTTTCAGCTGCATCCTCATCCTCCCGGATAGATGTAAACCCAATTCCAATTGCTGATTTCTCAATTAACACTGCCATTAACGCAGACAAAACCATTAGACAAAGCGTCATCAGATAAATAGTTGGTGTGTTAAAAGAGGATTTGATGAAAATACCCTGAACACCACCTGTAAATTCAAGATTTTCAAACATGATTTTGAGCATGGGAACTGTGGCGAATGTGACCACTGCAAAATAAGGACCTTTTACCTTAAGGCACGGATAACCTATACCAGTTGCAAGAATCGATGAAAAAATACCCGCTAAAAGTATAGCTCCGTATGGTGGCATTCCTGTGTGAGTATATAATAAAGCCGAAACATAAGCACCAAATCCAAAAAAAGCCGCATGTCCAAAACTTAAATAACCTGTGTAACCCCCAACCACATTCCAACTTACACATAAAGAACAGTAAATAAAAACAGCAATAAAAACCGAGAGAGCGTATTCCGGAATCCCAAAGTACGGAACTGATACTAAGACTACCAATAAAACACATAAAAAGGTAATTTTCAACTTGAATTTTTCAGTTTCCATCACACCACCTTCAACTCTGGAAGAGTCCGGTTGGTTTGTAAAGCAATATTCCAACCAGAAGTATAAAAATAATTACTGTAATCCATTGATAGGGGACTAATAGATTCACGAGATTTACAAGCAAACCGATGATAACACCTGCAGCTAACACTCCTTTTATGCTCCCTACTCCCCCGACAATTGTTATTAAGAACATGTAAAATAACCAGTTAAGATGTACGCTCGGATAGAAGGAGTAAACAAACGTCATACATATCCCCCCAACGGCGCATAACGCAAATGAGACACCCATTGTTATTGCTGAAATCCTGTTGAAGTCTATTCCACATAGCAAAGATGCAACAATATCCTGCCAAGCAGCACGTATGGCCTTGCCTGTAAACGTTCGAGTGAGGAAGATTTGAACCGAAGCCAATGAAAGAATTGAGAGAATAAAACCAATTGTGTAGTCCCCTGAGAAGAAAATACCACCCCATTCAAGTGTAGCCATCAAATATGAGACATCCAAAAAGCTTTTTTCAGTAGCCCCCCACGTTGCCTGGATTAATTTCTCGACAATCAGCATTAATCCAAATGTTAAGACCATAGAAGCTGAAGTTATGTCTTTTCCACCTAGTTTCTGAATGAATATAACATATATAAAACAACCTAACGCGAAATAGATTGGTAATATCAGTGCCAGTGAAAGTAGTGGATCAACTCCATAATTTTTTAACAGGGTGAGAGCTATATAGCTAGAAAGAAGACAAAATACAGGGTGAGCAACATTAACTACACCCATAACTCTCCAAAGTATACTAAAACCAACAGCCATTGACGCCAAAATTCCTCCTAGAAATACTCCGTTTATAAGAATTTGTCCCAACATTGTAAATATTCTTTCATCAATCTTTATTTATTTATTATCAATACTTTACGATAACAATATGTAGCTGTATGTATTCTCACATAATAGTCAAGTAACTCTATCACTTTCAAGCTTTGGGATAAAATCATTTACAATTATAACATAGGAAAGTGATATCGTATAGGCTGAAGAGATTGTCCGATAATTCACAATTGGCACCATCAAAAAAAACAAGAGAAAATATTTATAGTTTGTTCATGACAAATTTGCATATGCAAAAGATCACTAGATTGGGGACATATATTTCTAAGGAGTCATATGGATATCTTAGAGAATTAAGTGAGATATATGGATCCCAAGCCAAAGCAATGGATACTGCAATAAAGCTGTTATATGAAATCCATAAATCACAAATTGGTGTGAAAGAAGTTCTGAGTCGGGAAAAGATATTTAGGTGTTTCGATTGTGTAATTCTCACAAAAAATAGCTTTAAATACCTTATCAACAAGGAACCGGATAGAATTTTGGATGAGGGGTATGTATATAGTATGGTAAAATTAACTCTGGGTAAAGATCCACGTGAAGCTAATTTTTCTGAAATTATTGACGCAATTCGTGAAATATATGTTGTTGGAGCTAAGTGGTTCTCCGATGTTATCACCAATGTTAATTCAAACATACTTGAATTAACCTTCATTCATAACTTAGACAAGAAATATAGTGAATTTATGTCTAAATATTTTGCAGATTTTCTTGAGAACCTTAGACACACAATTTCACAGATCAATATTTCAGAGAAGTCTTTCTCAATTGAATTTAAAAAAAATTTTTAGTTTTAAAAAATATTACATAAGTCAATCAAGTTTTGTCCCATGGAGGGTGTGGATAAAGGGGTTTGGCTGTTGACACTTCAGGGGGCCAAACCAACTCGAGTTTGCCATTCTGCCATTGGACTAGATAATTGTATGGTTCTGGAATCCCTCTCCTATCGATGTTGAAGTCCCCTGCTGGTGAATGAATCGTGTGTGACTTTAAGTAATCCCTAACTTGTGTTTGGTCGAAGCTCTTTGCACCCTTAACACCTATCTCGATTGTTTTTATCCAACACCATCCGAGACCATAGTATACTGGAACTTGCTCTCCATGCTTTTTTGCATGTTTTTCTTTCCAAGTTTTCACTATGAGGTCGTTACCTTCGTAGGGGAGATTGGGATACCAAGCCATTCCAGTAAATACATAATTGCCTTTTGAGCCCAGAAGACCTATCCATTCAGGATCTGGAGAACCTACTGACTGGAAGATGAATGCTGGGGTATAATTATACTTTATTGCAGCCTTCATTGCCAATACGCCATCAGGGAACAGTCCGTTTAATATTAAAAGGTCAGCATCATAGTCTTTAGCGTTTAAAATTAGCGAGTCTGCAGATTTGAGGGGGAGACTGTACACTTCTTCCTTGTAGGGTATGCCTAATTTATCTAACCATTGCTTGATATCCGTACCAACTGCATCAAAAATTGTCAATCTGGCAGTCATAATGTAGGCTTTTTTCGGCCTTTCATCTTGGGGTAAACTTTGGAGAAAACTTCCCATACCCTCAAACCACCATTCACCCATTAGTGGAGGTGCACAAACCACGTATTCATACCCTTGCTGAAATGATTGGAGGTGTCCACCCATCCCCGTATATAACATCTTATGTTTTTCTGCAATTGGCATCACTGCACGGCTAACATGTCCTTCGTACCATGGGAGAAGAAAGTCACAACGATCAACCGTTATACATTTTTCAGCCAGTTCAGTACCTTTGGTGATGTCCCCTTCATCATCATATATTTTAAGTACCACTCTGCGACCAAGTAGACCTCCATGTGCATTAATGTACTCTGCCCAGTCTTCATACGCCATTTTTATTTTTTCTGCATTCTTAGCTAGTGCCCCCGTTAAAGGAAGTGCTCCGCATATCAGGACAGGACGTGGTGATGGAGTTTGCGTTGGTGGTTGCTGTTGAGCTGGAGTTTGCGTTGGTGGTTGCTGTTGAGCACAACCCAGTATGAGTGTTGCAACGACAAATATAATGGCAACTACAAACACCGCTTTTTTACTTTTCTCTCTCCTCTTTCTCATGATTTCACTTTTAATAATGCCACGTACATAAGTTTTGTCAGTATTTATACATAACTTTACATAAGTATATATCAAGCAATGTAAAATTCTTAACTATGTATAAATATGACAACTAAATAACATCAAAATAACGGGAGGTGATCCTAATTTGCTAGAAACTAAAAAAAACGTGAGAATAATTGACTTAAGCGTTCCAATAGAACATGAGTCTGCGAGCGAACCTTGGCCTCCAAAAATAAGATACTTAGACCACAGAGAGGGGGCAATAGAGATGAGAAAAAATTTAGGGGTAGATATAGGGGATTTGATTTACTCAAATGGACTCGGTTGGTCATACGAAGAAATAACAGCTATAACTCACACAGGAACGCATCTTGATGCACCTTGGCATTTTCATCCAATATCTGAAAATAGGCTAGCAAAAACTGTGGATGAGATTCCTCTTGAGTGGTGCTTTTCTGATGGTGTTGTCTTAGATTTGAGGCATAAAAAGCCGGGAGAGTTTATCACAGTAGATGATCTCAAAAATGCACTGAAAAAAATCAACTACACAATTAAACCTCTAGATATTGTGCTCATAATGACTGGTCGTGACTCAAAAATCGGTACACCTGAGTACTTTGAACAACCCGGAATGAGTAGAGAAGCGACTTTATGGCTGGTTGAGCAGGGAGTAAAGATAATAGGAGTTGACATGTACGGGTTTGACAGAGCTTTTAAAGACATGGCAGCCGATTATAAAGAGAGAGGGGATGGAAAAATCATCTGGCAAGCTCATTTTGCTGGGATAGAAAAGGAATATTGTCATATCGAGAAGCTGACAAACCTTGATAAAATTCCAAAACCATATGGATTTAAGGTAGCGTGTTTTCCTGTTAAAATTAAAAAGGCTTCTGCAGCTTGGACAAGGGTTGTAGCAATTATTGAGGAATAAAGGAGGTGAATTTTAATGTTGATGGAAAGTGATAAGCCTTGGTTAACCGATAGGTATTGGATTCCACACTATAACTGGGAGGAAGAGGTTAGAAAACATCTTAATTTACCTAAAAAGGTTGTAATTCATGATGTAACTATAAGAGAGGCGCAGCAGGCACCTAGAGTCGCTCTAAAAAAAGATGAACAAATAAGAATTTACGAAGCTCTAAATGAGATTGGTGCGCCTAGAGCTGAAGTATGGGTGGTAACAAGCGAAGAAGATGCAAGTGCCGCAAAAGAGATGGTCAGAATGGGCTTAGATACAAAGGTGATTGCCTGCACAAGATGGGAAAAAGAGGATGTTGATGCAGCCATTGATTGTGATCTGGACGGTATAATGCTTGAATGTGTGGGAAATCCGTGGTCAGTTAATGCTATGTGGGGTATGAATGAAGAAGAGATGATAAGAAAACTAACCGATGTTGCAATCTATGCAAAGGAGCATGGACTTTTTGTAAAACCAATTCCATGGGATAGCTTTAGAGCTCCACTTAATCTTCTAAAAAGATTTGCAAAAACCTTGGTTGAGGAGGCGCATGTAGATGTTTTTGGTATCTCTGATACTTTTGGCGCAGCTCTACCTTGGGCTGTTATGTATGTAGTTAGGGAGTTAAAGAAGGTAATTCCAAATACACCAATTGAAATGCATGCACATAATGACTTTGGTTTAGCCTTAACTGATATGATTGCTGCGGTATGTGCTGGAGCAGAAGGTGTAGATACCTCCATAAACGCTATGGGGGAGAGAGCTGGAAATGCTGCTACAGAGGAAGTGGTAATTGCTCTTGAGATTCTGCTGGGGGTTGATACCGGAATAAAGCTCGAAAAATTATGGGAGGTTTCGCAACTTATGCAAGAGCTTACAAAAGTTAAAATGGCACCCAATAAGCCAATTGTAGGGGAGTACTTATTCACTTACGAGTCGGGTATGGTTGTTTGGATGCTAGAAAAAGTAAGTGAGGCAGGGCGACCTACTGCCTTCATGCCGTTCAGCCCTGAGTTAATTGGGTATAAGCCAGGCATACAATACGTAATTGGTAAACTTAGTGGTGCAACAGCAGTTGAAATAAAACTAAGAGAACTTGGTATTGAGGCAAGCGAAGAGGAGATTAATAAAATTACAGAATTAGTTAAAAAAGAAGGTTCCATTCGAAAATGGGAGATCCCTGAGTACATGTTTAGAGAAATTGTAAGAAAGGTTACTGGAAAATAAATTCATGCTGCAGAGAAGGTATAAAAAACTTGATATAAAAACAATTAAAGGGAAACTGAAATTGAATGAGGTCAGAGACAGCAACAACGTAATGAACTATTTTTTTGGTAGCATTAGCTTCAAGACGTCCACCAAGGTCCATGTTATGTCAGAAATTATGGTAAAACTAAGATTTGGATAATTATGGTTAAGTTTAGCTTAGAACAATAAATTAATTGGGTGAACTCTATGAATATTGGAAGTATACTCACAAAAAGTGCAAAACATTACCCTGGTAATTGGGCTTTGATCTACAGGGATAAGAAGTTTAGCTACTCTGAAATTAATGAGCGTGTGAATAAGTTAGCAAATGCCTTTTTAAATCTTGGGTTGCAAAAATGTGATCGCGTATCTATTTTTCAATACAACTGCCCTCAGCTTGTCGAAACCTTATTCGCTTCCTGGAAAGCTGGCTTAGCTGTTGTTCCAATAAATTTTAGGCTTCATCCTAGAGAAGTGGCCTATATTATCGAAGATTCAGAATCACTAGCATTTGTCTTCGGAAAAGAATTTAAGAGTTCTATTCAGTCTATCAGAAATGAGATCACAAGAGTGAAGTACTTAATAAGCACTTCAAATTCACTGGGAGCAGTCGATTATGAAGAATTGTTGGCAAATTCTGAACCTAACGAAGTTTTGAAGGAAGTAAATGAGAATGACTTGGCTTGGTTATTTTACACTTCAGGTACCACAGGCAAACCTAAAGGAGCTATGCTTACTCACAGAAATCTTTTGGCTATGACCATCGATACACTTGCCGAAGTTATACATGTCAACCCCGAAGATGTTGCTCTACACGTGGCCCCATTAACTCACGGAAGTGGATTATACCTACTCCCTATTGTTGCTAGGGGTGCAACAAATATTATTTTAGAATCGAAGAGTTTTAATCCTGAACTTGTTCTTGAGGCTATAGAAAAGCATAAAGTCACGATAATTCCGTTTATGGTTCCGACTCAAATTAAAATGCTTTTAGACGTTGACACAACCAAATACGATCTTAGCAGTTTGAAATATATCGTTTATGGCGGAGCGCCAATTCATCCTGAAGACCTTAAAGAAGCTATTAGAAAATTTGGTCAAGTTTTTGTACAAATTTATGGTCAGGGAGAGTCACCCATGACTATATCCTGTCTAAGAAGAGAAGAACATGTTATTGATGGAACAGAATTGCAATTAAAAAGACTTAGTTCCGCTGGTATACCTAGAATAAACATAGAGGTAAAAATAGTTGATGAGAACGACAAAGAAGTTCCTACAGGAGTTATAGGAGAGATCGTAGTAAGAGGAGATACGGTGATGAAAGGTTACTGGAAAAGGCCAGAAGCTACAGATGAAACTTTAAAAGGTGGTTGGCTTCACACAGGGGATTTAGGATATGTAGACAAATACGGGTACATTTATATAATGGACCGCAAGAAAGATGTAATCATTAGTGGCGGAGCAAATATTTACCCACGGGAGGTTGAGGACATAATCATGTTGCATCCAGCAGTTCACGAAGTTGCTGTAATTGGAATCCCAGATCCTCTTTGGGGTGAAAGCGTAAAAGCTTTTGTGGTCCTAAGGAAGAGTGCGAGAGCTACGGAGGAGGAGATAATAGAATTCTGCAAAAAACATTTAGCAAGCTACAAAAAACCAAAGTCAGTAGAATTTGTTAAATCTCTTCCTAAAAGTGGTTACGGTAAGATTCTTAAGAGGGAGCTAAAAAGAATAGGATGAGTGCTAAAAATCTCCATTATTAAAAAATTTCATATAGTGCTCCACCACCCCACCATTTAATCCCCACTCAGATACCTCCACATCTCAAATAAGCAGCTAATTCAACTTCCTTATAACAGGGCACAATCGTATCGCCTAAAATCAGAAATAATGCAGATATAAACCTAAAATTCATAACTATCGTCGTTTATACATTTTCTCGGTGATTTAAGTGAGACTATATGTCTATCCAATAAAAGGAGACGATAAACGGGAGCTTCTATCAAAGTCATAGATAAGCTTGAAACAATGGAAACGAAGAAGGCTTTAGCGAGAAATAAGATAACTCCAGTAAATAAAGCAATAGAATTTCTTAAAATAATCATTCTGGCAATGTTCTTTGAACTGGAGATATCTTATGCTGTTAACGAGGTAAACAAGCGATATGAACTGAGAGAGTTCTTGAGGATAGATGAAGAGGTTAAACTGAAATCAGTATACTCATTCATGGCAAAATTTGAATCAAAACAATTTTTAAACCTCGTTCTCTCAATTCTCAACGTCAATGCAAAGAAAAGGAGAAATAAACCCTCTTTGCTAATATTGGACTGGACAGATATATCACTCGATCTAAATCCTTTCAGAAGTAGGGATTCGAAGAATAAACCCTATAAATGGGATATTCAACAAAGGGGTTCTTTCTAGGCATGAAGATGATGATTCCGATTGACTACAAGACTTTAACACCCTTAATTTTCCACGTCTATCCCAGCTAACGTGCATGAAAGCAGGATTTATCCTCTATTTTTAGAAATGCTGAAGAGAAGAGGTTTAATCAAGTTTGGAGATTCAATAATCATCGAAGGGTTTTACGCTTACAAGAACTACTTAATTAAGATAAGATATAGTGTTGTTCCTTTGATAATTCCTAAGAAGTATTTCAGGATTGAGAGGCTTGAAGGTCTAATAAGCTATCTTCTGTTTATCTTTAACTCGAATAACGTTGAGAAGGAGAGGAAGAGGTATAGAAAGTTAGTTAAGCTATTTGAAGGATTAAAGCTAAATATCAAGAGTTTAAGGAGTATAATAGAGGACGTTATTAAGTTGGGAGAGAAGCTTTCAGCTTGAAAAAATTGCACTGCTATGATTACGAGCCAGTTAAAAAGAGGTGTTCTCTTCCTGTCCTGTTGACAGAGATGACTTTTAAGCTGGGATTTAGGGAAAAGAGGGTGTAGTTTCCTAAAATCATTTCCCACTAAACCACCT
>Ga0180300_10001282_pt1 | contig 11590 bp, 9 predicted proteins | sample GuaBasSediGuay15_FD_121798 | JGI IMG/M metagenome (GOLD analysis project Ga0180300, IMG submission 121798) | Subseafloor sediment microbial communities from Guaymas Basin, Gulf of California, Mexico - Guay15, Core 4569-2, 21-24 cm | ecosystem: Environmental > Aquatic > Marine > Hydrothermal... | reverse complement strand
GTGGGTGGGGGCCCGGGCGGGCTTACCTGTGCCGCCCTCTTGGCCAAGTGGGGCCTGAAGACTCTGTTACTGGAGAAGAACGAGACCACCGGCGGCAAGGCCATCACGCCGACCAACAAGGATGGCTTCTCATACGAGCTTGGGCCCAAGCTCCAGGTACCGGCTCAGGGCCCCGGTTTTGCCCAGGCTTTCAGAGAGCTGGGAATCGAATCCGAGCTGAAGCCGCTTCCTTTAACGACGGCGGGGCTGGCATATCGAGGCCCGTCGGGCAAGTACAAGCTTGGCGCCCTGCCCGCTACTACCGGACTGGAGCCCCAGCCGTTGTTCGACCTGTGGGACCTGGCCCCGAAGGATACCGAGCCCGCACTCAAGCTGATGATCGACATGGCCATGATGCCCCCGGAGCAACTGAACGCGCTGGACGAGATGACTACTGCGGAATGGCTGGCCGGGATGGACAACGTGCCGTGGGGTCTCTACAGCTACATGGCCATGCACGCCAACGCCTCCCTGGCAGAGCCCATCGACCTGGTTTCAGCTTCAGAGCAGGTACGCATCATGCAGGATATCGCCCTCCGTGGAGCCGCCGGGTACTACGTTGGCGGGTTCGGGCGTGTACTCAATGACCTGGCAAAGGCTATCAAGGCCAACGGCGGTGACATACGAACAAGAACCAGGGTCGACAGGATCAGGGTGGAGAACGGCAGGGTCACTGCGGTGGTCACGGGCGATGACGTGTTCAAAGCCCCCATCGTGGTCAGCGATGCGGGCCTTCAGCCTACCGTGCTGAAGCTGGTCGGAGAAGATGAATTCGACTCGGGATACCTCAACTACGTCAAGGGCCTCGTCCCCGGCTGGTCGTTCACCGGGGTGAAGTACTTCCTCAAGAAGAAAGTCCTGGAGTATCCCATGTACAACATCTGGTCTGACGACACGTGGCTGACCCTGGAGCGCTTCCGCAAGCAGCGGACAGGCAAGGTCGAAGACGAAGTCATGATGTTTGCCACGGTCCCCTCCAACTTCGACCCCAGTATGGCCCCTGCAGGCAAGCAGTGCATTGTGGCTGGAACAATCTGCTCGCCCGATCCCAGCGCCAAGGAGATAAAGACGCTGTGGGACAAGATGGACCAGATGTGGGACAAGCTGTATCCCGGGGTAATGGACGCTCTCATGTACAAGGAAGTGGAGGGACCGGCCGAAGTATCCGAGTTCACCCGTGACCATGTCCTGCCGGGACAAGGCGGAGAGTGCGTTGGGCTGGCCCAGATAGTAGGCCAATGCGGCAAGTACCAGCCTTCTCCAAAGGCGCCCATCCTGGGCCTGTACTATGTCGGCGCTGATGTGGGCCCTCCAGGCATGGGGACCCACAAGGCTTCGTCGGCTGGCATCAATGTGGCCAGGATGGTGCTGCGGCAGTACCAGATGCAGCAGGCACTTGTCTAGCCGGGTCGGCCTCTTGGCACGTGCACACGCCAGTAAGGCACTGCTGCCGTCGTCTAGCCTGGCGCAGCTTGGCGTGCTAGCGGTCTCGCTCGGAGCCGAGACGCATCCGATCACCTAGCTACTGGAGAGTAATGGCGTTTGTACTTGAGCCTGAATAGAGAGGCACGCACCACCTGCAATGTATGGGAAGGCGCCTCCCATGGCCAGGTTTCTAAGGAGCTACAAGATCCCTGTTGTCAATTCCTGAACCCGTGCAACCAAAGCTTCGCGAAGTCAGAGCTCAACCCACGATCCACCAGGGAAGGCGCGGCATCGTACTGAGCGACCCTCTGGGCATAAGCCGTATGGCCATCTTCATACCCCAACCCCTGGTGCCACTGCTGCCCTTGATGGACGGGACCAGGGACATTGGAATGCTCCGCACCGGTTTCGAATTGCGGACTGGCAGTGCCCTGAGCACTCTGAACCTGGAAGAGCTCATCAAGGCACTGGATGAAGCGCTGCTCCTGGACAACGAGCGGTTTACCGGGGCCTACCACGCCGCTATAGCCGAATATCATTCCGCCAGCTATCGTGCATACACCCTCCCAGGAAGAGTCTGCCCCTCCACCCCCGAAGAGCTAGGCGCCTACCTCCAGCAATTCCTCGACCAGGCAGAGACAGCTCCTCAGCCGGAAGGCGACATCAAGGGCCTTATCTGCCCCCACATCGACTTTCAGAGAGGCGGCCCTATTTACGCCGCTGTGTGGGCTACGGTAGCTGCCACATTGAGAGACGCCGACCTGGTAGTCATTCTGGGGACAGACCATAACGCGCCGAGCAGCGAAGTCACCCTTACCCGGCAGAGCTACCAGACTCCATGGGGCATCATGCCAACACCTCAGGACGTGGTGGACAGAATCGCGGCCGAGGCGGGGGACGGTGTATTCACACATGAGCTAAACCACCGGGGGGAACATTCTGTTGAGGCAGCAGCACTGTGGCTGCATTACCTGCTTGGAGACAGGCCTTGCTCCATGTTACCGGTGCTGTGCGGGTCCCTCCATCACCTGATCGACCGTGGGGAGAGCCCTTCAAGCTCAGGCCCAATATCGGCCACCGCAGCCGTGCTAAAAAGCGTCGTCGCAGAACGGCGCACCATTCTGGTCGCTGCAGCCGACCTGGCTCATGTAGGGCCCGCCTTCGGGGACTCGATGCCGTTCGATGCCGTGGCACGTGCCACTCTCGGCAGGGATGATCAGGCACTGATTAATGTGCTGGCCACGGCAGACGCAGAGCAGTTCTTCGAGGCTGTCAGGCGTGAGGGTGACCGGAATCGCATCTGCGGAATGCCACCCATATACCTCATGCTGTCGGTGCTGTCCGAGGTCGAGGGCTCAGCAACGGGCTACGCCCAGTGCCCGGCCAGCGAGGACGGCGGTTCGTGGGTTTCCATCTGTGGCATGGTCTACCACAGTCGGAAAAGCTAGCTTGCTACAGGCGCATGCAGGTTCAGCTGGCAGCCACCTGCAAGAACGATTCGACCCACCAGAAGATGTCCCGATCACGGATAGACTTCCGGAGTCTTCGCATTCTTGCCCGGCGCTCGCCGACCTCCATCTTGTAAGCGCGGTGAATAGCATTGGCCACGCCTTCGATATCGTACGGGTTTACCAGTAGCGCGCTGTGGCGGAGCTGGGTCGCTGACCCGGCGAATTCACTGAGTATCAATACCCCATTGCGATCCCTGTTGGCCGCACAGTACTCCTTCGCCACCAGGTTCATCCCGTCCTTCAGCGGCGTTACCAGGGCAATCTCGGCAGCACGGTAGTAGGCCAGCAGTTCGAGGCGGTCCAGGTTGCGGTACATGTAGTGGATCGGCACCCAACCCCACTGTGTGAACTGGCCGTTGATTTCACTCACCAGCCCTTCCACCTCGTCGCGCAACTCCTGGTACCTCGGGATATCCTCCCGGCTGGGCACCACCACCTGGACCAGCGTCACCTGGCCGTACAGGTCGTCATGTCGCTCCAGGGCATACCTGAACGCCTTTAGCTTCTCTGGAATCCCCTTCGAATAGTCCAGACGGTCAACGCCCAGAATAATCTGGTTGTCCGGTATGGCCCGTCGTAGGTCCGCCACCCTCTCCCCCACCAGGTCGACCGATGCCTGCCGGGCATACTCACGGAAGTCTATGCTGATCGGGAAGGCACCGACTCTGGCCCTCCGGCCCTGAGCCGTGATAACCGACACCTGTCTCCTGGCATCATGATGAATGTTCCTGATCAGGGCTTCGGCACAGTATATGAAGTTGTTCCTGTCGCGCGTGGTCTGAAAGCCGAGGAGATCGTATTCCAGCAGAGCGTTCAGAAGCTGAGAGCGCCACGGAAGCTTCATGAAGATGTCAGGTGAAGGGAAAGGCGTGTGAAGGAAGAATCCGACTTTGAAGGGCAAGCCCAGGCTTTTCAGTTCCCTGGCCAGCAGCGTGAGATGGTAGTCATGTACCCAGATGTAGTCGTCCTCCTCCACGCTCTGCGCTACCGCCTCGGCAAACTTCCGATTGACGGCCTGGTACGTCTTCCAGTAGGCAGGATTGAAGTTACAGAAGTTCTGCAGATCATGGAAGAGGGGCCAAAGGATCTCGTTGGAGAACCCGAAGTAGTATTCATCGACCTCCTGATCGCTCAGCATCACCGGCCTGATCTGATAGCCAAGTCCACTCCCTTGAGCCATCGACAGCTCCGCCGGGTCTATCTCTTCACCTATGCCAGGCCAGCCGATCCACAATCCTTTCCTCTCACGTAACACGGGGGTGAGGGCAGTCACCAGTCCACCCATCGCAGGCTCCACATGCCACTCGCCCCGCTTCGCCCGCGTTATGCTGATGGGCAACCGATTCGAGACAACGACCAGCCGGCCCAGCTTGGCCTCGTTCTGGTGAGCTTTGTCCGGCACCATTAACGGAGTCCTCCAGATAGCGGCAGACGACCCCGATCAGTCAAAGCCGTGCCAGGTCACCAGCTTCTCCAGCGGTTCCCGGCTCGCCCGAAAAGTGGCTGCCGGACTGGAGAGGTCCGGGTAACCCATAGCCACTCCCAATACGATGCGCTTCGAGTCCGGTATGCCCAGAAGACTGCGCAGAAGACCAGGATACGCCACCGCCGCAGCGAGACAGCAGGTGCCGACCCCATGGTGCCATGCGGCCAGCATCAGTGTCTGTGAAGCTATCCCCACATCCACCAGCGACCACTCCTGCAACGAGGCATCCATGTAGATGATAACACCGTTGGGGGCATCGAAGAAGCGGGTCATGGACACCCGCCAGTTCACGGCGGCGAGCTTGTCCTCCTTCGATATGCCCAACTCGCTGAAAAGGCGTTTGCCATCCGCCTTCGCCCGTTCCAGGTAGGGCCCGCCTAGTTTCGGCCAGGGCATGTCAAGCGCCGGCTTCTCCCGGGCGTTGATCCTCTCCGTGATAGCCGCCTTTACCCTGTCCATGACCTCCCCGCCCAGGACGGCAAACTCCCACGGCTGGGTATTCTCCCAGGAAGGCGCTCTCAGTGTCGCTTCCATGATCTCCTGAAGAACGTTCTTCGGCACCGGATCGGGCTTGAAGGCACGCACACTCCTGCGGCTGTTGATTGCTTCTATGACGTCCAGACTGTCCCTCCTATCGGTCCGCTGAAGCTAGCTGTCCAACGGCAAAGGACTGCCGCTGGCATAGCCCCGCCCCAGTGAGTGGCAAAGACTATACCACACGGTGGATGGCCACGCAATGCAGGCGAAGCTCGGAAGCTGCACTCAAGGCAAGAACGCCCCTTCCGTCCTCACCCATCGTGGCACCGCAGAGAACAGACACAGCCCTCTGCCCAGTGCCACCGGGGAGACCGGCTCAGACCAGTGCGCCAGAGCAGACCGTCTGTTCGGCTGGACATGCAGTAGAGGACGCTTGCTGTCGCTAGTAGATCACGCCCTGGCCACGCAGTTCCTCAATCTCGGCACTGGAATAGCCCAGGCCGGACATGACCTCTGTGGTGTTCTTTCCCAGCGTCACGCCCAGGCTTCGTATCTCGCCTGGCGTGTCTGATAGCTTTATGCTGATCCCTATCTGTTTCACCTTGCCGAACTTGGGATGGTCCACGTCAACCACCATCTGGCGGTGCAGCACCTGGGGATCCGAGAACAGCTCGTCCAGCTCCAGGACCTTGCCCACGGGCACATCAGCCTGGGTGAGAGAGTCGAACCACTCGTCCCTAGTGCGGGTGAGGAATATCTTACGCAGTTCGGCATAGATCTCGTCTTTCTTGTTCGAGTCGAACTGGTGTGGCGCGAAGTCCTCCCTACCAATAGCACGACACAGGTTACCCCAGAAGCGCGGCTCGATGGGGCACAATGTGAGGTACTTGTTGTCCTTGGTCTGGTAGACAGAGTAGAAAGGCTGGGTGCCGCTGGTCATGGTCTCGCCGCGCTGCGGGACGATCCCGTTGTAGAGGTACTCTCCAGCGCCTGGAATACCGATGAGAAGCGATACAACCCCATCAGTCATCGATATGTCAACATGCTGTCCCCGACCGGTCCTCTCGCGGGCGCAGACAGCCAGGAGGATACCGATAACAGCCTGTAGCACGGCGACAGCTACGTCAGCCACTATGTTAAGGGCAATAACCGGTGCTCCTTCTTTGCTCTCGCCGATAAGCCCCAGGACCCCTCCCATACCGGCATAGTTGGCGTCGTGTCCCGGGAAGCTGCGATACGGACCGGTCTGGCCATAGCCTGACACGGAGCAATAAATGATCCTGGGATTGATCTGAGAAAGGGTCTGGTACCCGACGTTCATACGGTCCATCACCCCGGGCCGGAAAGCTTCGATGATGACGTCATATTCCTTGGCCAGCTTGTGGAATATCGCCTGGCCGGCCTCACTCCTGAGGTTGAGTGCCATGTTCTTCTTGTTGCGGTTCGTAGCCATGTAGGCCGTCATCTTCTCGGTCTCTTCAGCATCCTCCGGGAAGAAAGGGAGTCCCTCGCCGACTCCTCGACTCCCACCTCCAGGTGGCAGGTCGATCTTGAGGACGTCGGCCCCCATATCGCCCAACATCATGGCAGCGATGGCAGAGGGCCCCAGCCCCGCCAGGTCGATAACCTTGATACCGCTAAGTGCTGATGCCAATTTCACCCTCCTATGCGTCGGACAAAGCCGAAAAGTCCATTCTCAAGGGAAAAGCGCCAGAAGCCTGTCCGCTCGCCGTACGGCAGCCCACCCACACCACCGGGCTTCCGCCGCACAGGACACACGGAAAGACCCAAGAAGACAAGATACCGCTTACTCTAGTTGCGCTTGATATCACGCCCGCAACAATATCAAGGCAAGCCGCGCCAACCCGAGAGAGAGCGGGCCGTCGCGAAAGCAGGCCCGCTGGCTAACCCTGTCCCCCACCCTCCTCCGTTGGCGCCTCGGCCGCAGCGTACATACGCTCCTTCTGTCGCCTGTGCTTCAGCCAGAAATAAGGAAAGCCCAGGACAAAGGAGATGACTCCCCAGTTGAGTCCCAACTTCACCGACTTCAAGGCTTCTTCGGGCGTGACTATCACGTCCATTGGCATCGTCCCCAAGGCCAACTGCCGCAAGATCAGTCTCTCGCCCTTGCGCTCGATTCCGGTGAACACGGAAGCCACAGTGCCATCCTCATTATAGACGGTCATGCCCATTTGCTGTTACCCCCTTCTGCAGCGCTTCCCGCTCCCGCTGCTCATTGGACACTCCCCAACGACGAGCTGCCACGGTGCCCTTGCCATAATAACGCAGCAGACAGGTGACACGCTCGCTCTTGAGTTGCCTATCTTATAGAGGTATTATTCACCCTGGGCTTGCCAAGGAGTATATCCAATGGCTTACCACAATTCAAGCTAGCCCGGTCCTACAGCGAAGGAGACAGCCATGAGCAGGCAGGTAGCCGGTTTCAGCAGGGCGCTTGCCAGGATGGTGCGAGCCATCAATTCCGACATTGCCAGCGGCGAGAAGCTCAACCTCTTGGTCAGACTAGCCCCCCAGGCCCTGGCAGTGCGAGGGTGCTCTCTGCTTTTGCTAGACTCCCAAAAGAAGAGGCTGATACATACCGCCGTTCACGGACTGAGCGAGCGCTACCTCAGAAAAGGCTTCATTGAGCCCGAAAGAAGCCTCTCAGAGGCAGTGAAGGGGGAGGTGGTGACTGTTCCCGACGCCGCCAGCGACCCACGTGTGCAGTTCCGGGAACTGGCAAAGCAGGAACATATCGTCTCAATTATGGGCGTGCCCGTCACCCTCAGGGGTTCGATCGTGGGCAGCCTTCGCGTGTATAGTCGCGCATACCGGGAGTTCACCGCCAGCGAACAGCAGTTCCTCAGCACCGTAGCCGACCTAGTCGGTATTGTCCTGGAGTCTGACCACGCTGCCCGGGCGGAAGAGCCTCCATACAATGGCAAGACCCAGGACATCGGAACGACGGGTATCGGGATTTCACTGCTAAAGCCGACCTCCTTTGCCCATCCGAGCGAAGAGGAGTTCGCTAAGCTGCTCGACTTCTACCAGATCGAGTGGCTTTATGAGCCACGGTCTTTCCCGCTACAGTGGGAGGAAGGCAGAGTCACGGAAATGTTCACGCCGGACTTCTATCTTCCTGACCTGGACCTGTACCTGGAGATGACCACCATGAAGCCAGCTCTCACCAAGGAGAAGAAACAGAAGATCAGGCGTATGAGAGAGCTTTACCCTGACATCAACGTCATGCTCCTGGCACGCCGTGACTACGACCGCCTGCTGGCCAAGTATGGCTACGGGCCACTGGCAGGTGCAAAGACCCACGGCGTCGGCAAGGTACTCTTCAGCAACCTGAGGATCCAGAGGAAGGTCCGCCAACTGGCCAAGCAGATCTCGCAGGACTACGAGGGACGCCATCCTGTGCTCATCGGGGTGCTGAGAGGAGTCTTTTGCTTCATGGCAGACCTGATGCGTAGCCTCACGGTTCCGGCGGACGTGGACTTCATGTCCATCTCCTACTACGAGGCGGAGAAGGGAGGCGCTGTGAGGGTTACCAAGGAGCCCGACATAAACATGGAGGGACGCCACGTAATCCTGGTGGAGGACATCGTGGACACGGGCATGACATTGAGTTTTGTCCTGGCTTACCTGAGGAAGCACAACCCGGCTAGCCTGGCGGTCTGCACTCTCCTGGACAAGAACGTCCACCGATTAGCTGACGTCCGCCTTGACTATGTGGGGTTCGAGGTGCCTGACGAGTTCCTGGTGGGCTATGGCCTGGACTACGCAGAGGAATATCGCAATCTCCCTTTTATTGCCTTGTTACAGGAAGCGAAGGACCCAAACCCGGAGGAGAAAAAGAATCTCGGGTGACCTCCCCAGACTTGCCTCCCTCCCCGGTCCCTTTTTTAGTTTCCGTCTCTGGCAGGCAACTTCTCTGGTTTGATCACCCGAGCACCTGTAGGTTACCCCATATCTCTCCGAGAGTCAACTCCACACACCGGCCATCAGGCCACCAGGGAGCGCCTCTGGCCCAATGGGGACACGTGGTAGCTTAAGTTATCTTACCCTCTTCCGCACGACCGCTCACAGCCCCAGGTCGCGCACCTTCATGTCACTACTGTTCCTGCGGGTGGGTAGACCCGCCACCCCACCCACCCCGCCGACGGCAAAGCTTGGCGGTTAACCGCCAGGTCAAGCCAGCGTGGTCTTGGTCGGCGGGATGTGCTACCATATTTCGCGACTGGCCAATAGAAGGGGAGAGATAGCATGAACTCCAAGCACGTCATCATGCTTTGCGGCAAGGGCGGTGTGGGCAAGACAACCTGCGCCGCAGCCACTGCACTGCATTACGCAACCTTGGGAAACAGGACCCTGGTCATCTCAAGCGACCTCACGCCCTCCCTGCGTGACGTATTCGAGATCGAGGACTCACAAACACCGGTGAAGGTCATGGACAACCTCTACCTGGACGAGGTAAGCTACGACGGCGTGAAGGCGCTCTGGGACAAGAAGTTCGGCCCGGAAGTCTACGACGTCTTCTCCTCTTTCGTTGACATCAGCTACGAGGCGTTCGTCGATTTCGTCACCTCTATTCTGCCCGGGCTTCGGGACGAGTTCATGGTGGACTACATCAGGGAACTCAGTGAGTCTGGAGAGTATGACAAGATAGTGTGGGACACCGCTCCAGCCGGCCAGACGCTCGGTCTGCTACGCATGCCCGCCATAGTAAACGAGCACCTGAGAACTGCACCGCGCATCTACTCCTCGGTGAAAACCACGCGCCAGAGAAAAAGGACCATCCTCGGGGTGATAAGAGACTGGCAGCAGCTCTCCGACCACGACATGCGCTTCCTTAGAAGCCAGGTCGACTTCAACCTTGTTACCATAGCCGAAGCTCTCGCTGTGCGCCAGATCGACGGCATACTGGCGGAACTGTCAAGCTACGGCCTCCGCCTGGGCCATGTGATCATCAACCAGGTGGTTGAGAACCCCGACTCACCATTCCTTCGGGCTAAGGCGGACATGCAGCAAGCGTACATCAGCGAACTGGAGAGCAAGTACCAGTTCCGGTTCACCAAGCTCCCCCTCTTCCCGAGCGAGATAAGAGGGGCCCAGAAGCTGGAGAAAGTGGAGAGAAGATTGTTTCACGATGTCTCGGCGACTTGACTGCGGGGGTGGCTATCGGTTTCGGCGTGTGAGCCAGCACGCCTGTGCACAGACCGGGTTCAACGGTGCAAATGGACAAGCCTGTTTCGGCCGGATGATATAATGGCTGTCACTGGAGCGCGAACACGGCCCGTGGCCAAGAACCAGCAGCATATCCAACCAGAGGCTCAGGTATGGAGATATGGCAGTTGACCCCGTGGGATGAGTTGGACATGGTCATCCGCCTGCTGATCTCTGCGCTTGTGGGCGGCTTGATCGGCTACGAGAGAGAGCGCGCCGAAAAACCCGCTGGACTCCGCACCATCGTCCTGGTCTCCGTGGGGGCAACCCTGTTCACCTTGGCTTCGATTAACGGCTTCGGCTGGTCAAGTGACCCTTCCAGGGTGGCTGCCGGCATCGTGGTAGGCATTGGCTTTCTGGGAGCAGGTACCATCCTGAGGGGTGAGGGAGGGGTGGTGGGGCTGACCACGGCCGCTACCATCTGGTCCGTGGCCGCTATCGGGCTGGCACTGGGAGCCGGCCTCTACCTGATGGCTGTAATCGCCGCCATCATAGTCCTGGGGGTACTCCGCCTTCCGGCGAAGCATGTTTCCTGACGATGGCCGCTCTAGCCAATGATATGCAGGGATTGGCCAGGCAGAGTGAAGGACAAGACCAGCATAGCCAGCTCAAATACCGGCGAGGTGCGTCATGGATGTGACCATCAATAAGACCAGGCTCAGTCTAATTCAGGGGGACATAACCAAACAATCTACCGATGCCATAGTAAACGCCGCCAACTCCAGCCTGATGGGTGGTGGCGGGGTGGATGGCGCCATACACCGGGCTGGCGGGCCGGCCATCCTCGACGCCTGCAAGCGAATTGTGGCACAGCAGGGGCGCCTGCCCCCGGGCAAGGCTGTCATCACTACCGGGGGAAAGCTGAAGGCCAGGTACGTGATACACACGGTTGGGCCGATATGGCGCGATGGCACGCGAGGTGAACCGGAGATCCTGGCCAGTGCCTATCGGGAGAGCCTGAAGCTGGCGGTAACCAAAGGTCTGAAAAGCGTGTCATTTCCGTCCATAAGCACCGGCGCCTACGGGTACCCCGTCGACCAGGCGGCACAGGTGGCCCTGCGCACGGTTATCGACTTCCTGCGCCAGGAAACGTCGCTGGACAGTGTGGCTTTCGTCCTCTTTGACACCGGGACATACCGCGTCTACGCCAGCACGCTGGAGAGACTGACATCCGGAGCAGGCCAGGCTGAATGAAGGTCGTCTACCATCCAAGGTACGCGGAGGTCTACAGCAGCGACCCAGCCGCCAAGGCAGGGCGAATGGAGAGCGCACTGAGGGAGGTATCGCCACTTTTCGAGTTGGTCACGCCCGGACCGGCAGCGGTGGAAGACCTGACCCTGGTGCACTCACCGAGGCACGTGGAGGACGTCAGGAGAATGGGGCTCACCTACGACATCGCGCTGCTGGCCGCGGGGGGCGCCAT
>Ga0180300_10001281_pt1 | contig 11591 bp, 11 predicted proteins | sample GuaBasSediGuay15_FD_121798 | JGI IMG/M metagenome (GOLD analysis project Ga0180300, IMG submission 121798) | Subseafloor sediment microbial communities from Guaymas Basin, Gulf of California, Mexico - Guay15, Core 4569-2, 21-24 cm | ecosystem: Environmental > Aquatic > Marine > Hydrothermal... | reverse complement strand
TTGCAGGATGCTTGACTTGCGAAGCACCGAAGTGAGCACTTCCCCCACCACTCCAGAATCCCACATGCTCACTCAGCCTCACGAGCACCGAGTGAGCATCCATACAAAACGACCTCGAAGCCGCACGGATGCGGATGAGAGCGAAGCTGAAGCACGACGCTGAATCTTCGCGTGGGTCGTTTTGTGGATGCGAATGAGGAAAAAAGCGAGTGCAAGCTGTGTGAGCGTGTGGGATTCGCCACTTTCGCCCGTTTGTGAGTGCGAGCGAGGAAGAAAGCGGAGCACAACAAGCATTCTGCAATGTGAAATCCCCTATCTCTTCGCGTGGGTCGTTTTGTGGACGCGTTTCTTTTATTCTACCGGGATACAGGGCCTTTTTCATTTTTACAGCGATTATTGTACACTACCTGACGCATGATAGTCATGTGGCTTCTATTTGATACCAAGGAACCTCAGCAGGAATGGTATCGCTATCATGAAGCTGGTGATCCATGCCCAGCCTTTAGCTTTTTCATAGGTACGGATGAAAAGAACGAACAACAAGTAAGCTAGTATGAGACGGTATATCCAATGAAGAATCATGTTCAAAAACCCCTTTCTGCTGCACGCTTATCAAGTACGAAAAGGATCAAGAAAAAGAGGGCATACCCACATAGAAAACATGGATAAAACCATTGGCTGTCGACAAATTTTCCTACAGTCTTGGCGTGCAAGATCACAACAGCTCCTACAATCATCGTGATGAAGAAGCTTGGCAGTGAGGCGAGCCAGATTCGAAAGTAGTTCTTCTCTTCGACCACATGTGCTGCAAATATACCAGCAAGTGCCGTTGGTGGAACCATATCTCCTAATCCTGCTAAAAGGGAAATAGCCGAGGCTACCACGATATCATTGCGACCGAGAAATGTGAGGAAAAACGGTATTCCCAGGACAGAAGCCGAACCGAACGAGGAAACCGCTCCAAAAAGAGGGACTCCTACTGCAACTCCCAGAAGTCTCAGACTTGAGGGTAAGCTACTCAAGCTGTTCACGATGAATCCCCTGACCCCATTGAAGGTCATCGCTTGTAGAAACATGCCCACGCCGACAAGAATGGATAATATACCCAACGATTCACCCAAAGCCTTTTTTGATATGCTGAGAAAGCTCTTACCAGAAAGTAGAGCAGCCAACACCGAAGAGATGAGGAATATCAAGGGCAATCCCAACGAGATAAAATTATCGAGTATCATCAAAAATAACAGCAAAAGAACTGGCAGACAGAGTTGCAAGGCTTTTCGATTGTTAATCATGGCGTTCGCATCGTCTTTGATGGATACGTTCGGTTTTGTTCCTCTGCCCAGCAGAAGCACCGTGATCGTCGCAAGAGGGAAACTCACAAGAGATAGAGGTTTGTAGAATCCAATATAAGGCATATCAACTCCCTGACCGATGATCATGACGGGTAAGTTGATAGGCGGTGCTAACATTCCGAAGATACCGCTCATCGCGATTATGGCTCCTGCTCGGGTTTTGTCCAATCCAATTTTTCGAAGCACGGGGTAAGCGATCGCACCGGTTGTGAGTACCGCAGCTGTAGATGAGCCCGTTATCATTCCCGCGAACATGATGAAAAAACCCATCAATACTAAAAGCATGAGTCTGTAATTCTTAAATTTGTTATAGATCGTGTTTGCCAGATAAGTCAAGAACCCTGACTCTTTTATGCTTTCCATGAAAATCATTGCGGTGGCTATTACGAGCATGGCGTCTAAAAAGACAAAACTTCCTTCTATCAAGTGACGTAACGGCCAGAATTCTCCTGCGAATATAAAACCGGCTATAGCAGCGAGCATGAGAGAAACTGAGATTGGGACTCTCACTGCGGCAAGCAGCACGAATCCGCCCAGCATTATCAGAAAATAAAGAAGCTCGGGAAAGACTGTGGTCATAAAATCTAAGCTCCTTTCAATTCAAAAAGCTTCCTACATCCTTTTCCATAAGATCTTGGAATGAGGGTAGTCCTTCTATTTGAATTGCCTCGCCCGTGTACATGTTATAAGCCTCAATCAAGCATCGAATCAATTCCAGTTGCATACCCACTCTGAGTTTTAAAGGATATTTGGGATCGTTTATAACATCGACATGCTTGCGCCAGGGATCCTGGCCGGGATTGGGAGTTTCTGAAAGGAAGGAGAGACAGCCAGTTGCGTTGTATATTTCCAAGTGACTCAGGCCTCTGAATTCCGGATTAGATTCTTCTAAGTTAAAGGTTATGCCTTGATCTTCAAGCATCAGAAGAGCCATTGCACCTATTTCCAAAGCCGCGGGGTTGCAAACCAATGTGAAAGCCAAACGACCGCCTTTTTTGATGTTTCCAGATTCATCTACGTATTCCTCAGGTGTGCCACTTTCGTGCATGTCGAGGTTGAAATTCACCTTTTCCGCCTTTATCAACTGGATAATTGCGTACGCCAGCTGTTGCGTGGGGTTACCTTCAGGTACGCCAGGATACTGGCGGTTCAAATTTCGAGCTTCCGCTCCATCTTCGAGTTCGAACCCCGAAGGGTGAACGAACTTTTCGGGATCGGGCATACCTTGATCCTTTGGGTCTGTTCGCCTGTCTCCGTAAACCAAAAACCGTGGACCCGATCGAGATTTTACGGGTATAAAGTGGGGAACCTTGCCAAATGTATCCGGGATCGAAGCGGCACTCTTGTTGGCGTAAGGGATGACTATGACTCTCCCCTTTTTTACCACAACGTTCTCCACAAAGATCGTTGCTGCAACCATACTGGCAATCTCGCGTGGATGCGTGCCGCCCATTAGGAGAAATGTTGGCCCTTCTACACCGCTATCCATATAAAATACCGGGGTGTCGAGATTTGTCCCCCTTAAAGGGGGAAAGTAATCGGAAAGCCAACCGATGTCAGTAACACCGTATCCCGGTCGAACATCGGGTTGGAAAAAAGCAGCAAAGGCCGTCACCGCGCAAATTATAGAGAAAAACAAGAGTAAGCGTTTCATAATTTCTCACCTCGCTGGGATTATGGTGATAAATGCATGAAACGTGGGGATGGTTCCCCATCCCCACAGGCGATTTTGCTTAATAAACGAAATGTTCCTGAATGATGTTTTTCAAATCAGAAGTTTTTTGGAAATATAGTAAAGGTACCTTGAACTCCTCTGAAAGTGACTTGAACTTCCCGTCTTCATCGCTGCTCGTTTTGACCATAAATATCGATGCGTAAGCTGCCAGGGCGTCAAGGATCCTATCGGACATGGGACCCCTTCGAGTTGCACCTTCAAGGTGACAAATCACTATAGGTATTTTGTGAGCCTTCGCTTTTTCTGCCAGTGCGACCACACGCTTCACTTCCGCTTCAAAGTCTATTCCCGCTGCACCAAGTCCTTTGCTGCTGGCTCCCACAACGAGCACCAATGTCTTGTACTTTGTAGGGTCAAAGTCTTCAGCCCTTAGAAGCTTTTCGAAGGTATGAGGAAGCTTTGCCATCTTTGCTACTACACTGAATTGGAGCGCACCTGGAGATTGTCCAGCTGAAACAACCATTACAGGAGCCTCAAGCATCGGAACCTGTGTTGATGTAGTGGCTCCAAAGGCAAGGATGTTAAACGTCAAAAATACCAGAACCATGAACAGAAACTTTTTCATTGCTATCAACCCCTTTCTACTATCTTTCAGGGCATGCGGCAGCTCCGTTCCTTCTTATGGAGCCAACACCTACCATCGTTCCATCTGATTTCACCGCTACGATGTTGGGACCACCAAAGTAAAGGCTGGGATATTCGTAAAGCTTCACCTTATGTCCAAGCACCTCTTCCAAGAATCTTATGGTGGTCTCGGGGAAACCTTTTTCCATTCTCAGGTCTTTATAAAAAGCGTATCCCACGAATTTCGGAGTTTTGACCGCTTCTTCGGGACTCATTCCAAAATCTATTAAATCCACTACCAACTGAGTGATTGTGGAGATGATTCGTCCACCACCGGGTGTTCCCAAAACGTATCTTACCTTTCCATCTTTTTCAATGATGGTCGGACAGATGGTGGTGCGAGGACGTTTACCAGGTTCGAGATTTATAACGTCACCTTCCCGGTATGTGGAGGCGAAGTTACCTATTTCGTTGTTGAGAAAGAAGCCATCCACATACATGGATGTGCCGAAAAAGCTCGAGAGGGTCTGAGTCCAGGCCACAGCGTTACCATATTTGTCGACCACGGAAAAGTGGGTGGTAGAAGGAAATTCGTAACCGTCCATCGGATCAACAGAAGAAACCTTGACTCCTTCGAGTAGCACCTCTTCATAGGTTCCGCCTTCTTCGAAAGCGTAAGCGTTCCCAACGTGGTCGAAGTAAGTACTTGGGTCCATAGCTTTGCTGAGATTCAATTCCATGAGTCTTGTCTTCGCGTATTCCTTGCTTATGAACCCCTTCGTCGGTAAATCGAAGAAATCGGGATCAGAGATAAAGTATCTTCTATCAACGTCTTCGAGCACAAGGACTTGCTGGATGATGTGAACCGCTAATGGATCCTCCCACGAGAAAGCTGAAAGGTTGAAGTTTTCGAGGATATTCAAAATTGCGAGCAGTTGCGGGCCGGATACTGGTGGATGGGGAACGTAAACATCGAATCCTCTGTAAGTTCCATGTAGGGGCTCTCTGACTACCGCTTTATAGTTTTCAAGATCAGATTTTCTCATGAAGCCTTCATGTTCCAACATGAATCGTTCGATGTCGTCTGCAATCTTTCCTTTGTAGAAAGCAGCGGGGCCTTCCTTTGCTATGAGTTCAAGGGTGTTAGCCAAAGCTGGATTGGTAAAAATGTCACCAACTTCCCAAGCGAGCATGCCTTCTTTTAAAAATTCAGGAGCGTTCTCCAGTAATCTTTCATAGGTGTCCGATACCACACTAGCGAACGTTTCGTTGACCACCAATCCCTTGCGTGCAAGCTCAATGGATGGTTTTATCAGCTCGGCCCATGGCATTGTGGCACCAATTTTCCAAACTTCAGCAGCTCCAGCCACAACACCTGGTACGCACGCTCCCTTAGCTGTGTACTTGATGCTCGATAGTTTGCCATTTATCTTATCATAGCTAGCGAGCGCCGGTGCCACGCTTTTGAAATCGACCGCGTATCTTTCTCCGTTTGCTAGACGCACAACGGCATAACCTTCGCCCCCGATTCCTGAAGCGTAAGGTTCGGCTACCCCCAAGGCAAAACTCACCGCTATTGCTGCATCGAGTGCATTGCCTCCTCTTTCCAAGATTTCTGCACCGATGCGTGCAGCGTATTCATTCGCAGCTGCTACCACTCCATACTTTGAAGTGACCACACTGCCGCTTACAACGGCCAATGCCGTTGTAAGTACCAGCACGCTTATGAACAAAAACGTAAAGACACGCTTCACTGAAAACACCTCCTTTTAAAAGTTGTGAAGATTATAGCAAGACAGATCAGGATCCACAAATATGTTCCACTTTGATGCTAATTCGATGACGTTCAGAAGGTTAATAACCTTACATCCGTTAGTCAAGGCATAGCCTATCAGCCCGAAAGATTCAGGTTGACAATTGGCTGGCAGCTTGGTCACCAAACCGCTGGGTAGAAGATGCCCCATACCTCCAGTGTTTGTGTGATTCCCGCCGATGTTTATAAGCACCTTGGGTTGGATTCGATTGAAATATTCTTCCTTCTTCTGAAGCATTTCCCGATAACTGCCAGCGGTAACTATTTGAAGACCATTTCTTTCCGCCGATTCCTCGCAAAGGATCCTTCCCTGCGGATCCAGGAATTTTCCGATGTCACTGTCACCGCCGTAAGTGAGAAACTCCGTTCGTGTATGTATCACATCGTGTTCGAAGAGGAAGTTTTCTATATCAGGCCAAAGCCATTGTGGATCGGTAGCACCATATGTCGATGCACCGATAGAACTCATGAGATGAACGTTCAACCGTAGTACTTCACCAGCGATCACAGTCATGGTGTTCAAAGCTGGAAAAGAACCTGAAGAAGCGATTAGCACACTATCTCCTTTTTTCACTTCGGAGGAAAGCAGGAGATCGATTATTACGAAGATGAACTCAGGATTGGTTGTTGTCCTTTTCGAAAGCAGTGAACCCATGGTGGTGACCACGGGGGAAATTTCAGGACCAATCCATCCCGTTTCATAAGGATCCAAAAGAGGGTCTATTCTTCCTTCTCTTGCTTTGCTCAGCAGCTTTGTTGCCCTCAAAAAACTTTTCTGCGCCTGGGGATACAGGACCTTCAAGGTTTTCAGCTTTGGGTTCTCTCCTTCTCTTATCAGCAGATACCCTGTGAGTGCAACTAAAAAGAACACGAAAAGTACCGTTGTACTGGCCCTTTTCACAAAATCAACTCCCTAAGTATGGCAACGCAAAGAGAAACGATTCCCACTGAAAGCAGCGTTTTGATAATACCTTGTCGCTCGAAGTCTCTGGCTACAAGGCCCGGTACTATCCCCCCAACAATAAAAAGAGAAGGTATCTCAAGGTGAACATTAACGAGTAAAACTTCCATTGCAGATTTCACAGCAACCCCTACGATCATAGTGAAAACGAAGAGTCTTCGTCCATAAAGAATGAACGCGCGGTGTGATATCTTCACGATCGTGAACGTGATCAACGCAGAGATCAGGATCAACAAAATTCTCGTCGGTTGTTCCAAGTAAAAAGAAAGATAAACAGGAGAAACTATTCCGCCCGCTGAAAGACCGGTAAACCACGAGAAAAGCAACGAAATGAGGAGCCCAATACTGAAGAATGCGCTATTCATCCTCATTCAACTCCTACATATTGTCTTTTGCCTTAACTTCTTTAAGCCAGTTTTCAAGTCCCTTGATGTTGCCGAATCCGAAGATGAGATCCTTGGATGTTGTGTAGCGCGTCAGCTCCTTCGGAGAACGTAGAATATGCACATTTGGATACACCTTCGTGATCATGCGATGACACCACTTATTGGTGAACAATCCCTGAAAATGCCACCTTTGCAGTATTTCCAGCATGCGCAGAGTTCTAAAAGCTCTGTCTTTTCTCAGGTTTAAAAAACCTACCAAGCGTCGGTCTGGATAATTTTCAACGGCTTTGGCTAAAAGCCTTTCCGTGCTTGCCAGGTCATTCGCAGCGAAAGCATTAGCAAGTATGGAACCATTAGAAAGTTTGAAATACCTGAAGCTTCCAATGTCATGGTCAAAGGTCCTCATGTTCCTCAAGACGTGGATCAATTGTTGGTACGATAAGCCAGCGCAAATCAATGTTTCAACCGCCAAAGCAAGGTTACTTTCGAAAACCCTCAAGTGAGCCGTGAGAGAGTTTAGCTCTTCTGAAGCTCTTGCGACTTTCAGCTTTATCTTTCGATTTTTGAGGTTCTCCACAACCTTCTCAGATATAATCACATCTTCGGGAATGATGCATACGCTACCATCGGGGATGGACTCTAAAAGTGAACACATGGTTTCAGATTCAGTTTCCCCAAGTTCTGGATGGTCAACGAAAGCGTTAGTGATCACCGTGACTTGAGGATTCACAACCCTTCCACAAACCTTTTCAAGCTCGGGAGTAATCGCCATACATTCCACTACCAACGAGTCGCAGTTCGACCTGCAAGCCTTGAAGAGCGCTTTGAACATTTCGTAGACGTTCCCTGGTCCCAAACGTCTTGACCTTTCTTGTCTTCCATCTGGCAACAGCCACATCGGTATGGTCCCGGAAACTTTGCCTAAGGGTTCGAAGTGAAGATTTCTTAGCATGGTGTGAATAAGCCTGGTTACTTCACTCTTACCCCGAGTTCCATTGATCAATATTCTCAGTGGTATCTTTTTCCGCGCTTTTCGAACACGGAAGTTTTCCAAGACAAGGATCGAGATTAAAATCCCTAAGCTTAAGAGAGAAAGTGCGAATACCAGCATTTTTCATTCTGTAGGTCTCAAAAAAGAGCCAATCCCTTGAGCAAGGATTTCGTCGTAACTCGGTACACCTTCTAAAAGAATGGGTTTATCGAAAAAGAGAAGGTTCCAAGCTTCAACGGTTGCAAGCAATGCGGCAGAATGCCTCGCCACTCTTAAATCCAAGGGATATCCCTTATCAGTGTAATCCACGAAAAGTTCACCACGTTTCGCTGCTGCAAGGTAGAACTTGTCAATACCCGTTAGAATAAGCTCTTCACTTGCTTTTCCTCTCAACCGACCTTGCGAAGGATTCGCCACCTCAAATAGCAAAGGGTAGGCGTTTGTATGATCACCGAGTTCCCTGTGACTTAGACCTCTGAGATTTACTGGGGACTCCTCTAAACGAATGGAAACACCGCTGTCTTCTAGAAACATTTGCACCATCGCCGCCAGTTCAGAAGCTTTTTGATGAAATACAAGGGCATTATTCACGGGATACTCAGGTGACGATTCATGGAGATCGCAAACGAGGTCTATATCCTCTTTTCTTATCAACTGAGTTATCGCATAGGCGAGTTTTTGAGTTGGATTGCCTCTCGGATCGCCTGGATAAGCTCTGTTAAGATTTCGCGCTTCTCCACCCCCTGTAGTCATTCCCCCTGTCCTGTATACTGTGGGATCAGGCCACTGGTGGATCGGATTCGTTCTTCTCGATCCAAACCTGAATGTACGAACCGAGCCGTCCAATAGTTTGATGTGGAAAAACTGTGGAGTACCTTCCCCAGGTTCGCTGTGAGTAAAGGCGCTCCGGTTGGCCCTTGGAATCACATAAATCGTGCCTTGAATGGGAACAGCATTTTCTACGAAAAGTGTCGCAGTCACGAGGCCCGCGGGTTCGTTTGGATGTGTTCCACCAAGGATCAAAAGCTTTCCTCCTTTTTCGCTTCCTTGAAGGATGTAAACATCGGTGTCAAATGGTGAATCTCTCAATTCTTCAAGCCAATGGCTCAAAGGAAGAATTTCTTTTACTCCAGGTCCAGGGACGATGGGAGGGTCTTGCCACATATCGATGAATTCTGAAGTGGTAATCGAGCATACCAAAGCAAGGACAAATAAGAAAACCGAAAACTTCGCAACTTTGCGTTCCTTTTTCGGCAATGTGCTCCTTTCCCTCCAAAACTTTTTGGGTATTATACACTATTCACAGGTAATGTACAACAATTGCCGAATCTTTGTACACTCCACGAGATAGATGCACGGAAATCATCTAATAAAGCAGACTACAGCCATTTCCTTCGAGAACGCTCACAAACGATCATTTTTTCGCCTTGCAAGTTTCCCCACATAAACACGAAAAAACGGATCTCCACGACCACCTACAGGGAGTGAGGCTTATGCTTCTTTTTATTAAATTCTTTTTGACGTCGAGGTATACTTCTGAACGTACTTTTATGTGGAGGCGGAGGAGGGAAAAGACAAGATTAGAAAGTATGCGTGGTTATCTTGGCATCTTGCTGTTGTTAGTATCATGTGCCGGTTCATCACTGGAAAAAATTTCATCCCAAGTCCCCGAAAACAGGAAGAAGCTCCATCCCAAGCCTCCGAAGTATCTAAAAAAGTAGAGGCGGAAGTTGCAGACAGCGCAACCGTCACATTACCAAAGTTTTCTTTGACAATAATCGGAGCTCAGGATTTTGGCATTCCTGAAACCCCTCGGCCTATTGTTAAGAAGGCCGGGAGAGCCGCCATGTACGATAAAATGCGGGGCCCAATCAAATCAGGATGGGATCAAACTATGGTTGAGTTACTCGCAACCCCGCAATCACGGGTAAGTGATACTTACCTTTTGGCAACCGTTACACTGCAATGGGGACTCCTATTCCTCGTTGGCTTGAAAAATTCATTGGTGAAACGTCTGTTCGCATCACTGATGCCATTCAGTTTCTTGGTGAGGGCAGTACTTGCATAGCAGGGTAGTGTACAATAATTGCTGTAAAAATGAAAAAGGTATCCCTGTAGAATAAAAGAAACCCTCACTCTAAAAGGAAGGATACAGGACTATGAAAAAATATCTAACGAAGAGGGGATGAAACAGATTCTGACATGGTTTCTAAACGCCATCATGGAATACGAAGCACAACTTCAAGCTGGTGCGACGTATTATGAAAAAACCACTTCAAGGAGAGCGCACAGAAACGGATACAGAAGGAGGACTCCAAAACGAGATATGGAGCTTTAGAACTTTTAAAACCGCAATAAATATATTGAAATCCCAAAATCGGCGGATCATTTCAGATCATCACGAGGAACCTTGTCGCACATGTATGGACTGTCCGGAAAAGGAAGATGTGTTGCTAACGACGATACGCAGAAGGCAATTATAGCCGAGCTTTTCGAAAGTGATGTTGCTGTTTTCGGTTCTCTGCTCTATTTCAAGCGACACCTCATCTAAAACGAAAGCATTTGTGGATAGAAGCCATTGTCTTATTGACTTCTTGCGCGATAAAATGTAATTGATCATTTTGCTCTTTGCCTAACGAAACCACAAGCAAAGTTCCGAATCTTGCGAATGTCGGTTGTTAGGTGCTATAATGATCAGCCCGGGAGAAAAACGAGGAGGTGGGGTAAAAATTGAAAGTTTTAGATTATTACAATTGGGTGAAAAGAAATTGGGCTAAAGTCAACGTCGTGCTTTCTTTTTATATCTTAGTTCTCCTTTTGGTTTTTGTAAGGCAAAAAGATTTTATAGTTTTTCTACTTCTCTTACAGACTCCTCTCTATATGTTACATGAAATAGAGGAATACGTATTTCCTGGGGGATTCGAAGTGTTTTTCAACAGAAAAATATTCAGAGTTGATTCAGATACAGAGCCGCTGAATGAGAATTTCATATTCTTTGTTAATATCATATACATTTGGGTATTCGTGCCGCTTTTTGGAATTCTTTCGTTATACAATTACAATCTTGGAATATGGATTCCCTATTTTTCCTTCTTTGCTGGAGTCTCACATATCTTATTAAGTATGAGAGCTAAAAAGATGTATAATCCTGGACTGATTGTAAGTCTTACTCTCAATATTCCTGTGAGTGCCTGGACTGTTTATTACCTTTATAGCAAGAAGATAATAGATTCCTTCTTTATAAATCTTCATTGTGCAATCGGAGTGGGCGCAAATCTAGTTCTTCCCATCATGGGTGCAATTGTTTATAAAAGGTACATAAAAAGAAGAGACAATAGAACAAAGTAATCAGGACGTAACTTCGCCATCCTTAACAACGAATAGAGTGCTACGTTTTGCTACCGCAAACTTTTTCTCTGCAGGACGTTGTTTGAAATGCCGGAGCCTGCTTCGGAATATGGAGAAAGAGCGGAGGCATACTCACATGAAGACCCTTGTAGTGGTCTATTCAGAAACTGGGAATACGCTTTCTGTAGCCAAAAGGATAGCCAGCAAGCTAAACGCTGATCTTGAGGTCATTGAGGATAAGACAAACAGAAAGGGGATCCTCGGTTTCCTTCGTTCGGGATACGAAGCACTGAAAAAGAAAGTTCCACCGATAGCCGAACCGAAATACAATCCCGACAATTATGATCTTGTCGTCATTGGAACCCCGATTTGGGCGGGACGGATGTCGAGCCCCGTAAGGGCTTATCTTCTCCGCTTTCGTGGGCGCTTCGGACAGGTGGC
>Ga0180300_10001280_pt1 | contig 11593 bp, 13 predicted proteins | sample GuaBasSediGuay15_FD_121798 | JGI IMG/M metagenome (GOLD analysis project Ga0180300, IMG submission 121798) | Subseafloor sediment microbial communities from Guaymas Basin, Gulf of California, Mexico - Guay15, Core 4569-2, 21-24 cm | ecosystem: Environmental > Aquatic > Marine > Hydrothermal... | reverse complement strand
ATTATCAGTTCTTTCCCAAAAAGTTTTATAGTTCCCTCATTTTTCGGAAGAAGCCCGGCAATAGTACGTAAAAGTTTACTTTGTCCCTGACCTCTGAGGCCAGCCAAAGCTACAATTTCCCCTTTATATATTTCAAGATTTATTTTTTTCAAATATTGATTGCTAAGATTACTAATAGAGAGAACCACTTCTGTACTTCTCTCTAACTTGTTTTTTGGAGGAAATAAGAGTCCGGTTTTCCTCCCTGTCATCTTATTAATTATTTTCTCTCTAATTATCTCAGGATTTGTATCCTTCCTTTGGTTATCTACAATTCCTTGAAAATTACCATCCTTCAGCACCAGAATTTCATCACATACTCGCAAGACTTCTTTCAAGCGGTGAGAAATAAAAATCAAAGTTTTATTTTTCTTTTTCAAATCTCTCATAATATCAAATACTTCCCGAACTATATTACTCTCCAGTGATGCAGTCATTTCATCAAAAATAAGTATATCTGGGTCACGATTAAGAGACCTTGCAAACTCGATTAAGCTTTTTTCTCCTTCACTTATTTCGCCAGCAGGTAACGAAACATCCATATCTAAGTTCACCGCTTTAAGGGCTCTCTTAGCATCTTCCCGAAGTTTTCTATAGTTTATAACTCCATTGGTATAATACTTCTCAAGTTTATCAAGAAAAATATTCTCAGCGATACTCATCTGTGGAATTAATGAATGTTCCTGAAATACAGTATCAATCCCACACTTTTCTCTGGCAAAGGTAGGATCTGAAATAGTAACCTTCTTCCCCTTCACAATAATTTCTCCACTGTCGGGTTGATACAATCCCATTAATATTTTAACCAAAGTTGATTTACCAGCGCCATTTTCACCAACCAAACCATAAATTTTACCCTTTTCTAAACCGAAGCTAACTTTATTTAAGGCCTGTACCCCCGGAAAATGTTTGCTTATAGAATCTATTTTTAAAACTTCTTCCATATTTTTAGTCCCTTTATGAGGTATATTTAATGGATAGGGAAGCTCCCCATAAGGGGTAACTTCCCTATTAAATTTTCTTCCTGCGATAACTCCTTATTTGAGGATTTCGTTTAATTTTTCGTCAGAAAGCGGCGTGAAAACGAATATACCTTCAGGTGCGTTGGGTCGCACATAGTCCTTCATCTCTTCAGTCGTAATTCCAGGAGCCGGATAGAAGTACATCTTTGGTACGGGATAACCCTGCAGGAGCATTTCCATCAAGACAACCGCAATTGCACTACAAATTGAAGGATGACAGGAAGCGTAGGCGGGAATATTATACTGGATACACTTCTGCAGAAAACCATTCTGGTCTTCAGATGCATGGGGATATCTGCTGGGATCCATTCCCAGTTCCACCATGGCATCAATAACAGCATTGGACATCTGTCCACCAACGGAGAAAATACCATCAAAATCTGGGTGAGCTGTTACCATATTCATGAAAAGATTCTTTGCTTTATCATAAGACCAATCTCCATAATCAATAGCTGCAATTTTAATATCCTTGTACTTTTCAAAAACCGAAAGTCCACCACCACTACGACCTTCGTCAATTGGATATCCCTTTAAACCTCTAAAGAAAAGAATTTTGCCTTTATAATTAAGTTTCCTGGCCAGCCATTCAGCAGCCTGAGTACCAAATGTCCAGGGATCATTGCCGACGTAACATGTGTATTTTGTGGTATCAGCGGCATTATTAAACAAGATAATCGGACACCCGGCATCGTATATTTCTTCTATGGTACTTACAAACGCTTTTGCATCAAGTGGATCAACAATAATCCCATTTAATTCTCCAGCCTTCCACATTGTAAACATACTTTTAAGATTCTGCATCTCAATATCTATGGAGCCAGCACTGTCCATATGCACAAAATCTTTAATAAGAGTTGACCTTCCCACTTCCCTTTTAAACTCTGCAATACAGGTCTCCTGCCAGGGATTTCCCCTCCATGATGTAATAAAACCAATTTTATACGGAGGTTCAACCTTGTACTGTCCTATTTTAGGTGAATTATTCCACCAATCAATCCAGGCGTGTTTATGAAGAAAAACATCATATGCTGTATCTTTATCCAATACATACCGAGTGCTCTGACCAAAAGCGCAAAGACTAAAGAACATTACAGCCACCAAAACCAGACCCAAAACCAAATAAAGCCTAAAACTCTTCTTCATTTATTCGCCTCCTATTTTTTATATCTTTACATACATTGACCTTTCCTGAAAAAGACATATTCAGAGTGGGCCTATTTATCTTCATTTCTCACCCCCTTTCAGCCCTATTTTTATCCTCCTCCTTTACAAATTAAACTGACAACAATCTTCAATATACTCTTAACACCCACCACTCTGCTCCTACAACACCTGTAATTCCTGTAACTTCTTCTTCATACGCTCCCGGGTACTCTCGTCTACAGGACGGAAGGGAGACTTAGGTAGACCAGCATTAATTCCTCGCATCTTCAGCATCTCATACACTGAAACAATACTCGCACCAGCAATTCTCATAACATCTCGGACACGATTAACTTTCTTCTGAATATCCCGGGCATTCTCATAATTCCTTTTCATGCAAGCTTCGTACAATTCAACACAAATCTCTGGAAAAGCATTTCCCAACCCAGGAATAAAAGCCTTTGCTCCCAAAACTGAAGCTAAAAGAAAAAGAGCTTCTGTGCCCATTACAATATCAAATCCTCGATTTCCTAATTTACGTTGAAACTCAGCAAACACCATCATATCAAAACTACTATCTTTTACCCCTTGGACCCCAACATCAGCTATTTTGCTCATTAATTCAGAAGAAATTCCGTAACCAACAGTTTTAGGATTGTTATAAACATAAACCGGAATACCTATCGCTTTTACCAGCCTTTCATAATGGTAAATTATGTCCCTCTCAGATGGACGATAATAGTAAGGAGGAACACTTGCCACACACACTGCACCGGTCTTTTCGGCATGTTTTGCCAGCTCTATAGAAGCATCAGTACTTGCTGCCCCTACATGGACTATAACTGGAATTTTCCCCCTTACTTCATCGATAGTAATCTCAACAACTTTTTTTCTCTGTTCCACACTCATTAAAGGCCCTGAACCGTATGTTCCACATAAAAACAATCCATGAACATTTTTAGATAAAAAATCCACAACTTTTCTTAACGCTTTCTCATCAATCTCTCCATTGGAATCAAATGGAGTAATCATAGGTGGAATTACTCCTTCCAACCTCATTTTTCTGCCTCCTTTGAAAGCATCTTTATGAATGTAAGATTAAACTGGAAGATCTTTCTGTCGGTAAACAATCTCAATCAAGTTACCTTCAGGGTCATAGAAATATCCAATTTTCCAACCAAGGCCAGTTTGACGGATGTTATGCAAACTAACACCCTTTGATCCCAAATCTTCAGCTGCTTTATCAAAATCATCTACAGGAATGCCAACATGAGAGAAGCCCGGATCATTTGTATCACGCTTAATTCTTTCTCTGTCAGTTGCAGGTATAATCTCGATAGTGGTTTTCGTTCCAAGTTGAATAAAGTATATGGGAATTGGCCTTCGTTCAGTTTTTGGTATTTCAAAAATTACTTTGAATCCCAAAACATCGCAGTACCATCTACACAATTTCTCTGGATCTTTAGCCGCTATCCCAATATGACCAAATCTTTTAAACATTCTTTCCTCCTATACTCTCTGCAGAAATCCAATTAATTAAAATTCTATTCTACTTCAGCAATCACAGTAACTGGAGATGCTTCAAGATCAACCATTCTTAAAGGAGCAACATAAACCCTTTTTATTTTTTTCCCTATTACTGGAGCTAAATTCATATCCTCTATATGAAAAAAATTTCGGTTATCCCCCAAGAGGATCTTGTGAACAGGCCAGCCAGTTTTTCTCCCTTCAGGAATATTCTCAGCTCCCATAAAATCCATCCCGATACACCTAATATTCTCAAAGTTATCAACGATATATTTAGCGGCCTCTGTTGAAAATGCAGGAGATTTGATAACATATCTTTCCGGATCAGTTGAACGGTATTTGCTAAATCCAGTGTAAACAAGCAATAGATCGCAGTTTTTTAAATTTTCAACATAAGGCTTCAAGTCTTCCGAAGTTATCTTCTCCAGATCATTCTTTGGACACTCAACAAGAAATGGCCTATCAAAAACAAAATCAGAAATGTCATAATCCGTAATCTTTTTCCCATTTGGAAAAACGTGCCAGGGCATATCAATGTGGGTTCCATTGTGACTGGACAGTTCCAGAATGCTGGTCTGATTACTCTTGCCCTGTCCATCACCAAATCTTGATCGAGGAATCACTTTAGGTTTAGACAAACCTAAGACCAACACTGGTTCTTTCTCTCCCCTTTCTCCAATAATATATGACAGCTCAACTATCATTACTCTACCTCCTGATAAAAAATTATTTCACAAAATTTAATGCATCGCTACATTCGCTCAACTCTAAATCCTCCAGCTTCTCTTTGGATGGAATTCCTTTCTCCTTATTCCATCCTCTTTCATCATAATAATCGTCCAAAAGACGATTAAGATCCTCCCTTGTAATTGGATGAATTTTGTAATAATCGGTCAATTCCTCTTTCCCTTCAGGCGTGTTTAGAGGCTGTGTCCAAATATCAGGAAATTTATCATCTTTGCGAGTAAATCCTTCTCTTGCATTGAGCAGCTTCTTTACATTAAAAGCCCTCTCTCCAGCTTTAATCATCTCTTCAGCGCTATATTCTATTCCTGTAGCCGCAGAGTAAATCTCTGCCAATTCCTTGCCGAGAAGAGGACCAAATACCGTATAAATTGCACATAATCCAGTAGAATTCTTTACCGCCATCGCATCTTCCATATATCGTGCGTACCTACCTATATTAAACTTTCCTGTATATTCTGCCGGAGTAAAAATTCTCTCTACAGTTTCCTTGGAAAGTCCCCATCCCTCGATTTGTTTTCGTATAGCCTCTATGGGTTGATTGACCAATACAGTTAAGGTATGAAGTCCCCCATGGTGAGGCCGGGGATTGGTAACATAACCAAATATTAAAGGATGGAGTTTAGCTGTCCGAGCCTCATAAATAATATCAGTCCCCTTTGATATCCCACAATACCAATACTCTTCTGGTTTAATTCCCAACTTTTCTCCAGTAACAACCCATCCTTCGGATAAAATCTCACCTATTCCTTGTTTTTTTATGATTTTATCAAATAACTCCAAATAAAATTCATAATCTCTTCTTAATTCAAAGCCATCTGTATCTTTCCTGGTGAGTCGTCCTTCAATATAGAGTTGGGTAACAAAATCAATCAGGCGAGTAGAGGTATAAAAACATATTCCGGCACGATTAGCGAGAGTTACCCAGTGAAGCATCTTGTTTATATCAGAAATTCCGAGCAATAACCCTGATGTAGCTCCTTTAGAGTAAGGAGATCCATATCCAACTTCACCTGCGAACTCTCCACTGGGAATCTTCCATCTTATCCTGCAATCAAGTAAGCAATAAGGGCAGGCTAAAATTTTATCAATTGACTCCCGTCGCTTTTCATTTCCATAATACCTGCTCCATTCTTCTCTCGTCCATCTCTTGCCTGGATATTGAGTAAATTTAAAAGTATCCCAACCAGCAGCCATCCCCATTTTTAACCATTGCTCTCTCCCTCCCCAGCTAAGAAAAATTTTTTTCTCATATTCAACTGCCTTCTCAAACCTCTCCTTATCAGCAATTTTTATCTTCCCTGTTCCTCCGACAGCGATTGCTTTAAGGTTCTTTGAACCCATCACTGCACCAAATCCACTTTTACCAAGCGAATCCTTTTTATCAATATAAGCTATTGCATATCTCACTAAGTTCTCGCCAGCAAGACCAATAGCAATTACACTCGTGTTCTTACCATATTTTTCTTTCAATGCATCAGTAGTATCAAATATATCCATTTTCTTCCAGTATAAAGAAGCATCACAAATCTCTACTTTATCATCAAGAATCCTAATATAAACAGGCTTTTCAGATTTACCGGTGATAATTAAATGATCATATCCAGCCCTTTTAAGCATCGTTCCAAACTCAGCACCACCTATGGAAGAGCCTACATAGTACCGATGATCCCTGGTCGCAACTATAGGAAACTTGGTAGTAGCTGCTATCTTTACCATCCCGTAAGCACCTGTAGCAACCAAAGCTCCAGAGCTGATAATAATTGGATTATCAGGGGAGAAAGGGTCAGTTTCTGGCCTCAGGTAATCAAAGAGCATCCTCCAGCCAGCCCCCGCCCCTCCCAGAAACCTCCTGCAAAGCTCTATATCTAAAGGCTCTTTTTTGATCTCTCCGGTGGTTAAGTCTATTTTTAGCACTTTGCCAGCAAAACCAAAATAATCCATTTTTTCCCCCTTATCTAATTGTAACTATTTTCTACTTTCTACTTAAATCAGGCCCAGTTGCGAAAGTTCTTCTTTAACCTTTTTTTCCAGTTCTTCTGATATAGACAAAAAGGGCAGCTTGGGTACACCAGCATCCACTCCTCGTATTCTTAAAATGCTGTGGCATATGGGGACGGTTGGCCCCATCTTAATTACCTTTCGAATTTCAAGTACCCTTAATTGCAGTTGAATAGCCTTTTCAATCTCTTTTTGCTCGATTGCTTGGTAAAGCTGCTGCATCACCTCTGGGAACACATTGGCCAGACCACTTATAGTAGCACAGGCTCCTGCTTCAGCTGCCGGCAAGAAGATAGCTTCAGTTCCAACGATAAATTTGAAATTGGCTCTTTTTACGGCTATCCGATAAAGATAGAAATTAATCAGGTCAAATGAACTATCCTTTACTCCAGCCAGGCCAAGTTCAGCTATCCTTGCCAGAAGCTCAGGTGATATCCGGTTTCCGGAAACCTTAGGATTGTTGTAAAGATAAACGGGTATCTGGACAGAGTCTAATAGTTCTCGATAATGGTTAAAAAGTTCATCCTGGCCATAGGAGTAATAATAGGGCGGAATGCTCCCTACAGCATCTGCACCAATATTTTCAGCATGTTTTGCTAGCTCGATAGTGGAGCGCGTATCTGCTGCCCCTACATGGATAATTACAGGAATCCTACCATTTACCTGGTCAACTACAATCTCGGCAACTTTTTTTCTCTGTTCCAGACTCATCAGAGGACCTGAGCCATAAGTTCCACAGGGGAAAAGACCGTCTATGTGAGGTATGAGGAACTCAAGAAGTTCTCTAAGCCCCTTTTCGTAAACTCTCCCTTCAGGGGTAAAAGGGGTTAGAAGAGGGGGGATAATTCCTTTAATTTGTTTTTTCATTCATCTCCTCCTACTTTATCTGTCATATTTCTCTGAAAAGTCTTTGCTCTGTAAACTTGGGGATTAGCTATATACTGGTTTGAGAGTTTTTCATTGTTTAGTACTTTCAAAGTATTTTCAGCGCAAAGTATATCCATTTCTCTGATAGAATTAACGGTATAGGCTGCCATATGGGGAGTAGTAATTACATTATCAAGTGAAATAAGAGGATTACCTTCTGGAGGTTCTTTAGAGAAAACGTCAAGAGCAGCTCCAGCGATTTTTTTATCCTTCAAACAGGTATAAAGAGCTTTCTCATCTACAACTCCTCCTCGAGCCACATTAATGAGGTAAGCTGTCTTCTTCATCAACCTTATCTCTTTCGCTCCAAGGAGACCCTTTGTTACCTCATTTAAAGGAACATGCAAAGTAACAAAATCTGATTCTCTGAGGAGTCTGTGTAAAGTTACATAGACAACACCAAATTTATCAATTAAAGTTTGATCTTTGCAGATATCGTAAGCTAACACTTTCATATTAAATCCCTTTGCCCTTTTTATAACTGCTTTCCCTATACTACCAGTTCCAATAACTCCCAGCACCTTACCCCAAATTTCGGCACCTATAAATCTTTTCCATTCACCTGATTTTACACTCTCGTTAGCTGAACAGATCTTGCGAGCGATTGAAAGAATCAAACCAAAAGTAAAATCAGCTACTGCCTCCACCTCTTCTCCTGCGGCTGGAGTGTAAGTTACAACAACTCCATTTTTGGTAGCTGTATCCAAATCAATATTATCAAGACCTACTCCATGCTTTGAGATTACCTTGAGCTGACCCGCAATTTCTAAAACCTTTCCTGTTATTTCATCCATTCCAGTAATAATAGCATCAACTCCCGGAACGAGCTTAATTAGGTCATCCTCTTTAAGAACCCGACCCAAAGGATTTTTTATCAACTTACATCCTTCCCTTTCCAAAAGTTCAATGCCATCCTTGACAATGTTGCCAAACGACCTTGAACCTATCAGTACTTTATGCAACTTTGCCTCCTGACAACTTAAACGCTCTCATTAAACGCAGCTCATCGTTCGTAAAGAAGTAGTCTCCACTCTCAAATTTTTCTCCTACCACATCCAAACCCACCATTATGCCTTTCTCCATTATCTGATACGGTGCAACTCTTCCTTTGAAAAACTCCTTAGCTACAGACTGTCCATTTTCCATTTCTCTTTTTCAATAAATTTCGCAAACTTAACCAAATTTAATCCATTCATCCCTTCCCGCGAATATTTGCCTGGCTCACATTTCGATTCTCTATGAGAGAATACAAAACATATCTTCCAGAAACCATAGCAACATTTGGAATGATCTCAAGGGATATTGTTCATTAATTTGTTGTCTAAAAAGACCTTCCTACTTGTCGGTACTTCTAATCCTGTATCATTCGATGTGTAATTGTTTTCCCGCAACCGGAGGGTCCCAACAAAACCATAAACTCTCCTTCCTAAACAACTAATATTGATATGATCAACTGCTGTTGTTTTAGCAAATTTTTTATATAGATTTTTTATCCTTATCCGTGCCATACAGAACTTCTCCTAATTTACATTTATTCTTCACCAAAGGGTGTAGCCTCCATCAACCACAAGGTTATGCCCCGTAATAAAGTTTGATGCTTCTGAAGCTAAGAAAACAACTGCCCCTGCAAGATCGGAAGGCTCCCCCAATCTTCTCAAAGGGGTTATATTAATTATCTCTTTATAACTTTTTTTATCTTTAAGGACCTTCTGAGTTAAAGGTGTCCTCATGTATCCCGGACTGATACAATTAGCAGTTATTCCGTATTCAGCCATCTCTACCGCCAACCTTTTGGTGAATATGATAACACCCGCCTTAGATGCAGAATAATTGTATCCTCCATTAAATATTTTAGGTTTAGGAATCACCATCCCGGCTATTGAAGCAATATTGATAATTTTCCCCCTTCTCTGTCTCATCATCTGTTTGACAGCTGCTTGGCAACACAGCATAACCCCGGTTAAATTAACCTTCATAACTTCATCCCATATTTCTAAAGTCATTTTCTCTATCAGTGAGGCATGAGAAGTTCCTGCACTATTCACCAGAATATCAAGAGACCCATACTCTTTCACTGTTATCTCTACCATACTATTAACCTCTGAAATGCTGGTGACATCAGCTTTAATTGCCAGCGAACTACCTCCCGAGACAGAAATTTCATCTTTAACTTTTTGTGCGGTTTCTTCGTTAACATCAACTACAGCTACTGCAGCACCAGCCTCAGATAGAGCCATCGCCATAGCACGTCCCAGACCTGATCCGCCTCCAGTTACTATGGCGACTTTTCCGTTTAGCTTAAACAAGTCGATGCTTTTCATCACTTTTTCCAATAGTCCTAGGGTTATATGAAACGGTGGAGGTGAGAGTAACTCTGTCTCCACGAAATTTTGTTTCAGAATAGAGAACCACAGATTCTTCCCAAGAATATGCAGTCCCATCTAATTTAATGAGAGGTTGACTTAAAGGTATCTCAAGGAGAGAAGCATCCTCTGCTGAAGGTTTAACCACTCTTAGCATTCTTTTGGCCTTGACTATTGGCAATCTGTATTTTTTTTCAAGAATGGAATAGAGAGTCTGAGAGACAAGGTCATGTTTTAGCAAATCGGGAAATCTTTTTGCAGATAAATATGACTCCCCTACAAAAATAGGTTCACCTTCTACTCGTCGGAGTCTTTTCAGATATACAACTAAACTCCCAGGCTCAAGCATCAAATTGTGCGCTATGAAACTGCTGGCCTGGATTTTCTTTGCCTCGATCACTTCGGTAGTGAAAGGTAAACCGCTCTTTTTCAAACTCTCACCCAGACTGGTAAGATCCTGCATGAACACAAAGGGAACTAATTTCTTCTGTATTACAAAGGTTCCCTTTCCCCTTACTTTCCTCACCAGCGATTTTTCCATTAGAAGCTGGACAGCTTTATTGATAGTGGGTCTACTTACCCCGAATAATTCGGCCAAGTGTTCCTCCGAAGGCAATTTTACTCCGGAAGCAAGGTCGTTTCTCTCAATGAATTTCTCTAATGCTTCGCTCACCTGATAGTAGCGAGGGATTGGTTTCCCCTTATCTATGCTTAGTTGTGACCAATCAAGTTCTGCCATTTTTCCGCTCTTGTGTAATGACGTATTTACTTCTATACGTTTCAACGTAATTATAATATCGTATAGATTTTTGTCAAGCCTTTATCTCCAGTTTCCCGAAAATTTTCACTGATGGACTTTAGGAATGGAAATGTAACAATGAATAGATTTCGGGGTAAAAATTCTGAGGCATAGTTGATTTCTTAAAAAGAAATCCTGGAAGGAAAAGGTATGCTGGCAAAGCAAAAAATACTCTCCTCTTTCATGTCTTTTTTATTATAGCGTTGAGGAAAGAGAAGTTTTTCTTCACTACACAAGATAAAACTGCTCCTCTTGTAAGTGCCTTAAAGAGGGAAAAGGGATTTTGCCTAATTCCTCTTATTCTGTGATATTCAGGACACTTTCCCATCTATACTTTGAGTTTCTTTTTGTCCTTTCCCGTTAAAATGATCCTTCGAGAAAATATATCTGCTTTATCTTTTAAAAATTCAAAGATTTTTTTGTAATCTTTTCCTCTCACAATAATAACCCCTCTTATGGGAGATAAATGAGGAATCTTATCCAAAAGCCCCTCTCTTTTGTAGGTATATTTCCCAAAGTTAGATTTATCCTTATAACCTAACAGCTTCTGAGAGATTCTTGATTTTATTCCTGGCGGAAGTTCTTTTTTAATTTTGTAGATTATGATTCTACCATATTTTGCTTTCATTTCCCCCCCTATACTTAAATTTAATTTAAGTATAACACATATCGAGAAATTGTCAACCGAAAAACCCCTCTAAAAATTGTTAGATTATGGATTACTTTTTAAGGGGATCTAATAAATTATGGAAAGCTTATGAATAAAAGTTTAAGGAGAGATAATTTTGGAGAAATTAGGATTTTTTCAGGAAACTGCATCTTAATGCTTTGAAAACGTTTTTGAGAAAATACCTACTTTCAAAAAGGCCTCATAATGGCCCAAATAGGAAAAGGTCCTGGGTTAAGAGACATATTTATACTATGGATGATTTTAAAAACATCAGATGGCCTCATATTTATCTTTCTCTAATAGGCTCAGGGAGAGGATTTTCAGAGATTCAGGCTCCAAAAAAGAGGTTAGGGAGCCT
>Ga0180300_10001279_pt1 | contig 11597 bp, 15 predicted proteins | sample GuaBasSediGuay15_FD_121798 | JGI IMG/M metagenome (GOLD analysis project Ga0180300, IMG submission 121798) | Subseafloor sediment microbial communities from Guaymas Basin, Gulf of California, Mexico - Guay15, Core 4569-2, 21-24 cm | ecosystem: Environmental > Aquatic > Marine > Hydrothermal... | reverse complement strand
TTGTGACTAAGGTTGAGGATATTAGCCCAGATGCTCTAGGCACTGCAAAGCTAGTGGAGGAGAGGAAGGTTGCTGACGAGAAGATGGTATTCGTAGAGGGGTGCCCCAACCCCAAGGCAGTCACTATACTCATCAGAGGCGGGGCCGAGCACATAGTGGATGAGGCTGAGCGCTCGGTACACGATGCACTGTGTGTCATCAGGAACATTATGAGAGAGCCTAAGATAGTGGCCGGCGGCGGCGCTGTGGAGATAGAGCTTGCGATGAGGCTCAGAGAGTACGCAAGGAAGCTACCTAGCAAGGAGCAGCTGGCCGTGATGAAGTACGCTGAGGCCCTAGAGACGATACCCTCGATACTGGCCCAGACCGCTGGCTTAGAGCCCGTCGATGTACTGGCGGAACTCAGGAAGAAGCACAGCGCTGGCGAGAAGTGGGCTGGTGTTGACGTCATAGGCGGCAAGGTAACTGACATGATGAAGCTCAACGTGATAGAGCCAGCGCTCGTCAAGAAGCAGGTCATCAAGTCGGCGACCGAGGCTGCTGTCATGATACTGAGGATAGACGACATCATCGCTGCAGCACCGCCCAAGGAGAAGGAGAAGAAGGGCGGCAAGGAGGAGACCAGCTTCGACTAGGGGAGACTCAAAGTTTTAAATACCCTTTTTCCCTCCCCCTGTCGATCATGTCCACCAAGTTTATCATCAGGATAGGGCCTCCCTGGCTCACGAAATACGAGAAGGCTAGGATCATAGGCGCTAGAGCGCTGCAGCTCTCGCTAGGCGCTCCTCCCCTCCTCCCCGTGGAGGAGATGGGGCTTAGGGACCCGATAGAGATTGCGTCCCTAGAGCTCCGCTACAAGCTACTACCCATGGTCATTAGGCGCTGGACCCCGGGCGGGGATTACCAGGATATCCCGCTTAAGTACCTGGAGATACGTTAGCTTCTACTCACCTTTACGGATCCTCTCGCAATTTCAACCTCCATAACATCCCCTATGGTAGGCCTCTCAATCAGCCTATCCCACTCCTCCTCAGTAAGGTAGAGGGATAGGCGTGGAAGCCTCGCCCTACTCATAGCTCCGAAGAAGGGCATTGAGCGTAGGACCTGCGATAGCACAGGTGCGAGCTCCCTAGCCAGCTCGGACTGCTGATTCGTGACAACTACTGTGCCGGGCGTCTCACGCTCCTCCGACAGGTCTATCTTAACCATCTTCTCGCCCCATGGGCTGTCTACTATGGAGATGTTAGTGACCACCGCCCTGAACTTCACACTCCTACCCGACATTACGCCTAGAGGGGACCTGGCCAGCTTTTAAAGCTGCCCCACCTCCCGCAGCTTTTTTAAGCTCTCAACCGACCGGTGTCAGGGTGAAGTGTTATGTCCGAGTTTGAGGAGTGGTGGCGCCGCACTAAACGGCTATTCGATGAGATCGATAAGCTGTTCGATGAGCTCATAAGGGAGAGTTTCGAGATGGGTGGGGGTAGGCGGCGCAGGACGTTCGGCCCCTACTATTACGGCTTCTCAGTCACTATCGGGCCAGACGGCGTCCCCAGGATAAGGGAGTGGGGCAACATTAAGCCTGGCGTGATAAGGCCCAGAATCTCAGAAGCAATAGAGCCATTCACGGACGTTGTAGAGGAAGAGGATGTTGTGAAGATAGTCGCTGACCTGCCGGGGGTGGAAAAGGAGGATATAGATGTTGAGGCTACCGAGACTGAAGTGAGGATCTCCGCGGAGAGAGGCGATAGAAAATACTTCAAGGCAGTGAAGCTACCAGCCCGCGTACGCCCTGAAACAGCTAAGGCACAGTACAAGAATGGAGTCCTCACTATAGTGATAGAGAAGGCTGAGAAGAGGAAAAAGCCCTCGGGGTTCAGAGTCAAGGTTGAGTGAGCGAGGAAAAGCATAAAAAGGCCTGCGCGTAGTCTCGCGAGCCGCGAAGCTGGAGGTGTAGTGGCATGGCTGCGATCGAGACTGGAACCATACTGGTGGGCCAGAAGCCAGTGATGAACTATGTCCTCGCTGCAGTAATACAGTTCAACCAGGGCGCGCAGCGCGTGATCTTCAAGGCTAGGGGTAGGTCGATATCGAAGGCCGTTGACGCCGCCGAGATCGTGCGCAGCAGGTTCCTGCCAGGCCAGGTCGACATTACTTCTGTGAAGATTGGGAGTGAGAAGGTTGGTGAGCCTGGGAAGGAGAGAGTAGTATCAACAATAGAGATAGTGCTAGAGAAGAAGGAGTAAGAGAACACTAAAGACCTACTAGCCCTTTTTCCCCAGCTACTCCCCTACTCACCTTTAGCCCATAGTCTATACACTAATGCCCAGAGCAGGGGCACGCCCACCATCGAGAGCAGCAAGGCTAGCACAGCGTGGCTAGATCTGCTGATCCCCACTAGGTAGAGGTCTAGCAGGAGTGTCATTATCAGGTAGCCACTCATGAAGCGCAGTGCTCTCAGCTGGTATCTAAGCCTTCTGCCTCGGAAGGCTACAGTCAGCACGACTATGAGCGTGAGGCAAGCCACGGAATTCGCTACTGCCATAGCACCTATGTGCTCGGTGCCCAGCACCGTAGGCCACCTAGACATTGATGAAACTGGGCTTTTCAGCTAAGTCTACTATAGGCAAGCATATCCACCCACTACGCGACCCCTCGCTTTCCTCAACTTTCTCCCCGCTCTCGTCCACTTTAATGAGCAAGTACCTACCTCTCAGGGGCTCGCCCCTCTCGACGTAATAGAATATCGGGATCCCGTAGTACTTATAGTAGTCCCTGAATGTAACGAGGAGCCCATAGTAGTGCTTGCCCTCATGCGTGAAGTGGACGATGTATATCCCGCTGCCCATCCCAGCCATCGAGGACGCCAGCCTGGCGAGGTCAGCGATACTCCTAAGTTTAACGCCTACCGCCTTCTCTCCCATGGCGCGGCACCGCCAGCCCTCCCCCTCATTACCCTATCTATAATCACAGGCTCGCCTTTACGGATGCCCCTAAGAGTCTCAAAGCCTCCTACAGTCCTCCCTATAAGGGTGGACTTAAAGCGCAGCTTCTCCACAGGCTCGAGGACGACGGCTATGCTATTGGTGTAGGGTATTACGAGCACGTCGCCGGGCTTAGCTGATTCGTACGGCTTCTCTAGAAGCACGCGGATCCCCAGCGTGAAGTACACAGCGTACGAGTCGAGCGTGTAGGCGCGGGCCTTAGCCGGGAGGATCGCCGATATGATTTCGTAATTAAGGGGGCACCAGTCCCTGTAGATCTCGGCCTCCACAAGCACGCTACCATTAGGCCTCTTAACAGCAATCCGCAAGTTACACACCTCCGCGTTATTACTCAGGACCGGAGATATTTAAGCCACTACTATACCCTCCAGCCTCGCGCCCCCTACACCTCTGAGGTGCGGCCCGTGGAGTTCTAAGGAGCTTATAGCTTGAGATAATGCGAGTCCTTAGCAGAACTTACGGAGATGCCTGAGAGCCGTAATTCACACCCCTGCCCCCAGCCCGTCACCTTTATCTGAGGCCACTCACCTCGACCCATGTGGGAATCTCGCTGAGAGACTTTAAGGATCCGCGGGAAGCTTTGAAAGCCCTGGAGAAGAGGAGGAAGGAGCTGATAGAGGAGCTCGAACGGCTCGTCGAGAAGAGAAAGAGAGGGGAGATAGGGGAGGAGGAGTTCGCTGAGAAGAAGAGCCAGCTGGAGAGGGAGTTCATAGAAGTAATGGATAGGCTTGCTCAGCTAAGGTTCATAGTGGGTGGCGGCCTCTAGCTAGCGGAAGGGGCTTCAACTGCACCTCTCGTCTACCTGTTCGTACCAGCTTTATATAAGCTACAGAGCCCTTTAATGTGGGGGATGGGATGCCTGGACAGCAGCTAGCTAGCGAGGAGTACAGGTATAGACTCAAGTACGCGTACGGTGAGGATTACGGCACTAGGTTCTTCAAGTATGGCACCCTGCGGAGGGGCAAGCCCAGGGTTAAGAGCAATGTAGGCCTATTCATTGAGGAGAGTTACCTGCTTAAGTTCTTCGGCGTTGATAAACGCATAGTGGTGGGCGATGAGGCGATACGCTACTTCGCCTCAGTCGATACTGTTGGGAAGAACTTAGTTTACCCGATGAGCGATGGAGAGGTGAGGCGGGGGGATGAGAGGGCGTGGAAGATCGAGGAGGAGCTGACGAGGGAAGGCTTTGAGGAGTTTAGGAAGGAGGTTGAAAGCGACTTCGATGGATTCTATGTAACAGCTGCTCTCTCAGCCATCGCCCCCGACTACATGTACGAGAGGCTGCTGGAGATACACGCCAAGATTGACAGGGAGCTGGGAGTAGTGAAGGCTTTCACCGTGATCCCACAGCCACTGGCCGTGGCTATAGCGGAGAAGGAGCTATCCTGCATAGTAGTCGAGTCAGGCCACGGTAACACTCAGGTGACGCCTATCCATAGCTACCCGATCAGGGAGGCTGTTGTAGCGCTTTACAGGGGGGGTGCTGAGGCTGATGCAATAGCTGCTGAGGTTCTGAAGGACCTGGGCCACAGCGATCTCGCTAGCGATGAGCTAGCGGTGCGCAGATTCAAGGAGGAAGTAGGGTTGATACCCTTAGAGCTGGATGAAGCGGTAAGGAAGGCTAAGGAGAACCCTGAGAGGGTTAGAGCGAGAGTGAAGTTATCGGCCTTGGACGTGATAGACATGGAGGATAAAGGCTGGTACAGGTTCTTGATAGGGGAAGTGGTCTTTAACCCAGCTCATGAGATATTCGAGAGCTACAGGAAGCGAGGCGTGCTCAGCATAAGGGATGCGCGGCAAGGCGATGAGGTGATCGAGGGCACGCTGCCCCTCGAGGAAGCTGTCGTGAAGGCAGTCCTGAAAACCCCCTTCTCCATACGCAACACCTTGCTCAGCAAGATAATACTCAGTGGCGGGAATTTCAACTGGAAGGTCCCCAAGGGTCTTGAGGATCTCGCAGTTGACGCGCCCACGAAGATGAGGCACTGCCTGAGTAAGCGGCTTGGCGGCGACGTTAACGTGAGTGTCAGGCTCACTCAGGATCCACAGTTCTCCGTGTGGAAGGGCTGTGTTGTCTGGAGCCTAGCACTACCTGACGACTACCACTGGAATGAGAGGAGGAGGGAGGGCTGGTTTAAGAGGGGTGTCCACTACTAATGGAAGAGCGGCTCAAGAGAGCCGTCAAGGATTACTTCCTCAGTAGGGGGTGTGAGGAGGTAGAGTCCCCCAGCGGGGTTGACGCCGCATTCAGGGAGGGAGAGCGGCTGATAGGCGTCAAGGTGGTTTCCCTCGACGTTAGCGCAGTCGGGCTGGTAGCTGCTAAGAGGGTTAGAGAGGCTATCCTCGAGCTACTCAAAGAAGCTGGGGGACTTTACGATAAGCTCTACATAGCTATCCCCGAGGTGGGGTATAGGTCGCTCCCGCTACCCTCCGAGTTCAGGAGAAGTGGAGTCGGGCTTCTCGAGGTGGGCGATAAGGGCGTGGTTGAGAGAGTGGCAGCTAGACCCCTCGGCGGTAGACCTCTCCCACAGCCTCGAGCTCGCCCGGAGTTCGAGGCCCGTGTAAAGGCACTTGAGGAGAGAGTGGCTGAGCTTGAGCGGCGCATCAACGAGCTTTACAGGCTACTCGAGGAGCTCAGGAGCTCTAAGCCTCCTGAGGCCCCTAGAGCCCCACCCTCCGCGCCCATTGAGTTAGAGGCTGAGGAGCTGCCAGAATTCGTCAGGGGGAACCCCTGGCTGGTGGAGCTGTCCAAGAGGCGGGGCTAGCACGGCTCAAGAGTGGTGAACATTTATGTGATGGGAGCTAAGGCACATGGGGCACACGACGTTGTTAAGCTAGAGGGGGCTGAGGAAATGGGCGCTCCACACCAGCAGGCGGCTGGCAAGTCTCTGCTCTATGAAGAGCTTAGGAAGATCCTAGCTGAGCGGCTGAGAGACGATCTTGAGGCCCTCAGGCTGGCTGAGGAACTAGTGGCAGCATACGAGAGAGGGGGGCCGCGAGCCTTGAGAGAGAAGCTGAGAGAACTCCTGAGGGAGGTGGTGGGAGATGGGGCTAAGGCTGAAGGAGCTTGAGGCTGAAGGCTTCAGAGCCTTCAGTGGCAAGGTGAGGCTTAGGCTAGAGGGGAGAGTCGCGCTACTTTACGGGCCGCCTGGCTCAGGGAAGACATCAATCGTGCGGGCGCTTGAGTATGCCCTCTTCGGCTCGACGAGGGAGGTGAGGGCTAGGGCGCTACGAAGAGAGGACTTGATAAATGACGCGTGCGGGGAAGCGCGTGTCAGGGTAGTCCTAGCAGATGAGAGCGGCGAGGTCGAGGTTGAGCGGACGCTGGATAGGAAGGGGAGGAGCAGGCTTAGAGTGGTAGTAGGCGCTAGCGAGCTCCTTGACGAGAGGGGGGAGGAGTACCTCGAGGAGCGACTAGGGATAAGCCTCGAGGAGTTCGCCAGAGAGGTAGCGGTTGGACACCTCGAGCTCTATGCGCTCGCATATGCCCCCCCATCAGCACGTAGCAGGCTGATAGATGGGATGCTCGGGATAGGCGAGCTGGAGAGGCTCTATAGGGAGCTCAGCGGGAGGGAAATCAGGGGCTACATTGAAGCCCTGGAGGACGAGGCGAGGAGGCTTGATGCTAAGGCTGCGCGGAGAGAACTCGAGAGGCTTAAGGATGAAATTAAGAGAATTCGTGAGAGAAGGAGGGAGCTGACAGGGGAGCTTGAGAAGCTCAAGGCTGAGAGGAAGGTGTTAGAGGAGAGGATGGCTGAGCTGATGAAGGCCTCAGAGAGAGTTAGCGAGCTGGTCAAGGAGAGAGCCCGGCTTGAGGCTTTACTAGAGAGCCTCGGAGGCCCTGAGGTGGCCAGGGCCCCGAGAGTTAGTAGGCAGTACCTGGTCATGTACGCGGAGAAGCTGAGGCGTGAGGCCGCAGACCTGCTTGAGGACTTGTACCTTGGCGCCGAGGCCGAGGAGCTAAGGAGGGTGAGGACTAGTGACCTTGAGGCAGTTAGCAAGGCTCTAAGTAGCGCCTTAGAGAGGGCTAAGGGCGCTAGGCTAAGGCTTGAGTATGAGGTTGAGAGGGCGAGGGGAGAGGTTGAGGAGCTTGAAGATGAGATTAGAGAACTTGAGGACGAGTTAGCTCGTGTCGAGTCGGAGATTAGGGAGCTTGAGGATAGCAAGTGGAGATACGAGGGCTTGACTAAGAAGTACGGGGAGCCGGGGGAGGTTGCTAAGAAAGTGGCACAGCTTGAGGTTAAGCTTAAGTCGCTTAGAGCTGAGAGGGGGAAAGTAGCCTGTATAAAGACCTTACAGGCTGAGCTGCTAGACTCGCTAAGGAGGGGCGGGGAGGCTAAGTGCCCCGTATGCGGCAGTAGAGTCGCTGAGGCAACTGGCCTGCCTAGAGTCGAGGCCCCCGAGAGGCTGGAGAGGGAGGCTGAGAGGCTAGAGAGAGAGCTGCGCGAGCTTCGGTCAATTGAGCGTGAACTAAGGAGGCTAGAACCTGCGCTCCGTGATCTCTCCGAGCTAGCTGAGAGGAGGAGGGAGCTAGAGGAGTTGCTTAACGAGAGGCTTGAGGAGCTAGAGGAGGCGCGTGCACGCGTTGACGAGCTTGAGACGCACCTGGCTAGTGTGAACAGGAGGATTGCAGACCTCTCCACAGCCTGTAAGAGGCTTGAGGAGTATTTGAGGAGGCTGAGGGCCCAGGAGCTTAAAGCTAGACTCGATGAGGTGAGAAGCGAGCTTGCAGCTAGCGGCTACGACGAGGAGGAGGAGAGGAGGATCATTGAGAGCTTGGGAAGGTTAGGAGCTAGGATCTCAAGGATTGAGGAGGAACTTAAGGAGTTGGGGGAGAGGGAGAAGGAAATTGTAGCAAAACTCGAGAGGACTAGGGCTGCCGTCGAGGCTGCGCAAGCAGTGGAGGAGAAGCTCGCTAGGGTTAGGCGGCTATACGAGACACTGATGAGGGTGAGGGAGGCCATAAGAGAGGCCCATGTTACACTTCGGCAGAAGCTTGTGGAGCGCCTCTCGGCTAGCACTAGTCAGCTCTTTAAGGCGATGAATGTGTACGGCGAGTACGATGGAGTGAGGATAGAGGTCAAGGGAGCTGATGAGCTGCGCGGCAGGCACGGCCATTACACATTCTACGTGCATAGGATCTCAGATGACAAACTGGTGCCCGCAGCCTCGAGGCTGAGCGATGGGCAGCGTGCCCTCCTAACGCTCTCCCTTGTACTAGCTCTCAACGAGTTAAAGGAGCGGGGCCTCTCTCTGATAATCCTGGACGACCCGGTGCCCAACGTGGATGACGAGACTAAGAGGGCTATCGTGGAGCACCTCGTCGAGTGGAGGCGCGACCTTCAAGTCATCGTGACCACGCAGAGCAGGAGGCTAGCCGAGGAGATGAAGGACGTAGTCCCGGTGTACGACGTTCGTGAGCTCTGCAGCGCGTCCTGTGTTGAGGCGGCATAGGGTTAAAGGCCCGCACAGGCATGTGACGCGATGATAGTGCAGGAGGGTGACCTAGTACTGCTCTACTTCAGCGAGGATAGGCACTACATAGTGAAGGTCACGCGCGGATCCACGTACAGCTTCAATGAGGGTGTAATACGGGCTGAAGACCTGCTGGGTAGGCACTATGGCGAGGTCCTCAGGACTCACATCGGAGTCAAGTTCAGAGTCGTGAGGCCCAGCCTACTGGACGTGGTGTACAGGAAGTTTGAGCGGAGGACGCAGGTTATATACCCTAAGGACGCTGCTCTAATAGCCCTCAAAGCCGGCGTAGGGCCGGGCTCACGCATCGTTGAGGCGGGTACGGGCTCTGGATGCCTCACAGCAGTGCTCGCCTACCTCGTGAGGCCGAGTGGGGTGGTCTACACGTATGAAGTGAGGAGAGAATTCATCGAGGTAGCTAGGAGGAACTTGAGAATGCTAGGGCTCGAGGAGTACGTGGTGTTCAAAGAGGCAGATGTTAGGGAGGGGATTGAAGAGCAGAATATAGACGCTGTAGTGCTAGACCTAGCGGAGCCGTGGGCTGTGCTACACCACGCGTATAAGGCTCTGCGCAATGGTGGCGTGCTGGCCTGCTTCCTCCCCACAATAAACCAGGTCGAGAGGACTGTTGAGGAAGCTCGGCGCACCGGCTTTATAATGGTGGAGGCTGAGGAGCTACTAGAGCGCAGGTATAAGGTTAGGAGGGGAGAGACCAGGCCTGAGCTCAGGATGGTAGGCCACACAGGGTACTTAGTGTTCGCGCGCAAGCCTTAGCTCGGCCCTCAGCCCCCAGTGGTCATCACCGATCCAGCGCCTAGCTCGCTCACCAACGGGCCGTACCTCATATAACGCTCAATGGAAATAAGCTTTGGGGCTAGATGGGGGACGACATCCTTTAACGCCGCCTCAGCTAAGTTATTGTAATGGCGTGGTGGGAGGACACCATTAGGGAGATAGCTGAGTACCGCATATACAGCTCCACTGACGCCGTGTTGAGGGCGCTAGAGTTGTTCCCTCAGGTGTTCAAGAGAGCCTATAATCTGCGTGAGAGCCTGGAGACCTTAGCCGAGCTAGTGAACAAGCTAGTGGAGGTTAGGCCGACTTCCGTAATGCTAAACAACATGATGAGAAGGCTGCTCAGGGCTGTTGAGAAGCACATAAAAGCGGGACGGAGCGCCTCTGAGATAGCTGACGCCCTAGAGCTTGAGATAAAGTCCCTTAGGAGAGAGCTGGAATCCGCGGTGAATATCGCCGCAACATTGGGTGCCAGGAGAGTGAGGAATGGGGATACTCTCATGACATGCTCTTACAGCAAGACCATAATGGCGCTGTTCCACAGGCTTAGGGAGGAGGGCAAGCGAGTGCGCGTCTACGTCACCGAGTCCAGGCCTGGGAGTGAGGGGGTTGAGATGGCTAGGGAGATAAGCTCGATGGGCTTCGAAGTCGAGCTAATAGTAGACTCGGCCGTCCGGTTCTTCATGAAAGATGTAGATCTTGTTGTGGTGGGGGCTGAGGCCATAGCGGCTAATGGGGCTGTTGTCAACAAAGTTGGGACTTCGATGATAGCACTAGCAGCACACGAAGCCAGAGTGAGGACGTTCGTAATAGCTACTACTCACAAGTTCAGCCACGAGACGATATTCGGCGAGCTGGTGAGGTTGCCTATAATTAGGGGCGTTAAGCTCCTCCCAGGCCTTGAGCGAGAGGCCGACCTTTCAGCTGAGTCGCCCCTCTTCGATGTGACGCCACCCGAGTACATTGACGCGATAATAACTGAAAGAGGCGTCGTAGCGCCTGAGGCAGTAATCCTACTGGTTAGGGAGCTTTATGGGTGGCCCCCCGAGACTATGGACGTTATCTCTGCTGCTCACAGGCTACTCGAGGTGGTGGAGAGTGGAGCCGCCAGCTGAAGTCGTTAAGATAGCCGAGTACATAAGGGAGATGAAGATTAGGGGAGCTGGCAGGATAGCTAGAGCAGCCGCCCACGCATTGAAGCTAGCGGCCATCGCCTACAAGGGTCACGACTTAGGAGAGTACCTCGAGTACATGGAGCGGGTCGCCCAGCTCCTTAAGTCAACGAGGCCAACCGCCGTTTCGCTCCCCAATGCAGTTAATTACGTGATGATGCGAGTCAAGAGCGCCAGAACCCTAAGGGACGCCATAGCTACTGCCGTGCGGGCTGCAGACGAGTTCACTTCGCTCTCACTTAAGGCCGTAGAGACGATAGGCAGGATAGGCGCTGGCCTCCTCGAGGATGGTGACGTGGTATTGACGCATTGTAACAGCTCAGCCGCCTTATCAGTCATAAAAACCGCCTTTAAGGAGGGCAAGAAGCTTAGGGTCTACGCTACCGAGACGAGGCCCAGGTTCCAGGGCTTAATCAGCTACCGTGAGCTCACGCAGGCTGGCATACCCACCACTCTAATACCGGACTCGGCCGTCCGGTTCTTCATGAAGGAAGTGGACAAGGTGATAGTGGGGGCGGACGCTGTAGCGGCTAATGGGGCTGTTGTCAACAAAGTTGGGACTTCGATGATAGCACTAGCAGCACACGAAGCCAGAGTGAGGTTTTACGTAGCTGCAGAGACCTACAAGTTCAGTCCAGCGACAGTGCTTGGCGAGCTAGTAACAATAGAGGAGAGAGACCCTAAGGAGGTCGTGCCCCCAAACGTGCTCGCCTCATCGCCACGCCTCAGAGTTAGAAACCCCGCGTTCGATGTGACGCCACCCGAGTACATTGACGCGATAATAACTGAAAGAGGCGTGATACCTCCTAAGGCTGCTATACTCGTCTTGAAGGAGGAGTACGGCAGGATGCTTGAGGAAGAGCTGATGCGGATTACGTTAGATATTGAGGATAGCATTTACCCAGCTCAGTTACCGTGAGCCTCTTAAGCATTTCCCGTGAATACCCCTCCGCCGTAAGGCCGTGCATCACACGGACCGCCGAGGCCACACAAGCTATCTTAACTGGTAATTGGTATAAGTTTCCTGGAAAGAGTATATCAGGCGGCAACACCGCGAGCTGCACAATCACACTGTGCGCGTATGCAGTGCTTTCATTCCACGCAACAGCCCTCATCAGTGTATCATGCTCTACCAGCTCATACCACTCTTTCC
>Ga0180300_10001278_pt1 | contig 11598 bp, 9 predicted proteins | sample GuaBasSediGuay15_FD_121798 | JGI IMG/M metagenome (GOLD analysis project Ga0180300, IMG submission 121798) | Subseafloor sediment microbial communities from Guaymas Basin, Gulf of California, Mexico - Guay15, Core 4569-2, 21-24 cm | ecosystem: Environmental > Aquatic > Marine > Hydrothermal... | reverse complement strand
GCTGTATCTATAGCCTCCTATTTCTTAGCATCCGGTGTATTTACAGTTCTTGGAACTCCTTTTCCAATTTTAGGAAGTAAGAATGTAACTAATTTTCTCTGTAATGAAGTGGAAGGTATTCTGGGTGCAAAATTTGCCTTTGAATCCGATCCTATAAAAGCAGCCCATCTCATGATAGAACATATGGATAAGAAAAGAAAGGCTCTTAAGTTAAAACCGTTGATGTATCAGTGAAAGGTAAGGTGATTTAAAATGAAAAAGATGCTTGTAGTTTTTACCGAAAAATGCCTGGGTTGCAGGAGCTGTGAACTTGCCTGTGCTGTGGAACATTCTGGATCAGGGGATTTGATAAAAGCACTTGAGGAAGACCCTCTTCCCCAGTACCGGGTACGGGTAGAAACAGCAGCAGGTTTAACTATTCCTCTACAGTGCAGACACTGTGAGGATGCTCCCTGTGTTGCTGTATGTCCTACTCGTGCTTTAGAGAAGCCCGACCCGGATAGCCCGGTTATTTTGAAGGAAGAGCTTTGCATAGGCTGTAAATGGTGTATCCTGGTTTGCCCCTTTGGAGTTATTAAAATAAGAAGGGATGGGAAGGGTATTATAAAATGTGATTTCTGCCAGAGAAGAATGGAGGAAGGGAAACAGCCTGCCTGTGTAGAAGCCTGTCCAACAGGAGCATTAACATTTGTGGAAATTGAAAAAATTGGTAAGCAAAAAAGGAAAGAGTTTCTGGTGACTCTGGCCAGAAGTGAAAACCAGGCTAAAAAGGTGAGTAGAGATGAACCTGCAAATTCTGGAGAAAGTGGATGAGATAATAGATAAATATGGAAGAGAGAAAAAAGCTCTAATAAGTATTCTACAGGATATTCAGGAAGAATATAATTATCTACCTCGGGACGCATTATTCCGCATAAGAGATAAAGTAGGCGTCCCTTTAACTCAAATTTATGGGGTCGCTACCTTTTATAATGCTTTCAGTTTAAAGCCAAGGGGACGCCACCTAATATCGGTTTGTACGGGTACTGCCTGCCATGTAAAGGGAGCAGGAAAAATTCTGGAAAAATTAGAGAGAGATTTGAAGATTAAAAGCGGGGGTGTAACTGAAGACCTGCGGTTTTCTCTGGAGAGCGTCCGTTGCCTGGGTTGCTGTAGTCTGGCTCCTGTAGTAAAGGTAGATGATGATACCTATGGACGAGTAAGACAGGATGAACTAATAAAGATATTAAGTCGCTATGAGTAAGAAAATCACGAGCTTAAAAGATCTTGATGAGTTGAGAGAAGAGGGGTTAAAATCTCTGTATCCGGATAAAACTAAGATTATGGTGGGGATGGCTACCTGTGGACTTGCTTCTGGAGCAAAAGAGGTTTTTGATATTCTTTGTCAGGAGATAAAAAAAACAGGGTTGGATGTAAAATTAAACTCCACAGGATGCTTGGGTTATTGTCAAAAAGAACCGCTGGTAGATGTGATAAAACCTGGTTGGCCACGAATTATTTATCAGGAGGTGGATGGAGAAAAGGCTCAAAAACTTATAGAAAATTTAGCCCAGGGTAAGATATGGAAAGAGAGTATTCTTGCTAAAATGGAAGAGGATGAATTTCTCATATTGGATGAAAAGAAAAAATACTTATTTGACCCCAATACTGGTTTGAATGGGGTACCTTCTTATTTTGAGCTACCTTTCTATCATAAACAACTTAGGATCGCTACCAGAAATTGTGGCTTTATTGATCCTGCCAGTTTAGTGGAATACATTGCCAGGGGAGGATATTACTCCTTGTACAAGGCCCTTACCGAATATAAACCAGAAGAGGTAATAGAGGAGATTATCCGGTCCGGCTTGCGGGGAAGAGGAGGAGGAGGGTTTCCTACCGGGAGGAAATGGTACTACTGTCGCCATGCCAAAGGAGATATAAAATATGTAATCTGCAATGCTGATGAGGGGGACCCAGGTGCCTATATGGATAGAAGTATTCTGGAGGGTGACCCTCATTCTGTTCTTGAGGGAATGATAATTGGAGCTTATGCTATTGGAGCTAAAGAAGGTTACATTTATGTCCGATCGGAGTATCCTTTAGCTGTTGTAAGGTTAAAGGAGGCTATTAAACAAGCAGAGGAGTATGGGCTTTTAGGCGAGAATATTTTAGGTACGGGTTTTAATTTCCCCATCTATATTAACCGGGGAGGAGGAGCTTTTGTATGCGGGGAATCAACTGCCTTGATGGCTTCCTTAGAGGGCAGAGTAGGAGAACCCCGGGCAAAGCATATTCATACCGTAGAAAGTGGACTCTGGGAAAGACCTACTAACCTTAATAATGTAGAAACCTGGGCGAATGTACCGGTGATTATTGCAAGGGGAGCTGATTGGTATTCTAAAATTGGAACCGAAAAAAGTAAAGGAACCAAGGTTTTCTCTATTGTAGGGAAAATAAATAACACTGGGTTGGTAGAGGTTCCTATGGGGATTACCCTGAGAGAGATTATTTATGAGATTGGGGGAGGGATACCTGGGGGTAAAAAATTTAAGGCTGTTCAAACGGGTGGTCCTTCCGGAGGTTGCGTTCCGGAGAGCATGCTTGATCTGCCGGTAGATTTTGAGGAACTTACTAAGGTTGGCTCTATGATGGGCTCAGGTGGCATGATTGTTATGGACGAGGATACCTGTATGGTAGATATAGCAAGGTATTTTCTCTCTTTCTTACAAGATGAGTCCTGCGGAAAATGCACTTCCTGTCGGGAAGGAATAAAAAGAATGCTCCAGATTTTAACCCGTATAACCCAGGGAAAGGGAGAGGAAGGAGATATCGAACTTCTGGAAGAGCTATCTGAAGTGGTTAAGGATACCTCTCTCTGTGCTCTGGGAGGAACTGCCCCTAATCCTGTTTTAACCACCATTCGCTACTTCAGGGATGAGTATGAAGCTCACATTAAAGATAAAAAATGCCCGGCTAGGGTGTGCCGTGATTTGATTACCTATACCATAGATGAGGAAAAATGCACAGGATGTATGAGGTGTCTAAAGGAGTGTCCCCAGAAAGCGATAGTTGGGGAGAAGAAAAAACCTCATCGTATTCTGCAGGAAAAATGTATAAAATGTGGTATATGTTATGAGACTTGCAGATTTGATGCAGTAAAGGTGGAATAATGGTCAAATTAGTTATAGATGGAAAGCAAGTTGAGGTAGAAAAGGGACTGTCAGTACTTGAGGCGGCACAAAAAATCGGAGTTGAAATTCCTACTCTCTGTTATCACCCGGCGGTTAGTGCCTATGGAGCCTGCCGCATCTGCACGGTGGAGGTGATTCGTAAAGGGTGGTCCAGGTTAACTGCTGCCTGTACCTATCCTGTACAGGAGGGGATTGAAGTAAAGACAAACTCAGATAAGGTTAAAAAGGCAAGGAAACTTATAATGGAGATGCTTCTTGCCCGTTGCCCTAATGTTAAGGCTATTCAGGATCTGGCAAAAAAAATGGGAGTAGAGAAAACACGTTTCCCTGAGGAAAATGAAGAGTGTATCCTTTGTGGTCTATGTGTAAGGGTTTGCCAGGAGGTGATAGGAGTATCTGCTATTGGATTTGTTAACAGAGGAATAGAAAGAAAAGTGACCGTCCCTTTTGAAGTTCAGTCTGATAAGTGTATCGGATGTGGAGCTTGTGCGATTGTGTGTCCTACAGGAGCAATAAAAATAGAGGATATAGAAGATAAAAGGAGGATAGATATCTGGCACACAGAGCTGGAGAGAGCTAAATGCAAAGTGTGTGGCAGGTATTTTTCTCCTATGGCAACAATCGATTATCTTGAGAAAAAGGGTATAGAAAAAATTCAAGAATTTTTAAATCTATGTCCTGATTGCAAAAGAGACGTTTTAATTAATAAGCTCAACAAAGTAAACTATAGTAGCAGTCCTGTTAAATTCTCAAATTTTTAAGGAGGTTAATAATGTCCAGGATAATTGCCTCAGCAGCAATACGCGGAGCACATAAATATGTAAAAGAAGCTGAGGAGAAGTTAAATAAATTAATTGAGGAAAAAGGACCTGACCAGGCAATCGGTTTTCCCAACACTGCTTATTATCTGCCTTTGATTCTTGCTCTTCTGGGGATAGAAGTAAAGACTCTTACTGATGCTAAAAGAGCCTTAGAACACGCAAAAGGGCTCCTTCCCCCTGTTCCCTCAGAAAAACTCTGGCTTCCCTATCTTGGTAATACACTTGATGCGGGAATTGCTGCTTTAATTGCCACTGAAATTATTGAAGCACTGAAGTATCTTACCGGTGATGAACCTAAGGGAATATGGCTTGGGTTTACCGATGATGCTACTCTAAGAATGCAGGGAATAAAGCTTGTAGATGGAAGGATGCCTGGTTTTGCAGCCTGCGTGGGAGCATGTCCAACTAATGAACAGGCAGTCGAGCTTGCCAGATCCCTGCAGGAGAAAAATATCCTTGTTTTTATGGCCTCATCCTCAGGCGGTAAAAGTATGGCTGAACAGCTTGCCGAGGAAGGAATTGAGATGAACTGGGATACCTTTCTTGTTCCTTATGGAAAAGATACATCAGCTGCTGTTCATGCATTGAATTTTGCCGTTAGAGCTGCACTTACCTTTGGAGGAATAAAACCTGGGGACCTTGATGCTGCGAGAAAAATTTTGCTTTATAACAAGGAAAGGGTTCATGCATTTGTTCTTGCTCTTGGGGTTGATCCAGAGGTCGACGCGAGTGATCAACTTATTACCGATGAAAAATACGCAGCTGCTGCTGGAGCTATTAACTTTGGTTTCCCTGTGTTATCAGATGTTAATATTCCCCAGATCCTTCCTACAGGAATTTGCACTTACGAGCACGTCGTTTCTAATATTCCTCTTGATAAGATAGTTAGTAAGGCTATAGAGGTAAGGGGACTTGAAATAAAAGTTACCGAAATCCCTATACCTGTTCCCTATGGTGCAGGATTTGAGGGGGAGAGGGTTAGAAAAGAACAGATGCAAGTTGAATTTGGAGGGAAGAGAAGCGTGGCTTTTGAGCTTTTGAGAGGTCGTCCTATGAGTGAGGTAGAAGATGGTAAGATCGAAGTGATAGGTCCGGATGTTGATACAGTTGAGGAAGGGGCAGCAATGCCACTCGGAATCTTAGTAGATGTTGCAGGTAGAAACTTTAGTGAGGATTTTGAAACAGTTATTGAACGCAGAATTCACGAATTTTTATCCTGTGCTAATGGCATCTTTCATATGGGCCAAAGAGCTATTGCCTGGATAAGGATAAGTAAAGAAGCTTATCAAAAAGGATTTAGGCTAAGACATTTTGGGGAAATTTTAGTAGCAAAGATCCATGATGAGTATTCAGGGATTGTGGACAAAGTTCAAGTTACAATAATTACCGATGAAGAAAAGATAAAAAAGCCTCTTGAAGAGGCAAAGAAAATCTATCACCATAGGGATGAAAGATTAGCCGGTATGACTGATGAAGATGTTGATACTTTCTATAGCTGCATTCTCTGTCAATCTTATGCGCCTGACCACGTATGCATTGTAACTCCGGAAAGATTAGGGCTTTGTGGAGCCTACACCTGGCTTGACTGTAAAGCATCATATCAGCTTAATCCACATGGACCAAATGAGCCAGTTAAGAAAGGAAAGTGTCTTGATCCTATTAAAGGTGAGTGGGAAGGTGTAAATGCATATCTTAAAATAAAATCTCATGGAAATTTGGAAAGGTTTAAGGCCTATTCTATAATGGAGGACCCAATGACCTCCTGTGGTTGTTTCGAGTGCATTGTTGCGGTTTTACCTGAGGCAAATGGAGTTATGATTGTAAATCGCGAATTTACCGGAATGACTCCTATTGGGATGACATTTAGCACTATGGCTGGTCAGGTAGGAGGAGGTGTACAAACACCTGGATTTTTAGGAATTGGTAAAGTTTATATTACAAGCAAGAAATTTATCTCTGCTGATGGTGGCATAAAGAGAGTGGTTTGGATGCCGAGTGAGCTTAAGGAAGAAATAAGAGAAAGGTTGGAAAAAAGGCTCGAGGAAATGGGAGAACCTGAATTTATAGAGAAAATTGCTACAGAAAAGGATGCTACTACTTCAGAGGAACTTTTGGAATTCTTGAAGAAAAAGAATCATCCTGCTTTATCCATGCCACCCATGATGTAAAATTGGAAAGTTAGATTTGTTTAGGATTCTACGTTCGGGTCAAAAAGAATTTTAGTGAATGAATTGATGAGTAAAAGAGTTAAGGGGGTAAATGAATGGGTATGTGGAAAATATGTCAGTCATAGACATATTTACGCATAAACGCATCTACGCATTTACATACCCACGATTAATTTGGTTTAATGAAGGAGGGAGCAAATGGCCTTAACTGGACTTCAGATTTATAAGCTTTTGCCCAAAACCAATTGTGGAGATTGTAACTTTCCCACCTGCATGGCTTTTGCCATGCAACTTGCGGCTAAGAAAGTTTCTCTTGACCAATGTCCTCATATAAGTGAGGAGGCAAAAGCTCAACTTGCCGAAGCGTCAGCTCCACCCATGAGGCTGGTTTCTATCGGAAAAAATGAAAAAAAAGTTGAAGTAGGGCAGGAGACAGTTCTTTTCAGACATAAGGAGAAATTTTATCACCCCACCGGGATAGCTGTTTTAATTGAGGATAATCTGGAAGAAGAGGAGTTTGATCGGGAGGTTGAGTCAATAGCCGATCTTAAAGTTATCAGAGTTGGCGAGGAAATAGGAGTGGATTTGATAGCACTAAGGCATACATCAACCAGTCCCCAGGAGTATGCCAGTCTGGCTAAGAAAGCGTTTGATAAGTCCAGGTTTCCCCTTATTCTTATCTGTTCTGAGAAAGAATGTCTGGGAGAAGCCCTAAAAGCTGTGGGTGAGACAAGACCCCTGATCTATGCAGCGACCAGAGACAACTATGAAGCAATGGCTGCTTTAGCCAGAGAGTACAGCTGTCCTCTTGCTGTTTGTGCTGAAAGCCTGGAGGAACTTGCCGATCTTACCCAGAACATAAAGAAAATAGGCGTAAATGACCTTCTTATTGATCCTGGAACAAGACGAACCTCAAGTGCGCTTACTGATTTAACCAGGTTAAGAAGACTGGCAGTGGAAAAAGTTTTCCGTCCACTGGGGTATCCAACCATAATGTTTACCAGCGAAAAAGACCCTTTTCAGGAAATTGCCCAGGCTGCCACTTATGTTTGTAAATATGCAAATATTCTGGTTATAACTGCAAGAGAGAAATGGCAGCTTTTACCTTTGTTAACTGTAAGGCAAAATATCTACACTGATCCCCAGGTACCCAATGCCGTGGAAGCCAAACTCTACGAGATAGGTCCGGTTAATTCTAATTCACCGGTTATTGTTACCACCAATTTTTCCCTTACCTATTTTACAGTAGAATCCGAAGTAGAAAATAGCAAGGTTCCCACCTATATTTCTGTGGTTGAGACTGAAGGATTGGGAGTTTTAAATGCCTATGCTGGAGATAAATGGTCACCGGAAAAGATAGCAAAAACTCTTGAGGAGCAGAAAGTAAAGGATAAGGTAAATCACAACACTATTATTATTCCTGGCCTTGTAGCGGTATTCAGAGCTGAACTTGAGGAGGAATTTGGCTGGAAGGTGCTGGTTGGTCCGGAGGAAGCAGCCAGAATACCCAGCTTTCTTAAGAATGAGTGGAAGGCAGGTAGGGAAAAATAATGAGGAAAGATAAAGTTAAGGTGACTTTTTTGCCTCAAGGTGAAACAGTAGAGGTTGAAAAGGGTTTAACTTTACTCGAAGCCTCCCGTAAGGCCGGGGTTTATGTAAATTCAATCTGTGGGGGAGATGGAATTTGTGGTAAATGCAGACTGATAGTCAGAAAGGGAGAAGTTAGGACGAAACCCACCACTCTTCTGTCAAGAGAAGATATAAAAAAAGGATATGTTCTTGCCTGTCAGACAGAACTGGTGGCGGATGTGGAAGTTGAGGTTCCTGCTGAGTCAAGAGTAGAAGGCAAGATTCTTATAGACAAGGATGCTCAGAGATTTAGAGCTCTTTATGCTCCTTTAAAAAAGAAGATATTTTTCAAGTATGACCCTCTTGTTCAGAAACTTTATTTGAAGCTTTCCCCTCCCTCACTTCAAGATAATATCTCTGACCATTTGCGTCTTTATCGCTATATCCGTCGCCACAGAGATGTTCCCATAATGCAAACCGGTCTTAAGATAATCAGGGCACTTCCTCGCATTTTAAGAGAGGCAAACTGGAAAGTTACCGCTACCTTAGGAATTAGGGGAAGAACTACAGAGGTTATTCAGGTGGAAGAAGGCGATACTACGGATAGAAATTTTGCCATAGCGGTTGATATAGGGACATCTACAGTAGTGGCTCATCTTGTAAACCTGAATACCTCGGAAACTATGGATGCAGAGGCTACCTATAATTCTCAGATGGTGTATGGAGAGGAGGTAACAAGAAGAATAATATATGCTGAGCATAAAGGTACAGATAGACTCAGGGAAGTAATTGTGGAGGATATCAATAATTTAATTTCAACGCTAATTTCGCGAAACAATATCCGTCTGTATGATATTATGGCCATTATTTGTGCTGGCAATACTGCCATGATTCACTTTCTTTTAGGTCTTGATCCTTTCAGGCTTAGAAAAGAACCCTATATTCCAGTCTGTACTTCTCCTCCTCCTGTAAGGGCAGCAGAGGTGGGAGTGAGGATAAACCCCCGGGGACTTTTATATACCCTACCAAGCATAGCCAGCTGGGTTGGCGCTGATATAACTGCGGGGATACTTGCTACCGGAATTTATCAGATGGATAAGCTGTGCATGCTTATAGATGTGGGGACCAATGGAGAAATTGTTATCGGAAATAAGGATTGGATGGTTTGCTGCTCTGCATCAGCTGGGCCTGCATTTGAGGGAAGCGGGGTTAGAGACGGAATGAGAGCAGGTGAAGGGGCTATAGAAAGAGTTGAGATTACCGAAGAGGGAAAGATCAGGTATACTACTATCGGGGATACAAAACCCCGGGGTATCTGTGGTTCAGGATTGATTGATATCATGGCTGAGCTTTTTAAAGCCGGGTTTATTGATAGATCCGGCCGTCTTCAGCCCGGGGTTAATGGTAGAGTCAGAAACAGAGGTGGGGAGCTTGAGTTTCTCCTGGTTCCAGCCTCCCAGACTGATAGGGGTGATGATATAGTTATAACTCAACCTGATATAGAAAATCTTTTAAGGGCAAAAGCTGCCATTTTTGCTGGAGTTAATATCCTGACCGGATCTTTAAACATAGAATTTTCTGATATTGACAGGATATATCTCGCTGGTGGATTTGGCAACTATCTGGATAAGGAAAACGCTATCGTTCTGGGGCTTATACCCGATATAGAAAGAGAGAAAATACAGTTTGTGGGCAATACCTCCATTCTGGGAGCCAAAATGGCTCTTCTGTCTAAGGATGCTCTGGATGTAACTTACCAGATAGCTAAAAAAATAACCTACTATGATTTAATCACTCATCCAGGTTATATGGATGAGTTTATGTCAGCTAAGTTCCTTCCCCATACAGATATGCGAAAGTTCCCTTCGGTGCAAAAAAAATTAAAAGAGGCTATCTAATGGCATTTACTATTGCTGTTGCCGGTAAAGGAGGTACAGGAAAAACAACTCTTGCAGCTCTCATCATTTTTGAACTTTTAGGTCGAAATTTAAAACCCATTCTTGCTGTTGATGCGGACCCCAATGTTAATCTTAACGTTCTTTTAGGTATTGATACACCTCGGGCAGTAGGTAGTTTACGAGAGGAGACTCTTAAAAAGATAAAAAATATGGACTTTCCACAGGGAATGTCCAAATCTATGTATATAGAATACAGACTCCAGGAATGTCTGGCTGAGAGAGAAGGAATTGACCTTCTGGTTATGGGAAGACCGGAAGGACCTGGTTGTTACTGTTTTGCCAATGATGTTCTGCGTAAATTTATAGATACACTTACCCCTAATTACCGTTATGTAGTGATAGATAGTGAGGCGGGAATGGAACACCTTTCCAGAAGAACTACTCAAAATGTGGATGTTCTTTTTATTGTAAGTGATGAAAATCCTGTAAGTTTAAGGTCGGCTATGCGGATAAATAATCTGGTTGATGAATTGGAACTGAAGATTAGCAAAAGATACCTTGTTTTAAACAATGTTAACAGTGATCTTTCTGATCGAGCAAAAGAGGAGATAAAAAAAAGCAACCTGCAGATCGGAGGGGTAATTCCAAAAGATGGTGGTATTTTTTCCCTTGCTCTGGAGGAAAAGCCTCTTAGCCAGCTTTCTCCAGAGTCTCCGGCACACGCTGCTGTTGAGAAATTGTTGAGGACAGCAGGAATAATTAGCTAAACCTGGTTTGAAGGTTAGCTGGTTCTTGGTTGTTTTATTCGTTTACTTCGTTGAGAGCGAGAGAAGCGATGCAACGACCAACAGACACGCCAGAGAACCAGATAAACGAAACAAACTAAAATGAACGAGATAAAAAGGAGGAAGACATGCAGATTCCTGATGTGAAACAAAAGTGGCCTAATCCTATTAATACCGTTACTATTGGTGCTACCAAAGAAGAAGGGGGAACCAGAACCTGTACTGTTACTGTAGGAGGAGCAACCACCCTGCCTTATCTACATTTTGAGGGAGAGATTCCCAATCCACCTGTTATTGCTATGGAAGTTTGGGATATTGCTCCTTCTGATTGGCATGAAGAGCTGGGAAAGAATTTTTCTGATGTATGGGATAATCCAGGTAAGTGGGCAAAAAAGTGTGTGGATGAATTTGGGGCGGATTTAATATGTCTTAGACTGCAGGGATGTGATCCAGAAGAAGAAAATAAAGGTTCAGAGGAAGCTGCACAGGCAGTAAAAGAAGTTTTAAAGGCAGTAGGGGTTCCTCTTATTATCTGGGGTTGTGGAAATAAAGAAAAAGATAATGAAATATTTCCCGCCTGTTCTCAGGCAGCTGCTGGAGAAAGATGCCTTCTGGGTACAATAACCGAGGATAACTACAAAACCCTGGTTGCTCTGTGTCAGGCAGACAAGCATAAGGTAATTGCTGAGTCTCCTGTTGATATAAACATAGCAAAACAGGTAAATATCCTTGCAACCGATGCTGGTCTTTCTGAAGAAGATATTGTAATCTATCCTACAACTGGTGCTCTTGGATATGGAATTGAGTATGTTTACTCAATTATGGAAAGAGGACGTATAGCTGGTTTAGGAGGGGACAAAATGTGGGCAATGCCTATTCTTGGTGATATAGGGAAGGAGGTATGGAAAGTTAAAGAGGCGGTAGCTACCAAAGAGGAAATCCCCGAATGGGGAGATCATACACAGAGAGGTCCTTTATGGGAATTTATTACCGCTGTTGTTTACCTCCAGGCAGGAGCAGATATCCTGATTATGCGCCATCCTAAAGCAGTTAAGGAAACTAAAAAATACATTAACAGTTTAATTGGTTAGTTCTTGGCTAATAGTTACTGGACCAACCAGATCAACGAAACAAACAAGATAAACCAGATTAACGGAATTGTGAAAAAAGGGGGTTAAGATGATTTT
>Ga0180300_10001277_pt1 | contig 11601 bp, 12 predicted proteins | sample GuaBasSediGuay15_FD_121798 | JGI IMG/M metagenome (GOLD analysis project Ga0180300, IMG submission 121798) | Subseafloor sediment microbial communities from Guaymas Basin, Gulf of California, Mexico - Guay15, Core 4569-2, 21-24 cm | ecosystem: Environmental > Aquatic > Marine > Hydrothermal... | reverse complement strand
GGGCGATCTCACGGACATCTACTTCATCGCCGATGACGTCGGTGTGCAGGATGGTCTGATGATCAGCCCCAGCATGTTCCGCAGGTTCATCAAGCCCAGCCTGCAACGCTTCATCGCCCAGGCCAAAGAGTACGGGCAGTTGATTATGTACCACACTTGCGGTGCAGTCCGTCCCCTGATTCCGGATTTCATCGAACTGGGCGTGGATATCCTCAATCCCATCCAGGTATCGGCCAAAGGCATGGAACCCGTTGGGTTAAAGCGGGATTTCGGCGGCGCACTTTGTTTCCACGGCGCACTGGACATTCAAACCGTGCTATCGCAAGGCACTCCCGATGATGTGCGTGCCGAGGTTGCGCAGTTGTGCCAGACGTTGGGGCGAGGGGGCGGGTTCGTTCTGGCCCCTACTAACAACGTCATGCCAGAAACGCCGGTAGAGAATGTCTTGGCGCTGTACGAAACGGTTCAAGAGATGGGGGTGCTTTCGCAGAGTTAGACCATTAAAACGTTGGACGCCTGAGCCTGCCAGTACCGGCAAGGCGACTGACGCTGTCTCAACTTGCGACCGGTTCCGGGGATTCGGCGGCCAGTCATTGTGGTTCCTTCGTCTGCACCCTGGCCGCCTTTATATATTTGTAGAGGCTGCACTATTATGGCTATCAAAGGCATCGGTATTAATGCCCATGCATCTCGGCTGGACGGCAGTCTGGAGATACTGGAACACGATCTGGCTCATTTCCAGCGCATCGGCTTTGATTACGTGGAGATACCGGTCCACGGCGTTGATGCCATCCTTAACGGGAGGCTTAATCTCAGGCAGATGAAGAGGATTAAGGAAGTGCTTGCCAGATTTCCCCGCCTCAAGTACACTGTGCACTGTTCCAACTGGCTGAATCTGATGGAGGCCGAGGAATTCCCGCTGCACAGGAGCATCTTCGAGGCGAGCATTGATTTCGCCGGTGAGATCGAAGCGGAGATCTTGGTCTACCACAGTGGCAAGGTCGAGTTGGGGGACGAATACCTGGGGCAGGCGGCGTTCACCCGGGAACTGCTCTCCATCCCCGACCGTGCCTTCGTCGAAGAGCGGGAACGGGTCGAGCGCGAAACGCTGGCGGAACTTGCGGAGATAGCCGAAAGGAAAGGAGTGACCATCTGCGTGGAGAACGCCGATCCCCGTGTGGATGAGGAGGCCGTTTGGGAACTCGCCCGGCGTGTTCGCGTCAACGGCGTTGACCTTTTCTACCGCATTGCCCCTGGCGGAGACATTGCCGTCTACAACTACGGGGGGGTGCTAGAGCACCTGGTCAGGCAGATAGAGGTGGTTGGCCGGGATAACGTGGGAATCACGCTCGATGTGGGTCACGCCTACATCGCCTCAATCTACTACGGCTTCGATTTCCTCGACGCCATCTCGTTGGCGAAGCCGTTTGTCAAGCACATTCACGCCCACGACAATTTTGGTAAGCCGGCTGGGCTGGATCGGCGACAGATCATTCTGGTTGCGGAAGGTAAGGGAGACCTACATATGCCTGTGGGTTGGGGGGGGATACCCTATCGGGAGGTCTTCTCTCGGCTGCAGGGTTACGAGGGCATCATCCTGTTGGAACTCAAACCTCGCTACGGTCCCTATCTTGAGGATGCGTTGCTTGGCGTGCGGGATCTCCTTGAGGAGTGTGGTCTCGCGTAGGGGTGGGGGTATGGAACTGGTTGTAGCCATCATTCAACATGAGGATGCCGCAAGGGTGACTGGTGCACTGGCGGAAAAGGGGTATAGTTTTACCAGGATCAATACGACCAGCGGGCTCTCCAGGATCAGCAATACGACGCTGCTAATCGGGGTTCATGGTGCGCAGGTGGAAGAGGTGATGGAGACCATCAAGGCCAATTGCCGCTCACGCACTCAACTCATCTCTCCATCTCTCCCCGAACAGTTGCCTGGATTTCCCCCACCGCTGCCTGTGGAAAGGCGAGAGGTGGAGTTTGGCGGGGCCGTTATCTTCGTTCTGGACGTGAAGCGTTTTGAAAGGCTGTGAGACGGGCGGGGAGTGGGAGGTTTGTGAAATATCTTGTTTGGAGGCCAAAATAGAATGTACGACGTTGATATTATGATGATCGGTCACTTCGCCAAAGATAAGTTGGTGGTGGACGGCACAAGCGAGATTGCATCCGGGGGCGCTGTCTACTATGGGAGCGTGGCGCTGCGGCACATCGGCGTCCGCGTGGCTGTCGTCACCCGCCTGCACCTCGACGATTTTCCACGGTTGGACGAACTGAGACGGGAAAGTGTCCTGGTCTTCGCCACGCCTGCGCCGGAGACCTCTGGCATCGAGAATATCTATAATTCAGCCGATATGGAGCGGCGTGTCTGTAAACTCCTGGGTTTCGCCGGCCCCTTCCGGCAGGAAGAGATTCCTGACCTGTCGGCCCAGGTGTACCTGATCACGCCTATCATTGCCGGCGAGGTGGACCTGCCACTGCTCCGGCGACTGGCGGCCCGTGGGCCGGTGGGCCTGGACGTGCAGGGCTTCGTCCGCGTCCGTGAGGATGGTCATTTAGTCTTTCGCCAGTGGCCCGATATGGCCGAGGGCCTGGCGCTTGTGACCTACCTGAAGGTGGACCGTGCCGAGGCGGAACTGCTCACCGGTCAGGCCGACCTGCGGGCTGCGGCCCGTCAGTTGGCCGCCTACGGTCCCCGTGAAGTCATCGTCACCCAATCGTCGGGTGTCACTGTCTACGCCGACGGCCAGGTCTACGAAGCGCCTTTCAACCCTCGTTCTCTCGACGGTCGTACCGGCCGGGGCGATACCTGCTTCGCTACTTACGTGGGCAAACGCCTGAGCGCATCCCCCGAGGAGGCTTGCCGCTTTGCAGCGGCGATTACCACGCTGAAGCAGGAACAGCCTGGCCCTTGGCGCGGCACTCTGGACGACGTGGCGGCTGTGCTGGCAGGGAGGTCAGGCACTTGAAAGCCCTCATAACCCTGAGTATGGCGATGCTGGTGACATTGGTGCTTGCCGGTTGTGCCTCTCCTGGGCCAACAGTTGCCCCCGGCCCTCCGGCTTCTCACCAGGAGTTGGCCCACCATTACGCGCCGGTCATCCATCAGGGTGTCGCCTCCGATCAGGACTTCATCACCGCCGTGGATTTTGATGGCGATTGGGTTGGGAACAACAATTGGGAAAACCAGCCCACGGGAGACCTCTCAGCCTATGTCTACTACTCGGTGGTGGAGACGAAGAGCCACTGGTTTCTTTTCTACGCTCTGTTTCATCCCCGGGACTACACCCGCGATCCGTGCGAAGAATCCAACGGCTGCCACGAGAATGATATGGAATCCATACAGATCATCGTTGCTAAAGACGACACGCCCTTTGGCCACTTGCAAGCCGTGGAGACGCTGGCTCATAGCCACATTTACCTCTACGTCGCAGATCGGTCGGTGAAGGGTAACTTTCTCAAAGTCAAAGATTGGGTTCGGCTTGAGGGGAGCCATCCCATCGTCTATGTGGAGGCGTATGGTCACGGCATCTACGCCCATCGCAAGATATTCCTGCCACATGTCGTCATCTACCGTGTGGGGGAGCGGGCTGAAGTGCCGGAGAGTTTTGAAGATGACGATGTATCGTACCAACTCGTCCCCATCTACGAGACTCTCTGGATGCACCGGGACGAGATTGGCCCCGGATGGGCTTTCGATCAACCTTTCAACTACCGGGGCCGCACGCTGCCGGCGGCCATTGACGGCGACAATTACGGCACGGACAAGGCCAATACCCCCTGGGGCTACAACCAGGCCACCGGCAACGTGCTCTCTCGTGGTGACTGGTTTCTCGACCCGGCCAAGGCATTGGCTTACCATGCCGGTTTCAGCGGCGATTTCTCCGTGGAGTACGTCTACAATCCTTACCTGACCGATAGATAGTTTCCGGTGCAAACTCGACGGAGGCCCCGATTTAGCGGGATTTTCCCGGCTGAAGCCGGGCCTCCGGCTGTTTTGCACCGAGTATAGATAAGCCCACTGGACAGAGGTGAGACGCGATGAAGATACGGTTCCTGGGTACTGGAGCAGCCGAGGGCATCCCCAGTTTTGGCTGCACCTGCCCGCGCTGCCAGGTAGCCAGAAGAGAGGGGGTTCCCAATGCCCGGCGGCGGGCCTCCTTGCTGGTCGAAGCGGGTGGGCATCGCATTCTGCTCGATACGCCGCCGGAGATCGGCACGCTGTTGAACCAGGCCGAGATTTTCGATCTGTCGGCCATTCTCCTGAGTCACGAGCACTTCGACCACATCGGCGGGCTGACCGAGTTCGAGTACTGGAACCGGGTGCTGCCGATCTTCGCCGGTTACGACGTGCTGCCCAAACTCCGGCTGACCCCGCGTCTGGCGGAACGGGCACTCCTCTCCGGCTTCTATTCCCACACGTGGTTGCACTTCGGCGACCTGAGAGTGATGCCGTTCAAGGTTATCCACCACGTCCCCTGTTATGGCTTCGCCTTCGAGGAGGCGGGGGTACGGGTCCTTCATTTCAGCGATTCCGGCCCCGAGTTGGGTGCTCTCCATCGTCACCTGATAGAAAGAGCCGATGTGGCCATTTTTCACACTCCTACTTTTGAGCCATATCGTAGTCATATCAGCGTTCAAGAGGTCATCTCCCTGGCACAGGAGTACACAATACAGCGGGTGATTATCACCCACATCAACCACAACAACCTCCTGCACGATGAGTTGGTGGAGAGGACTGCTTCTTACGGCATAACTGTGGCCTACGATGGCCTGACACTGGAGGTCTGACTGTGAAGATTCACTTTCTAGGTACCGGCGCGGCGGAGGGCATCCCGGTCATCGGCTGCGATTGTGCTCACTGCACCAGGGCCAGAAACGAAGGTGGAAAACTGGTCCGCGAGCGGAACGCCCTCCTATTCTCCCTTCCCGACTACGAGTTGTTGATTGACTGCGCTCCGGACATCAGAAACTTGATCAACAAGTATCAGATCACCAAACTGGATGGCATTCTTGCCACCCGATCTCGCTACGACCACATCGGCGGGATCAAGGAATTCGAGTGGTGGCCGGGGCAGTTGGATTTCCTGGCCGAGGACGCTCTTTTCGAGACCATCAAGCGGGAGCACTGGACGGAGATGCTCGATGCCGTTATGTTTCATATCCCATACTACCCGGGGAGTTCCCTTTATTTCAACGGTTTCTCCATCATTCCTTTCGCCGCCCGCCGTCGGCGCCCTATCTTTGGCATTTCGGTGAAGGAGGGCCAGACCAGAGTCGTCTATACCTCGGATACCCCTGCCCGCCTGACCAACTATGCCCGGCGGGTTATGAAGGGTTGTGACCTGCTGATCGTCAATACTCCTACTTTCGACACGGTCCTCGAGAATCACATCAACACCATCGAGGCCATCGAACTCAGGGAGCAGGTGGGGGCCAAGCGGGTGATCCTGACCTACATCAATCACGAGAATAAGCCCCACGATGAATTGGAGGCCTTCGTCCGCCAGTTCGAGGGAGTGACCGTGGCCTACGATGGTATGGCGGTGGAGGTGTAGTCTTGAAGATTCAGTTTCTGGGCACCGGCTCGGCCGAGGGCATTCCGGTCATCAATTGCAACTGCGACCACTGTACCCGGGCCAGAAACGAAGGCGGGAGGTTGGTCCGCGCCAGGAATGCCATCCTCTTCTCTCTGCCGGGCTACGAATTGCTGCTCGATACGCCACCGGACATCAAGGCGTCGCTGACTCAGGGCCAGGTGCATCGGATAGATGGCATCTTTCTCACCCATGCCCACCATGATCACACTGGAGGATTGGAGGAGTTCCTTTATTGGAAGAAGGACGTGGACCTTTTTGCTGAGCCAGGGATGTACGAGTCCTTACGACGGGAGAATTGGGGTGAAAGACTGGCAGATATTGCCTTTCACTGTCCCTTCCATCCGGGGATGGCCATGCGTTTCGATGATTTCTTCTTCACTCCCTTCGCTGTCAAGCACACGGTTCCCTGCTTTGGTCTGGCCGTCTATGAAGGTGGTCACAAAACCGTCTACACCTCCGATACGAGTAATCGGTTCAGCAACTATGCCTACCGCTTGATGGAGGGGGCCGACCTGCTGATCGTTAATACTCCGCGCTTTTCCCCGCCGCACGAAGACCACATTACCTCAACCGAGGCGGTCGAGTTAAAAGAGCGAGTAGGGGCCAAACGCCTAGTCCTGACTCATTGCAACCATCACAACCGTCCTCACGATGAACTGGAAGAGTGGGCCAAAGGGCTGGATGGGGTCACAGTGGCTTATGACGGTCTGAAGATCGAGGTCTGAGATGCACACGACTCCCGAAACCCAACAGGAGTGGGAACAGGCCCGACGCGCAGCCTTCGTGCAGGATATTCTCGCTGCCTTCACTCGCCGCCCGGCCGATCTGTTGCCTTTTGAGGAAGTGCGCCAGAGATTGCACCTGCGCAACGTGCGTTACCTGGGCCTCCAGGATGTGCCCCTGGATCATATCGTGGGCAGCGTGGGCCGTTACCGGGATTTCACCCGCGCCTTCTTCCCCCGGCAGGATGATCTCCGGGGACGATGGCAGCGGATTGCCTGGCTGGTCACCTCTGGCGGCGGTTTCCCTCCTGTTGAACTCTACAAGGTGGGCCAGGTCTACTTCGTTCGCGACGGCAACCACCGTGTCTCGGTGGCGCGGCAGCATGGCGCTCCCACCATCCAGGCCTATGTCTGGGAGTACGAGACCCGCGTCCCTCTGGAACCGGACACCGATGTAGACGACTTGTTGTGTAAGGCCGCTCACGCCGCGTTTCTGGAACGCACCAATGTGGATCGCCTCTGCCCCGGCTTGCACATCGAACTCACGCAGCCGGACGGATACGAGGATCTGCTGTACGAGATCGAAGCCTTCCAGCAGGCCCTCTCCAAAGTAGACGAGCGGGAGGTGGATTTTGACGAGGCGGTGGCGCTATGGTGTGAGATGCAGTATGCTCCCATCGTCGAGATCATCCGGCAACGCGATGTCCTCCGAAAGTTCCCCGGTCGCACGGAGACCGATCTGTACCTCTGGCTGCGCCGCAATCAAGAGGAACTGGAAATTCGGTACGGACATAGGGTCCTGTTGGAGGAGGCCGCCGCCGATTTGGCCCAACGCTTCGGCGAAAGACCCACGCCCGCTCGCCAGGTCAAAAAGGTCGTCGAGCGGCTGGCGGAAGGCGTGGGCGAACTGGGTGGACGGCTGGTGGAAAGCATCGCGCCAGGCGTTCAGGCCCGCAAGGACGAGGCAGCCGTCGCTGCGCTGCTGGCCCCCATCCGCCGCGCTGCCACAGCCACACCGCCGTATCGTTTCCGGGGAACGACTCGGGCCGAGTGGGAGGCGTGGCGGGCTGAATTCCGCGAGCGGCTGTGGGACCTGCTGGGCGTGGGCGACCGCCCGTGGCAACCCTACGGTCCAGATGAACTGGAAGCCGAGGTTGAGGAACAGATCCAGATTGACGACCTCCGGCGTGAACTCATCTGGTTGAGCACCGAGGAAGACTTACGTGTGCCCGTCTATCTGTTCCTGCCCACAGAAGCAGACGGGCCTCGGCCGGCCATCGTCGTCTTCCCCGGCCACGGCACCATCGCCCAGACGGCCGGGTTGGAAAAATCCTATCAGCGGGCCAACGCGCTGGAACTGGCCCGTGCTGGCTTCATCACGCTGACAATGGAACTGCGCGGGTTCGGCAGGCTCGGCGCGCTAGGGCACCTGCAGATTGACGCCGCCGCCCGGCTGGTGGGCCGCACCTGGTACGGCCTGCTCGTCCAGGATGGAATGCGCGCCATAGACTATCTCCTCGCCCGACCGGAAGTAGACCCGGCCCGCATCGGCGCGACCGGCATTGGCGCCGGCGGTGCACTGACAATGTACACGGCGGCACTGGACGACCGGGTGCAGGTGGCGTTGATCCATAGTTACCTGGGCAAATACGTCGTCACTTCCCTGGACGAAGAGCACTGTCCCTGCAACGACATCCCCGGCATCCTGCGCTATGCTGAAATGGGAGATGTGGCCGCTCTCATCGCCCCGCGCCCGGTGATGTTCGTCAACGGCCAGCGCGACCCGGCCACCACCCCCGCATCGCGTGAGTCCTTTGCTATCGTGCGCCAGGTGTACCGGATTTTAGGTTCGCCGCGACGCGCCAGACTGATTGAGCCGGAGGGGATGGGACATTACTTCGATAATCAACTGGCCAGCGGCTGGTTTCGCCGGTGGCTGGTTACGGAACACGCAACACCCGATACGTAGCCAAGTTGCGTAATGCGTAAGGAGGTGAAACAGTGGCATCCAAAGTGAACGTTGGTCTTATCGGCGCGGGGCGTATCGGCCGGCTCCACGCCGAGCATCTGGCCTTTCGCATCCCCCAGGCCAATCTTCTGGCCGTATCCGACATCATCCTGGAGGCGGCTCAGAAATGCGCCGCCGAGTTCGGCATCCCCAAGGCCATCCAGGATCATCGGGAGATTATGGAGGACCCCAACATTGAGGCTGTTGTCATCTGTTCCAGCACCGACACCCACGCCCAGATGATTGAGGAAGCGGCCGCCGCCGGTAAACACATCTTCTGTGAGAAGCCGATTGACTTCGACCTGGGTCGCATTGACCGGGCGCTGGCGGCGGTGGAGGAGGCCGGCGTCAAGTTGCAGGTTGGCTTCAACCGGCGCTTCGACCCCGACTTCCGGCGCGTGCGGGAACTGGTGGCGGCGGGCAAGATTGGGGAGCCTCACATCCTGCGCATCACCAGCCGCGATCCCGCCCCACCGCCCATCGAATATGTCAAAGTCTCCGGCGGCATCTTTCTCGATATGACCATCCACGACTTCGATATGGCTCGCTACCTCATCGGCAGCGAAGTGGAGGAGATCTATGCTGTCGGTGGCGTGATGGTGGATCCGGCCATCGGCGAGGCCGGCGACATAGACACGGCAGTCATCACCCTGTGCTTCGAGAACGGCGTCATCGGTACGATTGATAACAGCCGTCGGGCAGTCTATGGCTACGACCAGCGGGTCGAGGTCTTCGGCTCCGGCGGCATGGTGGCCGTCTCCAACAAGACCCCCGACTCAGCGGTGGTCAGCGACGCCGAGGGGGTCCACGGCCCGCTGCCGCTCTACTTCTTCATTGAACGCTACGTTGATTCCTACATTGCAGAGATGGAAGCATTCATTGAGTGTATCCAGCAGGATCGGATGCCGCCGGTGACAGGGATTGACGGGCGCATCCCGGTCGTCATGGGCTATGCGGCCCGCAGGTCCTATGAGGAGAACCGGCCAGTCAGACTCGGCGAAGTCGCCTGAGTTAACCCCGAAGACACCATCAGGGGACTCGATAGGCCTGCGGGACGTAGGCCGGAAGGCGCTTTTCGGCGAAGACGGGCTTGAGCCGCGCGAAGCGTTGCAGCCCTCCCACCAGCGGAACGCTGGGCCAGTCGTCGCCGATGAGCGGGCGGGCGTAGCGCACGAAGTCGTCGGTGACGTCGGTGCGCGAGGGCGCGATCCACGCCTCTGGGAACGACCGCTCGGAGTTGGCGACCGCCTCCAGCGGCACATGAGCGTAGCGTACGTTGTAGATGGGGCCGGGCTCGCGCAAGATGGTCGCCATATAGCCAGAGCCCTCCTCCACGGCAATCTGGGCCGCTTTTTGCCCTACTTTGTATGCCTCCTCCAGGTCCACCGTTGAGGCGTAGATGATTTGAGCGCGCTGATCGGTGCCAGGGACGTTGCCGCGTGCCGCGCCTCGCGCCGCCAGCCCCACCTCGTTGAGATAGTTCACCACGATCTGCTCCACGCTCATCAGGCTGGAGGAGAACATCGTGTGGCCGAAGGCGTCTTTCCGCTCGCCGATCTCCCCCACATCGAACCCCTCGCTGACGACGACGATGGCCCGCCCGCGCTCCCGCAGGGTATCGTTGACCCGGTCGGCCAGTTCCTCCAGGCTGAGGCCAGATTCCCGCATAAAGATCAGCAGCGGCATCTCCCGGTCGGGATCGGCCAGGCGGGCGGCGGCGGGGATGAAGCCGATTTTGCGCCCCATCGCCTGGAGCACGAGCACCGGGTCGGAGGGGCAGGCACCGGCGTTCTCCTCGTTCGCGTTCTGGACATTGAGCGCCCAGTAGCGAGCCACGCTGCCGTAGCCGGGGGTGTGGTCAATCAGTTTGAACTCGGCATCCCCCACATCGTTGTCAATCGTCTTAGGCACGCCGGTGGCGACCAAGTCCAGCCCCCGCTCGTGGGCCAGTCGGGCGACCTTGTGCGCCGTATCCATCGAGTCGTTGCCGCCAATGTAGAAGAAGTAGCCCACATCGTGGGCCTTGAAGACCTCGACGATGCGCTCGAAATCCTCCTGTTGATGCGGTTTGAGTTTGTAGCGGCAGGTGCCGATGGCTCCGGCGGCCGGTGTGGTGCGCAGCAGCCCGATCTCCTCCCGGTCCTGCGCCGAGAGGTCCAGCAACTCCTCCCGCAATACTCCCTCGATGCCGTGATAGCCGGCGTAGACCGTGCCGAAGTGCTCCGGCATCGCGAAGCACGTCTCGACGACGCCCCGCAGCGAGTTGTTGATCACCGGCGACGGGCCGCCGGATTGGGCAACGACAACGTTTCGTGGTTTGGTCATGCATTCCTCCTCACAGGTTTTACTCATTCACTGGGTCTAAGCACACCCTGACTGTCCGCCATACTCCAGTGCCCTGAGGAACTCGGCCGGTCCGATGATGGGAATGCCTTCGAAAGGGTGCAACACCAACAAGTCGTTGTCACCGGTGACAATGAAATCAGCCCCGCCGTCCACTGCGACTTCCAGCACGATGTTATCTTTGGGGTCACGACAGGCCGTGATGCGGCGTTGCGGCGTGACCGGTTCTCCCCGCAGTAGAATGAGAGCCAGAACGGTTTCCACATCCTCGTCGCTTAGGTGGTATTTGTTGCGGATACGCGGCAGGGAGAGTTTAGCAATCAGTTCATCAAGCAGTGGATCGGCATAGAGCAGAGTATAGTCGCCATCCCGCAGGTGGGTCAGTACTGGCCCGACAGTTCCCTGGGGTTTGATCAGCGCTCGTATGAGGATATTGGTGTCCACCACAGCGCGGATCACCTAATGTCCCTCAGATCGGCATCGGCGGCCTGCAGGTCGGCTTCGATCTCAGCGTCGCTGTACATAGCGTTTAGTTGGGACATCCGCGCCAGAAGCCGGTCGAAGCGCGCAAGCACTTGTTTTTCCTGCAACTGCTGAAAGCGCAAGAAGTCCGCGTAGGGGATCATCGCCGCTTCTGGGCGGCTGCCCCGGGTGAGGATGTACGACCGACCATGATATGCTACTTCATCGAAAATAGGACGGAATTTGCGCTGCAAGTCTGTCACGCCGATAACGTTACTCATATCACACCCCTATGCGCCTCGTATTGGAATATGTATCTCACTACGCATTATACGGAATCCTGCGAATGGCGTCAAACCGAGCCCTCACGGACTGCCTGCTGCCTTGCTATCCCGTCCACTCCGTATGGAATGTCCCCTCCTTATCCACCCGCCGGTAGGTGTGTGCACCGAAGTAATCCCGCTGCGCC
>Ga0180300_10001276_pt1 | contig 11606 bp, 11 predicted proteins | sample GuaBasSediGuay15_FD_121798 | JGI IMG/M metagenome (GOLD analysis project Ga0180300, IMG submission 121798) | Subseafloor sediment microbial communities from Guaymas Basin, Gulf of California, Mexico - Guay15, Core 4569-2, 21-24 cm | ecosystem: Environmental > Aquatic > Marine > Hydrothermal... | reverse complement strand
TTTTAGATATTCCTTTACCAAGGAGATCCATCCTCCCCCTATGAGCAGTCCTTCCCTTTCGGCCAGTTTCCGTATCTCTGCTTGCAACTGCTCCAATGCCCTCATATAGGCGTAAACCCTTGCTAAGGCCAAGAGGTGGATATAGCCATCCCTGGCCTCCTTTAGCTGCTGATAAATACTGTCCAGTTGAAAAATGGTGTTCTTATCCAGCCCTTGGGCCTTGCTGGTGAGAAGGTCTTCAATGGAGGCCTTCTCAAAAAACCCTTTCCCTAAATGATCCAAAGGCTCCCGAAGGTAATCCGGCTTGAAGATCCCCTTGTGCAGATAATCCTCCACCCCCCCTTCCTTTATCCTCAAAAGGAATTGCTGGGCCACCCTTCTCAGCCTCTCCTGGGCTCCACTCAGATCCGGCTGGGGACCAGCATTAAGGTAACCCTCCGTCTTCTCATATAGATCACGGAGTCTACGCCTGATCCCCCTCTCCACCACCACTCCTGCGGCCTCTTCTATCTTTAGATAAGTCTTGAGGAGATCGCAAAAAAGCTGGTAAAGGAGGTCTTGTTCATCCGACCACCTGACGCAGGAAACAAGTCGATCGAAACAGCGATCGAGGATGGCTTCTTGCTCAAAGACCACCTCCAACTCCGGCCGCAAACCCATCTCTAGAGAAAAGGCCCGCAGCAGGGCATAGACAAGGCTGTCAATGGTGCGGACGTGAAAATCGCTAAAGTGGGCCAGGATCGTATCCAGCCAAGCCGAGGCCTCCTGGGGACGGAGCCCTGTCTGCTCAGCAAGCCCTTCACCCTCTGCTTCTCCCAAGGCGATCTGTTTAAGGGCGAGGATGATGCGTTCTTTCATTTCAGCGGCGGCCCGATTGGTGAAGGTGATGGCTACTATCTGGCGTAAGGCCTCCGCCGAAGGCCTCATCCCCGCAAGCAGCGAGAGGAACCTAATGGTAAGCTGATATGTCTTTCCGGCCCCAGCCGAGGCCCGGAGATAATGAATTTGGGGATGCCCTACTTGCCACTCTATCATCTCAAACCATTACATCGAGGCAAAGATGATCTCTGAACTATTTAAAGTTTAAAGCTATTTCCTATCGTAGCATAAATCATCAATCACTACACTACCCGCAACAAAAATACCTTGAGGTATTCACCTTCAGGGTGTTGGAGGGCGACGGGATGATCTGGGGGCGCCCCCCAATGGCCCAAGATCTGAATCTGTCTTTGGGCATCGGCGGCGGCGTAGGACAGTATCCTTTGAAAGAAGTTATAGTCGATGTGTTGGGAGCAGGAGCAGGTGAGGATTAAGCCCCCTTGCCTTAATCTCTTCATGGCGTAAAGGTTGATGTCTTTATACCCTCTGATGGCTCCGGGGACCATGCCCTTGCGTTTGGCAAAGGCAGGTGGATCGAGGATGATGAGGTCATATTCGCCCCGGTCCTTTCTCAAAAAGTGAAAAACATCCCCCTTCACCAAGCGATGTTCTGCAAGGGGAATGCCGTTGAGGGCCAGATTCTTTTCAGATAGCTCCAGGGCATCCTCCGATGCCTCTACCGAGGTCACCTCAATGGCACCTCCGAGGGAGGCACATACCGAAAACCCTCCGGTATAGGAAAAGCAGTTCAACACCTTCTTTCCCTTGGCCACTGCCCTGATGAGGGAACGACTATCGCGCTGGTCCAAATAAAAACCTGTCTTTTGTCCCCTCTTCACATCCACTAAGAACCTGACCCCGTTTTCCCAAATCTCGATCTCGTCTGGGAAATTGGCATTGCCAATGGGGCCTGTGGAATCGGGCAGTCCTTCTTCAGCGCGCACCCCTGGATCGCTGCGGTCATACATCCCCTTAGGGGAGAGGAGGTCCTGCAGGATGGCGATAATCATCCCCCTAAATCTCTCCATCCCGGCGGTAAGTATTTGCAGGGCTAGATAGTCCCCATACCTATCGACGATGAGCCCTGGCAGCAGATCGCCCTCGGAATGGATGAGGCGGCAGGCATTGGTGTTGGGGGGAAGAAAGGACTGGCGAAGGGAGAGGGCCCGTCTGATCCTATCCAAAAAGAAGGCCCGATCTATCTCTACAGGACTCCGGGCCAGCAGTCTAACCGCTATTTGTGAGCGGGGATTAAAGTAACCTCTTCCTAAGAATTCTCCCCCATGAGAGAACAGGTCCACTATCCCCCCGACATCTACTTCTGCCTCTACCCTCTCTATGGCGCCGGAAAAGACCCAGGGGTGCCCCCTGGAAGGGACCACCTCCCGCCCGGACTTGAGATATACCTTGACCATCTCACCCTGTTATCTTCTTTTTTGATCTTAGATCCTTGTAGGCAGGGAGAATGCCGAAACCATCAGCCCTTATGACCGCTCTCTTCACGGCCTCCATGATGGCTGTCTCGGCCATGACCCCGACGTTGTTCACCTCCGCTTCCCTCTCTCCTGCGGAGAGGGCGAAGATGATGTCGCCGTCAAAGGTGGTATTTACCGGGGAGATGGTCTTAGCCAATCCATTATGTGCCATTTGGGCCACCTTGATAACCTCTTCTTTGTTTAGAGCAACGTTAGCGGCAACCACACCGATAGTGGTGTTCCCCATAGGCGGTCTGCCTAACTTTTTCTTCTGTATTCCCTTGCGGAGCAGTTCAGCCGTGCTCACCAAACGAAGTCCATCCTCATCCTCCCTGAGTCCCGCTAAAATCTCCCCCGTTCTGTCATCCACCACATCCCCCAAGGCATTCACCACTACCAGGGCCCCCACCACAATCCCTCCTGCTCCTTCGACACTGGCCGTCCCCACCCCCCCTTTGCAGGCCCTCTTTAGCTCAAAAAGCTTTCCCACTGTGGCCCCTGTTCCTACCCCTACGCTGCCCTCCTGGACTTCTGCTGAGGAGGCATGCAGACAGGCCTGATAAGCCATCTCGGCATCAGGACGTACCCGATGATCGCCTAGGGCGAGGTCAAAGATGACCGCCGTGGGAACGATGGGAATATGAGTGATCCCTACATCGAACCCCTTCCCCCTCTCCTCTAGGTAGCGCATCACTCCTGCTGCTGCATCCAGACCAAAAGAGCTCCCACCGGTGAGAAGGAGGGCATGGACGCGCTGAACCAAATGGATGGGATAGAGGGCATCCAACTGTCGGGTCCCAGCAGCAGATCCCCTTATCTCCACACCCCCTACCGCCCCCTCTTCGCACAGGATTACAGTACAGCCTGTTAGGGCCTCGAAGTTGCTGGCATGTCCTACATAAATCCCCTTTACGTCAGTGATGGCGCCAAACATCTCCCCTTCCTCCAGATTCCTTACAAGCTTAGCAGAGCCTTTTTCCCCTTGTCAAACCTTCTCCTTGACATCAACAGTCATAACTGTTTAAATCGAAAAGGGAGGTCTGAATTGGAATTGCGCATAACCATCATCTGTGAAAACACTGCCCCTGCAGGGGGAAGGTGGAGGGGTGAACATGGTTTCTGCGCCCTTATCGAAAGGGGAAAGGAAAAGATCCTTTTCGATACAGGACAAGGGGTAGGATTATTTCATAATGCCGAGCTCTTAGGGGTGGATTTAAAGGAGATCACAGAGGTTGTGCTCAGCCATGGGCATTACGACCATACCGGAGGGTTAAGGGACCTTCTCCAGCAGAGGGGCGAGGTGAGGATCACCGCCCATCCTCATATCTTCCAGCCCAAGTATGCTAGGCGCAATGGTCAGATGCGCTATATCGGTATTCCTTACTCGAAGCAGGCCATAGAGGGGTGGGGTGGAACCCTGCGGCTCTGTGAGCAGGCAGTGGAGATTGCCCCTGGCATCATCACCACGGGGGTAGTCCCCAGGCTGACCCCCTTTGAGGGAAAAGATGAAGGTCTACTGGTCAAAAAAGGAGATGAATTTGAACAAGATAGGCTATTAGATGATCTCTCCTTAATCATTGACACTTCTCATGGACAGATTATATTGCTGGGCTGCGCTCATGCAGGCTTGATAAACATCCTCTCACATACAAAGGAGTTGACAGGCAAGGATTCCTTTTTCTGGGTTATAGGAGGCACCCACTTGGGGTTTTACAGACCTGAACATCTGGAGGAGATCATACAAGGGCTGCGGGCCTTCTCCATCCAAAATCTAGGGGCCTCTCATTGTACAGGATTATATGCCGCTGTTCGACTTGCCCAGGAGATGGGGCATCGGTTCCATTTTTGCAATGTAGGCTCTGTAATTGAAATATAAGAGATGAACGCACAAAAGGTAGTGATCATAACGGGAAAAGGTGGGGTGGGAAAGACCACTATCGCCGTCAATATGGCGGTGCTCTGGGCCCAAGAGGGCTGGGAGGTGGGGCTTTTAGATGCCGACATCCACTCACCAAATATCCCCAAGATGTTGGGAATAAAGCCCCAGGGAATCGACGGGTTGGTGGAAGGAATAGAGCCTGCCTCCCCCATGGAAGGGCTCAAGGTGGTCTCCATGGCCCTTTTCCTGCACAACCAGGATACACCAATTACCTGGCGTGGACCCATCAAACAGGGGGTGATCAAACAATTTATCTCCGATTCCCGCTGGGGGGAGTTGGATTTCCTCATTGTCGATTTGCCTGCTGGAACCGGAGATGAGGCCATAAGCGCTGTGCATTTCCTTAAAGGGGTGGCCGGGGCCTTGATCGTTACCACCCCTCAAGCCCTATCGTTGCTGGAGGCCCGCAGAACGGCTTCCTTCTTCCGCCAGCTTCATGTCCCCATCATTGGCTTGCTGGAAAACATGGTTGATTTCGCCTGTCCCCATTGTGAGAGGGCTTTAACACCCTTTGGCAAGGGTGAGGGGGAAAGGGTGGCCAAAGAGTTGACGATCCCCTTCTTGGGGAGGATACCGGTTGAACCTGAGGTGGCGAAATGTGGGGATAAGGGGGAACCATTTGTTACTACTCTGCCTCAATCCATGGCTGCCATCAAGTTAAGGGAGATAGCACAGCGGTGTAAGGCATTGGTGGAAGAGAGGGTACGGTTCACCTTGGTGACACAGATCCTGTATAAATGAGGAGGCATAAATGGATCTTTTAGAGGCCATAAGGGGAAGAAGATCGGTGAGGTCATATAAGGTTGATCCCATCCCCGAAAAAAAGTTAAAGGTGGTGTTAGAGGCCGTTCGCTGGGCACCCTCTTGGGCCAATACTCAGTGTTGGGAAGTCATCGTGGTCAGAGACCAGCAGACCAAGAGGAAGTTGGTCGATACCCTCTCAAAAGGCAATCCTTCGCGGGAGGCTATCTTGCAGGCACCCCTGACACTAGTCCTATTGGGTATTGAGGGCAGAGCCGGCTTTTATAAGGGAGAGGTTTGCACTGAAAAAGGTGACTGGTATATGTTTGATGTGGGTCTTGCCATGCAAAACCTCTGCTTAGCTGCCCATGCCATGGGTCTTGGGACGGTGATCGTGGGCTATTTCGACGCTGCGAAGGTGGCAGAGATCCTTCAAGTGCCCCCGGGAAGGGCAGTGGTGGCCATGACTCCTCTCGGCTACCCCAAGGAAGTCCCACCACCCCCCAAGAGAAAGGAGATCGAGGAGTTTGTCCACTATGAAGAATATGGCAGCCGCTGAGAGGAGACGAAGGCGTTTTTGCTCCTTTTGCGGTGAACAGTTGAAAAGGGTCTCCAGAGGTGGGAGGATGAGGCTATATTGTAGCAGTTGCGACACAGTCCATTACGAAAACCCCCTTCCAGCCACAGCGGCATTGGTCTTAAAGGGGGACGAGGATCTCCTTTTAGTCAGGAGGGGAATGGAGCCGGGCAAAGGAAAGTGGGGCCTCCCAGGTGGATTCGTGGAGGCAGGTGAGGCACCTAGCGAGGGTGTGTTAAGGGAGCTAAAGGAAGAGACAGGTTTGATCGGTGAAGTAGAGAGATTGATAGATGTCCTCTATGAGGACAGCCCCTTTTATGGTCCTTTAATCATCATCGGCTATAAGGTCATCCCCCAAGGGGGAGACTTGCTAGCAGGTGATGATGCTGTAGAAGTTAGATATTTCCCTCTAAACGGCCTGCCTCGGGTGGCCTTTGACTCACACATGACCCTGATCGAGGAGATAGAGAGGATGGGGGCGTGAAGTATACATATGGTCCCGTCCCCTCCCGGCGTCTGGGGATATCGCTGGGGGTGGATCTAGTCCCGAAAAAGGTCTGCAGCTATGATTGTATCTACTGCCAAATCGGCAGAACTACCCACCAGAGCGTCGAGCGTCGGGAATACATCCCCGCCTCTTCCATCCTGCAGGACATAAAGGAGGCCCTCAAAGACTGGGAGAACGATGTGGACTATATCGCCATCTCCGGCTCAGGGGAACCAACTCTTAACCTCAAGACGGGAGAGGTCATTCAGGGGATAAAGGAATTGACCTCCCTCCCTCTGGCCGTCATTACCAATGGTTCTCTCCTATCTCGGGAGGAAGTGAGAAAGGAACTCTTGCTCGCTGACGTGGTGATGCCATCCTTAGATGCGGCTACCCCTTATGTCTTTCATACCATCAACAGGCCTCATCCCTCATTAGAGATCAAGGATATCATCCAGGGGCTGGTAGACTTCCGCAAAGAATATAAGGGCCGGATCTGGCTGGAGATCCTCTTGTGCAGGGGCGTGAACGACGCAGCAGAAGAGATAGAGGCATTAAAAGAAGCCATCCAGGCCATCCGACCCGATAAGGTACAACTAAATACAGTGGTAAGGCCTTCGGTGGAGGATTATGCCTTCCCCCTTACCCCCAAGCGCTTGGAGAAGGTTCGGACAGCATTAGGTGAAGGTACAGAGATTATAGCGGAGTTCGAAGGGCATGGACACAGAATCCCCTCGGAGAATCTAGAGGAGAAAGTTATACGCCTTATCCAACGCAGACCTGTAACCCCAGATGACCTCTCCAAGATCCTCGGTATCCATGATCTAGAGATAATAAAGATTTTGGATAAACTTACCAAAGAAGGAAAGATTAAATACCGGGTCTTTAACCAGAGGTTGTACTATGAGGTAGCCAAAAGGGCATAAGGGATTTTTCCTTAGGCCTTGGTCAACTCATAGGTGATGCGACCTTCAGGCAACTTTACCACGCGGGGCACTACCTCCATTGCTACCTTTATTTCCTCTTCGGGAATCTCTTTACTCACTCTCCCAAAGACCTTAAAATCACCGAAATCTGCCAACCCTAGCATATAAGGCAAATCATCCTCGAAACCGACGGGAGCAAACATCAGCTTTGTGTAGCTCAAAAGTCTGCCCCTGCCCGAAATTTCGAACCACTCTATATCACTGCAGAGGCAATTATAGCAATCAACGCGAGGAGGAAAGAAGGTCTTGCCACAATTTTTACACCTTGTCCCCATGACCTTCCCCTCCTCTAAGTAGTCTATAAAGTCGTTTGTCTTCGTAATAGAGGTAAAACTCACCGTACCAAACTTACTAAATCTGGTATCTTGTTCTTCTTTTTTAGCCATCTATTCTCTCCCTAATATGGTTACATTTCCATATAGACCAACACCACCGATATTGTGAATTAAACCGATAGCAGGGTCTTTGACCTGCATCTGTCCCGCCTCTCCCCTAAGTTGCTTAACAATTGTCCTAATCTGCGAGCCTCCGGTGGCCCCAATGGGATGTCCTTTGGAGAGAAGCCCACCATCTACATTGACCGGGATGCTGCCCTCCTTGTAGGTCTCTTTTGACCTGATGAGGTCCCTGCCCTCACCCGGCTTGGCAAAGCCTAGGTTCTCATAGGCCATTATCTCAGCAATGGTGAAGCAGTCATGGACTTCAGCAACATCGATATCTTTAGGAGTTACCCCTGCCATCTTGTAGGCCTTTTCCCCTGCCTCAATTCCCACCCTTAAACCACGGGTGAGATCAGGTCTTCCCGCCATATTAACCGCTTCAGAGGCGGCTCCTAGACCTAAAATCCACACCGGTCTCTCACACATGGCCTTGGCCTTTTCCCCATTGGCTACGATAACACATGAGCTGCCATCTGCATTGGCACAGCAATCACCTACCCTCAACGGATCTGCCACCGGGGCTGCCAGCCGACTCTCCGGATCGGTGAAGTCCTCCAATGTTACCGGCTTTCGGTAGACCGCCTTCTCGTTTATCTGACCATAGGTAGCTGCCTTAACCCTCACCTTAGCTAGGTCATCAAGGGTCAGCCCATATTCCTCCATATAAGCCCGGGCGTACATGGCATAATATGCTGGCATCATTGTCCCGAAGGGAGATTCCCACTGAATATCAGCACCCCTTCCCATCCTCTCTTGGACCTCCATTGAGGAGATCTCTGACATCTTCTGAAACCCAATGACTGCGACCACATCATAGAGTGCGGCTTGGATCATAGAATAGGCCACCATCAATCCTGTACTACTGGAAGAACATACGGTCTCGACATAACAAGTGGGTTGAGGGATAAGACCAAGGTATTCGACAATTACCCCGGCAGGTGACCTCTGTTTATCATATTCTGGGGCAGAGCAGATGATGGAGGCATCTATATCCTTAACCGATATCTTGGCATCCTCCATCGCCTCCTTAAAACCCTCAAAGGCCAACTCCCGGATAGACCCTTCATATCCTCGGACAAAAGCACTCTGCCCCACCCCTATAATCGCAACCCTCTTCATAATTGTACCCCCTATTCGGTCACAAAAGTCAAAAAATTAGATTGTAAAATAAATCACAATCTTACCCTTGTCAAGCTTCTTTTTATCCCTCGAGGGAGCCAAGATCTCTCCTCTAGTCATCTTGCTGTTTTGCTTTTTTCGCCTTTTCGATCAAATCCACCAAGCTCTCAACCTTCGGCTTTGGGGGGGTAAACACGCGATTTAACTCTTCCTCGGAGTAATGGTCTTGCAAAAACTTATTTATATCCAAGTACATCCGCCAACAACCGACTATAAATCTGCAGGGAAGCATATTATTCTCTAAGCGGCAAAACCGAAAATTGACCTCACCACCCACCCTGGGACATCTAATTGTCTTGTCGTCATACTGCTCGATCAATCTTTTGCCTCCATGGTTAAAACGGTGCACTCGCAGCCCCCAGAGGATAGGCCTGCGAGTGCACCGTTAAGGAAAAACTCTGTCCTTAGACCTTAGGAATTTCAGCCATCGCCTTCTTTATTTCTTCCTCTGGGTAGGCATAGTCTTTGAGCTTACCCGACAAGTAGGCATCATAGGCGGCCAAATCGAAGTGGCCGTGTCCACTGTGGGCGATCAAGATCGTCTTTGACTCACCGGATTCCTTACACTTCAATGCCTCATCGATTGCCACCTTGAGGTCATGGCACGGCTCAGGGCCAGTGATAATCCCTTCGGTACGGGCAAATTTAACCCCCGCCTCAAAGACAGCTGTCTGGTGCGCCGCTTGGACCTCTATCAAGCCTAGGTTATAGAGATGGCATATAATAGGTGCCATTCCATGGTAGCGCAAACCACCCGCATGAATCGGAGGAGGAACAAACGTGTGGCCCAAGGTGTGCATCTTGAGCAGAGGCGTCATCCCGGCTGTATCACCGAAGTCATAGGTATATATTCCTTTGGTCATGGTGGGGCAGGCTTCAGGTTCAACACAGATAATGCGCAAGTCTGGTTTCTCTCCACTTATCTTATCCCTTATCCAGGGCAAGAACTGCCCCGCGAAGTTTGACCCTCCTCCAATGCAGCCTATGATAATATCTGGGTAGGCATCTGCCATCTCCATCTGTTTCCTGGTCTCTTCTCCCACAATGGTCTGATGGAGGAGGACATGATTGAGAACGCTGCCCAGAGAATAGTGGGTGTCGTCCCGACTTACCGCATCCTCTACAGCTTCGCTGATGGCAAGCCCTAAACTGCCTGGACAATCCGGCCATTTCTCCAGCATTTCTCTGCCTGCTTTGGTATCCGGGCTGGGGCTGGGGACGACTTTAGCTCCCCAAGTCTCCATTGCGATACGTCGGTAGGGCTTTTGTTCATAGCTGATCTTGACCATGTAGACCTTACACTCTATGTCAAAGAATGCGCAGCTCATGGCTAAAGCACTTCCCCACTGGCCTGCACCGGTCTCGGTGGTAATCCGCTTGATGCCCTCTTTCTTGTTATAATATGCCTGAGCTACGGCGGTGTTGGGTTTGTGGCTGCCGGCCTGGTTTGTGCCCTCATATTTGTAAAAGATCTTCGCTGGTGTGTCCAAGGCCTTCTCCAACCGGCGGGCCCGATGAAGTACTGTTGGTCTCCAGGTACAGTAGACTTCCCTTACCTCCTCCGGGATCTCAATCCAGCGCTCAGTACTTACCTCCTGTTTAATGAGCTCCATGGGAAATAGGGGGGCCAAGTCCTCTGGGCCTATCGGTTTTTTCGTTACAGGGTGCAAAACTGGTGGCAGTGGCTCTGGTAAATCGGCCTGTATGTTATACCAGTGGGTCGGCATGTCCTTTTGATCGAGGAAATACATTGACCTTTCCATCTTTGCCCTCCTTTTTAATAGCGGTGAATCGTTATTTTCTGCCCCTCCTCACAGGGCAACTACCCTCAAATACAGAAAATTACTCTCACCCCCTTGTATGAAAGTCTTAAATGGCCTCCTTACTCAAGCGATATCATAATATCAATTTTTATACAAAGATTAATTTAGCACGACCACACCCTCACAAAAAAAGCCATGAGCACCTTTCATACCCATGGCTTTTGTGCTGAAAAAAGCCGTGGGCTGCCTCCGAGCTGCCCACGGCCTCACTCAACAACAGGAACTGGTCAGTGGGCAGCCTCCCTTTCCCACCACCAGTACCACTTATAGAAACAGTTAAACATTGCGCCTTTCCCTCTTGATGAAGATAGTTACTACCACAAGATCAAAAAGATGTCAACAAAAAATCCTCAAACCCCCTTCTCCATTTTTGTTGATAAATCCTCCAAATTATGTTATTAATTTAAAAATCGTCTATCAAAAATTTGTGAGGTTACAATGGGGCAAATACATAAGAGTTTGATCTTTTGGTTATTTCTCGGTCTAATGATGATCCTAGTCTTTAACTCCTTTTCACCCAAAAGGCAAAAGGAAAGGGAAGTAATCTTCAGTGATTTCGTCACCGCAGTCTCCTCAGGCGAAGTGGCAAGTGTAACCATACAAGGAAGTAAGATATCGGGCAAATTCACCAACGGGACCCCTTTCAAGACCTTCGCCCCTAATGATCCGGATCTGGTAAAGATGTTGCGGGAAAAGGGGGTCAAGATAGCGGCTAAACCTAAAGAGGAATCATCCATTTGGCACTCTGTGCTGATCTCATGGCTTCCTATGCTGCTGTTGATCGGGGTCTGGATATTCTTTATGAGGCAGATGCAGATTGGGGGCGGCAAGGCTATGTCCTTTGGAAAGAGCCGTGCAAGGGTATTTCTCAAGGATCAAGGCAAGAGAGTCACCTTCAAAGACGTGGCCGGCATAGAGGAGTCAAAGGAAGAGGTAAGTGAAATTATCGAATTTTTAAAAGATCCTCAGAAGTTTACCAAGCTAGGAGGGAGGATACCCAAGGGGATCTTGTTGGTAGGCCCCCCGGGAACAGGCAAGACACTGCTTGCCAGGGCTATTGCTGGTGAGGCAGATGTTCCC
>Ga0180300_10001273_pt1 | contig 11617 bp, 10 predicted proteins | sample GuaBasSediGuay15_FD_121798 | JGI IMG/M metagenome (GOLD analysis project Ga0180300, IMG submission 121798) | Subseafloor sediment microbial communities from Guaymas Basin, Gulf of California, Mexico - Guay15, Core 4569-2, 21-24 cm | ecosystem: Environmental > Aquatic > Marine > Hydrothermal... | reverse complement strand
TACCGGTGTAATCTCCAGCTATTGGTTCATTATGCTGTCGATTCAAGCCCAGTAGAATAATAATTCCCCCGGCCATGTATTCTCCAAAAAAATCTGCTGCAGTACCACCAACAACAATCACCGGAATTTGTTTGTCACAAGCCTTCATATGGATGCCAGCACGATAACCCACGTTACCTTTGACAAAAACTTCGCCGCCTCGCATTGCATAGCCAAGTAGATCCCCGACATTTCCGTGTATTATAATTCTACCTTTCTTCATTGTATTAGCAATGCAGTCCTGAGCGTTACCGTACACGACAATTTCTGGGCCATTCATAAAGGCAGCAAGGTCATTGCCGGGAATTCCGTTAATAGTAATTCGCAGTTTGCCACGCAGACCATCGCCAATATAACGTTGACCATTTACATTGAGCAGTGAGATGTGGGTCACGCCTTCGGCAATAGCTCGTTTGATCTCGCGGTTGAGTTTTACAAATGGTAGCCCATGAGCGTCGATGGTTATAGATTTATTCATATTTTTTCACCAGTGAATTCTTTGTACCAATATTCTTTCGGCAAGTGGATAAGGCCAAAATCAGGCTTTAATAATTGCTCTTTGAAATCTCTTACATTCAAGCGGTTCTTAATTAATCCTCTGAAAATTCCCGCTCGATCTATCTTCCCTACAAGAATAGCACCGACAACGACCTCATTTTGCAAGACGATTCTTTTTACAAAGTTTTCGGTATCATTTCTCTGTTCTAAAACTTCGTACTTTTCATCAACTACATTGCTCATTCCCAATGATACCACAGGTAGGTCAAAAAACGTGGTAGCATTGAGTGCTATGACATTATCGAATTCTACTTTTTCGCCAGACATATTGCGTCCCGCAATTTTTCCCTGTCTTACTGCATTAGGCAGAATTGGTCGCCACAAATATTGGTCGGTAGCAGGATCGTAAACTTCTGCTACATCTCCGGCGGCGTAAATGCCTTCGACATTAGTTTGTAGATACTGATCAACTAAAATGCCCCGCTTAGTCTTAAATTCTGACTTCTTTACCAGTTCAATATTAGGAATAACCCCAATGGCAACCACGACAAAATCGCAATCTAATTCCATGCCATTACGCAATTTTACTTTTTCAGCTTTATTGTATCCGCTGATTTCATCTACTGTTGTTTGAAAATAGAAATTCACTCCCGCTTTTTCAAATACCGACTGAATGATTTGGGCACTTCCCTTATCTAATACAGTGCTTAGGGCATAATCGGCCAGTTCGATAACAGTAACCTTAACTCCGATTTTTGTAAGACTCTCCGCAGCCTTCAAGCCGATTAACCCAGCTCCTATGACGACCGCTTTTTTAGTAGGGGCAGCAATCTTTTGTAGCTTTTCAATGTCATCCCAAGTAACGAAGGTAAAGACGTTTTTTAGATTCAAGCCGGCAATTGGGGGCAAGAAAGGTCGACTGCCGCTGGCGATTAACAAGCGTTCGAATTCCAGTCGATCACCACTTGACATAGCTACGTTCCTGTTAGCTGCATCGACTTCGACGACTTTGTTGCCCAAAATTAATTGCACCTTATTTTTTTGATAAAAATCGCTGTCGCGGTATGTCATTTGCTGAGGAGATACTTTTCCCTCCAGTAAGTAGGAAATTAACGGTTTACCATATGCTATTCGCGATTCTTCAGCAATCACTGTAATTGGATTTTTGGCGTCATTGCGGCGGATTGCCTCAATAGCCGCAACAGAGGCAAAAGAATTTCCTATGATAACGTAATAATTCACTGCCACTCCTGTTCTTCTTCATAAATTAATGCTCCATTAGGACAGGCTGCCACGCAGGCTGGCATTTCTAACTCCAAATCAAAACATAGGTCACACTTGATCGAGAACTTCAGTCCATCCAAACAGACAGGATGAATGGCACCAAATGGGCAACTGGCCACGCAGGTCCAACAGCCGACACATCGATCTGGATTACTAGTCACAATGTTCGCTGTGAGGTCATAAACTAACGCTCCGGAAATGCATCCTTCCACGCAAGGTGGATCTTCGCACTGTCGACACTGCACTGGCAACGAGGCGGGATTTGCCATCTCCACAACTAAACGAGGTACTAGTCGCTCTTTTTCCCGTTTGTAAGCCTTTAAAATATCTTTACTCTCAGAATGAGCTACCGCACAGTAGACTTCACAGAGATGACAATTAATACAATATTCTTCATTCACATAAATTTTTTTCATTTTACCCTATTGACTCTGTTAGGTATTACTCAATCAAGAATTTATCTGGAGGGATGTAATCTCCGTATCTTGCCCTTGCATTTTTCAGTCTTTCCCTTTGCTCTTCTAATGTTTCAAATAGTATTTGTGGTGTATCGGGAACCCTTACCTTGTATATTTCTGTCACTCTATCAATTCTGGCTAAATGTCCAGGGACGCGTAAAGTAAATTGTTTAATATAGTCTTCTTTGGAATAATCCTTATTGAGTATTTTGCGAAATAACTTTTTAAGATCTTCATACTTAGGTATAAAACCAGTAGGGGTTTTTATAGCGCCAAGATCATCATGAACTCGTAATTCCATCCATTTGAGCCAGACGCGTTTATCCTGTTTATGATTCACAAAGTTTCCATTCAAATCTTTCAAGAAGTAGTTCACTGAGAAAATTCGAGGTGGGTTTTTCAACCTAGCGCCAATATCCAGGTTGTTTTGGATGTATCTTCCTATGGATATCGGTAGAAAATCCAGATTCGACATAGGGTTGAGAACTCTTACCCCTTCATTTCCCAGAGTAGCGGCAGTACTTTCGGATTCTAACGCTGCTCCTTTGGTTATGATTCCATGTATCCAATCAAAGGCTTCCTCCACTGGCACTAAAGTATCAGAATCTCGACCTCCGTAGATTATTCCACTAACTATGACACCGTTAGGGTCATCAAGCTTCGGATCTACATTGTCTAAGGTTTTTAGGTCTAATGTAAACCTGGCATTTTTGTGAGACGGCAATATTTCTTTGCCTTCTTTATCTTTCTTGCCAGGAAACCACTCGCCTGAGTGATTGACGCCTTTTACAGGACACTCGCCATCTTTGCCATTCCAGTAAACATTTCCATCTTCTGTAACTAACACATTTGAAAATATAATCTCACCCGGAGCATTAAGTGCTTTCCATAGTACCGGATCATCCTTGGAGTTGATATCTTGCAATATTCCAAACATTCCTTTTTCTACATTTACTGCGCGGATTTTTCCGTTTATTCTCCTGATATATGCTATATCATCGGCAACTATTGTTTCACCTTCTATTGTAGCTGTAGAAGTTTTTCCGCACATTGAGGGGAACGCCCCCGTCAAATAAGTTACTCTTTCTTTTGGACCATGTACCCCCAGAATGAACATATGTTCAACTAACCATCCTTCTTCTGAAGCTCTTTTTATCGCCAAACGCATTGCAAGCTTCTTAAGTCCAATTGTATTACCCCCGTATTGTGTGTTTGTACTATATATGATTTCATCTTGAAGGTCTATGTATATTCTCCGTTTCTCAATATTTTTGCTTACCCGCAACCCCAGCCCTGCTTCCGTCAACTCTCCTTGAGAATGTAGAAATTTGAAAAACCGTGTATGGTTACCCAGTCTGACGAACTCCTCATAACCCTGTCGATACAATAAGTCCTCACTATGCGCTACATAGCTGGAATCGGTGAGCTGAACACAAGGTATACTGAATTTAGAATTTGTGGGGCCCAAACAAAAAAATTTGACATATAACTCACGTCCAGCCATGATATTTTTTAGAATGTCATTGATTTCTTTGATGCCTTCCTCTCGATCCATTGTATTTATCTCAGCTCCCAGATTGACACCCTTAGGTACAAGATATTTGGTATTTTCTTTATCCCGAGCCTGGTCATAATAGCCGTCAAAATGGACCGTATGCCCCTCGATGGCAAGCTTTGCCTCCTCTTTGTTTCTTATTGCCGCTTCCCTGATATACTGAATGTCCTCTGGAGAATCCGTGCAGATAAAAACTTTAGCTGGATTGCACAACCTCACATACTTGGCAATGAATTGATGGAGTTTGGGATTATTTATCCTCATAAGTTTCTGGTAATTTTCTTTACCTAATCTGACATTGAGGATGTCTGTGATTCTTTTTTGATTCATCTTTCTACCTTATGATGTATTTTCCTGCAAAGTGCAGAAGTCAAAAGTCTTGAATAGTTACCAGTCAAAAGATGTAATGTGCTCAAAGTGATTCACCAGCGTGTTTGACTCCCAGAATATCCAGTTCGACCTGATTTAATCCTACGCCTCTCAGATGCAAGCGATTACCTTTGAGACTTTCGATGGAGTTAATTCCCATGCCGCCCAGTGTGTCAGTAATTTCCCGCGACCATGCTTGTAGCAAGTTCACCAGCCGTCGAGTAGCGATTTCCGGATTCACACGGCGAGTTTTGTAGGGATCTTGAGTAGCGATTCCCCAACTACATTTGCCGGTATGGCATTTCTGGCACAGATGGCAGCCGATAGCAATAAGCGCGGCAGTGCCGATATAAACGGCATCTGCCCCTAAAGCGATAGCCTTGATAACGTCAGCACTGTTGCGGATACTTCCGGAGACAATTAACGAGACGTTGTTACGCACGCCCTCATCCCGCAGTCGCTGGTCGACTGCGGCTAAGGCAAGTTCAATAGGCAGCCCTACGTTGTTGCGAATCACTACTGGGGCAGCACCTGTTGCTCCCCGGAAGCCGTCGATGGCAACTATGTCTGCACCGGCATGTACAATTCCACTGGCAATAGAGGCCACGTTGTGTACTGCAGCAATTTTTACCGATATTGGTTTGCGGTAATCTGTGGCTTCTTTTAAGGCAAAGATCAATTGCCGCAAATCTTCGATAGAATAAATATCATGGTGTGGAGCAGGAGAGAGGGCGTCTGTTCCTTCGGGTATGCCGCGAGTTCTGGCAATATCGGCCAAAACTTTTTCTCCTGGCAAGTGACCACCAATTCCTGGCTTTGCTCCCTGGCCAATTTTAATTTCAATAATTGCGCCAGTGTTCAAATATTCTTCATCAACACCAAAACGCCCCGATGCAACCTGAACAATAGCATGATCGCCATATTGATAGAGCTTTTCGTGTAGTCCCCCCTCTCCAGTGTTGAACAAAGTGCCAAACTCTTGTGCTGCCTGAGCTAAGGAGCGACAAACGTTATAACTCAGGGCTCCGTATGACATGGCCGCAAACAAGATGGGTGTCTCAATTTCCACTAGGGGATACAATTTAGTCTTTAATCTTGGCTTACCGTCAGTTTCTTCGATTTCGACTCGGTCCGGTTTCCGACCCAGATAAGTGCGCAGTTCCATTGGCTCCCGTAATGGATCAATCGAGGGATTAGTTACCTGACTGGCGTTAAGTAGTAAATGATCCCAGTAAATAGGGTATGGTCTATCGTTGCCCATCCCGGCCAGCAGCATACCACCGGTTTCTGCTTGCTTCATAATGTTGTGGATAGTGTTTGCGTCCCATTGAGCATGAGGCTGAAGTTCAGTAGGGTTACGCCGAATAGTAATTGCATTAGTGGGACAAATGTAACTGCAGCGTTGGCAGCCAACGCAGTTTTCATCGATGCTGACCATTACGTCGTCTTCGGGATCATATTGGTGTGCATCGAAGCCACACTGCCGTTCACAAGCACGGCAAACGATACACCGATCCAGGTTACGTTCGATTATAAACTCAGAGATTAACATTGATTTCATTAACATCGTCCGTTACCCTCCACATAACCGATGACTGGCTCACCACCTTTGGGATACCATATTCGATCAGGCTGCGAACAAATAGCACTAATTGCCGATTCTTCACTGGCTATGTAAAGAAATTCGCCCTTTTCTGCGGCCACAAGAGGACGCAGTTTAATACGATCATTCAAAGCGACCATTCCATTCTCGAATCCCAGGATTATGGAAAACGGACCGTTCATCAAAAGGTCTCCGTAAAGTATTCGTAGAGTTTTTAGTACTTCAGCATCCTCCGGTGGTAGTAGATCAATGTTCTTCCACAGGGGTGGAGCCAATACTTTACACATTAATTCAATAGGTAAACCAAATTTTCGCAATAGTAAATCTATGGCATAAGCAATAACTTCGGTATCTGTTTGCAAAGTACAACGATAATTGAACATCTCCAAATAGCGGCGATTGGTGCCGTATGAGGAAACTTCGCCATTGTGAACAATGGTCCAATTCAACAATCCAAATGGGTGAGCACCTCCCCACCATCCGGGTGTATTGGTAGGGAAGCGTCCGTGGGCAATCCACAAGTAGGCCTGGTAATCGTCCAGGCGATAGAATTCTCCAATATCTTCCGGAAACCCAACCCCTTTAAATACTCCCATGTTTTGACCACTGGAAATTACATAAGCCCCATCGATGTTTTCATTGACCTCCATCACACACTTGACCATAAAATCTTCTTCGGTGCCACGTTCCTCCTCAACTCGATGCGCCATAGGCTTGATAAAATAACGCCAGAGAATGGGTGGATTGTAAATGGCACGAGTTGATCGAGTAGGAATACGTTCTTCGATTTCAATGTAAAAATTTTTCTTAAGGAAGTTCTCCGTAATATCGCGACTCTCCTTGTTTTCGTACAGCATGTGAAGAGCATAAAAATCTCTGTATTCAGGGTAGATTCCGTAAGCCGCAAAGCCACCTCCCAATCCGTTAGAGCGATCGTGCATCTGGGCAATAGAGTCGAGGATATGTGTACCCGAAAACAGTTCTCCTCGACGATTCAAAATACCACTGAATGCACAGCCCGAAGGAAAGCCATCTTTTTTTATAGTTTTAAGTGTTTTCATAGCGCTACATATTAGTTGTTGAAAATAAAATATTATTTAGGCCAGTATAAGAAATACAGATTTTGTATTACCAGCAAAACCTGAATTGTTCGGCTTGGGGTGAGGTCAAGTTTAGCTATGTCGGCGTCTGGAGACGCCTCCTACATCAGTTCTTAGCCTAATGAGGAAGATAAAACTTCGCCACTCGGGCAAGATGACCATCAAACCTCAACCTTAACCCTTCTCCTAAGAGAAGGCGGGGAATTGATTAATAGACTTTCTCAGCTCTCTACCCCACAGCCTCCCGAATGGGAAACCTCTGCGCCCTGGTGATCGATTTTAAGAGAATAAGCGTGGGCTGCTACCCCTTGCATCTCAAAAGCCTTTTTCATTGCTTTGCCAATTTCATCTTCACGATTTTGGCAAAATGCAGCAATGGTTGGTCCCGAGCCACTGAATACTACGCCGCACGCCCCTGCGTCTAAACCAGCTGAAAAGACTTTCTCTACCTGAGGTACCAATTTTTTCCGATATGGCTGATGTAATCTATCTTGCATTGCTTCTCCCAGCAGATTAAAATTGCCCGTACGCAAAGCCTCAATCAAAATAGCGGTCTTTTGGACGTTAAACACAGCATCTTCTAAAGGTACTTCTTTTGGCAACACTGTTCGAGCTTTTGATGTCGATAGACAAATTTCAGGGATCACTAAAACTAAACGGATTTTTTCTGATAAAGTAACTTTTCTACAGCCTACTTTACCGTTTTGTCCCAGGTAGCTTATTGTTAACCCTCCAAATAAAGCAGGAGTTACATTATCCGCATGCCCTTCTAACTCAACTGCCATACTTAGCAATTCATCTCGTGAATAGGGGAGACCACACAGTTCATTTGCTGCTACCAAACCCGATACTATTGCAGCTGCACTGCTTCCCAAGCCCTTTTGCAAAGGGATTTGATTATGAACTTGTAATTTTAATCCAGGGGGCTCAAAACCAGCTTTATCAAAGAGCGATTTCATTGTCCGATAAATCAAATTATCAGAATTTTCAGGAAGTTTTTCTGCCCCCTCTCCCGTCAGTTCAATAGAAAGCCCAGTCGGGATTATTTCGACTTCCAAATAGAGGTACAATTGAAGTGCCAGGCCCAGGGTGTCGAATCCGGGTCCCAAGTTAGCAGTACTGGCTGGAACACGAACACGGAATTTTTTTGTCATTGCGGTTTTTCTTGAAACTGATAGTTTTCCGTTAACTCAATAGCCTCCACTACTGCCTCCAGCGTGGGTTGAACTACCTTTTGCGGGGGCAGGAGAGAGGCTGCTCGTTCCGGATCCTTTAAACCATGCCCAGTAAGAACACAAACTACTTGGTGATTGTCTTTAAAAAAGCCTTTCTCGGCTAATTTTTTCACTCCTGCTACTGAAGCAGCAGAAGCAGGTTCAGAAAAAACTCCCTCGCAATGAGCTAATAACTGATAGGCTTCCAGAATTTGCTCATCGCTTACACTATCAATAAGCCCTTGTGATTCATCTCTAGCAGCAACGGCTTTCTGCCAACTGGCCGGGTTGCCGATACGAATGGCAGTAGCAATAGTTTCAGGATGCTCAAATACTCGCCCATGAACAATGGGAGCGGCTCCCTCAGCTTGGAAGCCCAGCATTCTGGGCAGGCGAGAAATCCTTCCAACCGCATGATATTCCCTAAATCCTTTCCAGTAAGCAGTAATATTGCCAGCATTCCCTACCGGCAGTGCCAGGAAATCTGGTGCATTTTTCAATTCATCACAAATCTCGAATGAAGCAGTCTTCTGGCCTTCAATTCGATGAGGATTGAGAGAATTAACCAAGCGAAGATGGTATTTTTCAACAATCTCTCTGACCAAAGTCAGTGCTTTGTCAAAGTTGTCTTTGATAGGAACAATTTTAGCTCCGGCAATTATTACTTGTGCCAATTTGCCAGAAGCAATGGCGCCTTCAGGGATTAACACAATACATTTCAAACCGGCACGCGAAGCATAGGCAGCAGCAGAAGCTGAAGTATTCCCTGTAGAAGCACAAATAACCGCCTGAACTTTATCTTCCACAGCTTTTGAAACTGCCACCGTCATCCCTCTGTCTTTAAAAGAACCCGTGGGATTGGCACCATCGTACTTCAAGTACAGTTCTCCTGGAAAATTAATTGCTTGTGCCAATCGGGGAGCTTCTAACAAAGGTGTGTTACCCTCCTGCAAACTGACTATAGGGGTATTTTTGCTTACCGGCAAAAAGTCTCTGTATTTTTCTATTAAGCTAACCACGTTAACCTCTTATTTCTTTTCCTGATTGATCAAATTTTCTAAAAAAGCAGCTACGTGCTCCAGTATGACAAGCCACTCCTATCTGATGAACCTTAATTAGAATGGTGTCGTTATCGCAATCGAGATAGATTTCTTTCACCTGCTGAATATTGCCAGAAGTCTCACCTTTGTGCCACAATTGCTGACGACTACGACTCCAGAAATAAGTTTGTTTATTTTGTAAGGTTAGCTCCAGACTTTCCTTGTTCATGTAGGCCAGCATCAGGATTTCATTGGTTTGGTAATCCTGAATAATTGCTGGAACAAGACCAGATTCATTAAATTTAACTTCTTCAACAAGTCCCATAGAATTTGATCCTTAGTTAAAGATAGCGATTTTCTATTTTGAGGTATTCCCGGATTTCTTGCATTAGCTCGGCAAATTGCTCGGGTAACAAGGACTGTTTCCCGTCTGAGTACGCCTCTTCTGGATTGGGGTGTACTTCAATGAGCAAACCATCGGCACCGGCTGCCACCGATGCTTTGGCCATGGGTTTTATTAAACTTCGCATTCCGGTGGCGTGACTGGGATCAACAATCACTGGTAAGTGACTGAGCTCTTTGAGTAAGGGAACAGCCGAGATGTCCAAAGTGTTGCGTGTGTACTCCTCAAAAGTCCGAATTCCTCTTTCGCACAAGATGACCTTATCATTTCCCTGAGAAACTATGTATTCAGCCGACATTAGTAGCTCTTTAATCTTGGCCATCATTGCGCGTTTGAGAAGCACAGGTTTTTGCACCTGACCCACTTGTTTTAGAAGAGCATAGTTGGTCATATTTCGTGCTCCTATCTGCAAAATGTCGGCATATTTTGCTACCAGCTCTACGTCATGGGGAGTTATGACTTCGGTCACAACGTACAATCCTGTTTGCTCCCGTGCCTCTGCCAATAGCCGTAAACCCTCTTCCTCCAGTCCTTGAAAGCTGTACGGAGAAGTGCGCGGTTTAAAGGCGCCACCTCGCAACACTGTAGCCCCGGCGTTTTTTACTGCTCTGGCTGCTTGCAAAATTTGTTCACGACTTTCTACCGAACAAGGTCCGGCCATTACAACGAACTGACGACTACCAATACGCAGATCGCCAACTGAAATTATTGTTGGGTCTTTTTTCAGCTCCTTACTGACCAACTTGAAAGGCTGCAAAATAGGAACAACTTTTTCCACTCCTGGTAGTGAAGCCAGAACTTGTAGTCGCATCTTACCACGCTCATCCCCAATTGCCCCGATAACGGTCCGTTCTACCCCATAGATAGGATGAGGTTTGTAGCCTAACTCCTTGATTCTTTCAAACACATGTTCAATTTGGGCTTCAGATGCGCCCTTTTGCATCACTATGATCATTAATTACAGCCTCACTGTTATTCCTTGTTTTTGCAAATATTCTTTCGCTTGCTGAATTGTGTATTCACGGAAATGAAAAATGGATGCTGCTAATACGGCATTTGCTTTTCCTTTTATTAACACTTCACTCAGGTGTTCAAGATTACCCGCTCCACCTGAGGCAATAACCGGGATATTCACTGTTTCTGAAACGGTACGGGTAAGTTCGATATCGTAGCCGTTTTTAGTGCCATCACAGTCCATGCTGGTTAAAAGAATTTCGCCGGCGCCAAGTTCTGCTACTTGTCGAGCCCATTGAATCACATCTTTGCTTGTCGCCGTTCGTCCACCATGAATGTACACTTCCCAAGAAATCTTGCCATTACTGCTGCCTGTTGGTAGGTTGACCCGTTTGGCATCGATAGCTACTACGATGCACTGACTACCAAAGCGTTTGGCACTGTCCTGAATTAATTGCGGCTGTAATACTGCTGCGGTATTGAGCGAAACTTTGTCAGCTCCTGCCTTTAGCAATTGGCGTATGTTTTCCAGACTGCGGATGCCACCGCCCACTGTAAAGGGGATAAAAATCTGCTCGGCTACCTTTTCTACCATCTGAATTACAATATTTCGATTTTGGGAAGATGCAGTGATGTCTAAAAATACCAGTTCATCAGCACCCTCCTCGTCGTAAATTTGGGCTTGTTCTACCGGGTCACCAGCATCTTTTAAATTGACAAAATTGATTCCTTTAACCACCCGTCCACGATCGATGTCCAAACAAGGAATGATTCGTTTTGCTAACATTGCTCTTAAATTAATATCTGTTTTTGTTCCTCTCGGGACAGACACAAGTCTCATTAGAGACGATATGTTTGAAGAAAGTTTCTCCCAAAGTATTGGGGAGGTATCAAAAGGCATTTTTTACCGCAAAGTTCGCCAACAAGTTGCAAAGATCGCAAAGGGATAATTATCTATTTATAAAAACGTTGCCTACTTTGTGTCCCGTTGTGTTCTTTGCTGTTATCTTATATCATTAACTTCTGATACAGCCCCGATAACTCGTCAAGCTTACGCATTTAATAGCGTGCGCAAGGTCAATTTGACCTTCATAAAGAGC
>Ga0180300_10001272_pt1 | contig 11617 bp, 12 predicted proteins | sample GuaBasSediGuay15_FD_121798 | JGI IMG/M metagenome (GOLD analysis project Ga0180300, IMG submission 121798) | Subseafloor sediment microbial communities from Guaymas Basin, Gulf of California, Mexico - Guay15, Core 4569-2, 21-24 cm | ecosystem: Environmental > Aquatic > Marine > Hydrothermal... | reverse complement strand
ATTTTTTTCCTTCTTCAGTTAGTTCGTACATAATTACCTACGATCAATAATATTATAAGAGCCTAAACATCTGTATTTTTTGCAAACTCTTTTTATTTTTGGTATTTTGTCTGATTCCATTTTTATCAGGAACCAATATTCATCATTTTTAGGCCAAGATGTTATGAAATACAAATTAATTTTATGTTCATAGAAAGGGTTTAGAAATCTGAACAAAGCTCCTGGCTTATCTTCTAAATCTACAATTAAAGCAGTCCCTATTTTTTCATTATAATCAATTTCTTTTTCTTTATTACTTAGTTCCCAAAAAACAGTGTAATTATTTTTATCATCTTGAATGTTCTCTTTTAATAAATTAAGTCCATATTCTTGTATTGCTTCCTTTGCACAAATAACTCCTGTTTCTTTTTTATTAGATTTTTTAATTTTCTTTGCTGCTTCAGCTGTGCTTTCTGCTTCTTTAATTTTTATCTTTCTTTTACTAAAATAATTGCTGCATTGTTCTATTGCTTTTGGATGTGAATAGATGATTTCAATATCCTCCTCTGAATTATCTAAACTTCCTAAGCAAAGTTTTATTGGATAATAAATTTCTTTATTAATAAAGACATTATCAACTTCTCTAATTTTTCTTATAATTTCTCCGACAAGACCTGCAATGCTGTTTTCAACCGGTACTATTGTTATATAACCTTCTCTAGCCTTTTCTACAAGTTTAGAGGGTTTGTCTGAATATTTTATCTCTGCTTCAGGATACAATTTCCTTGTTAAAATATCTGAGAATGAGTATTTAGGACCTAGAGTATAAACTCTATTTGAAGGGACAATCATCAAAAGGGACACTCACCCATTTTATTCACCAAAAATTATTTAGAAAGAAAACTTTAAGTAGCTGATTTTTTTCAATTTTGTAGAGGAAAACAAATTCAATCTTTGGTGGAAAAAATCCAGACAAAGGGAGAATTTAATTCTCTTAAGAGTTGTGTCCTATGTTTTTTGTTCATTCTCAGCGAACAATATTTATAAATATTTTTTCATTTGTATTGAATTATGTTTGAAGAGTTGAATCCTTGGTGGATTGGAGAAAAAGACAAGGACCTTAAAGAACTTGAAAATTTGAAATATTTTGTTTATCCGAAATGGGTGGATAAGATTTCCCTCAGTCCTTTCAGTTTGAACTTTATAATTGGTTTAAGAAGGGTTGGGAAAACAATTGGAATAAAATTATTGATAGAAAAGATTCTTAAGAAAATTAAAAATCCTTTCTCTATTTTCTATTTTTCTTGCGACATTCTTGAAAGTTATCGTGATTTACTAGAGATTATAGAAGAATATAAAAAAATAAAAGAAAAGAAGGAGATAAAAACAAGCTTTATTTTCTTGGATGAAATTACTTTGTTAGATGATTGGTGGAGAGCAATAAAATTCGCTATAGATAGGCATTGGTTTGATAAAGATGTTTTAGTTCTTTCTGGTTCTTCTTCTCTTCTAATAAAACAGCATTTAGAAACATTTGGTGGTAGAATGGGGAAAGGGAAGACAATAGAAGTTTATCCTTTAAATTTCTCCAAATATTATTCTTTATTTTTTAAAGAATTTTTTCAAAGAAAAGGAAAAGAAGTTTTTGAGAATTATTTGGAGACCGGAGGCTTTTTAGCTGTTCTAAATGAAAAGTTAACAGAGTATGAATATGTCTCTATAATAAAAGCAGATATTAAAAAAATAGAGAGATCTACAGATATAGCAAGAGATGTAATTAGGTCAATATTTTTGAAAGCTCCTAATGCTTTTAGCTATCATTCAATTGCTAAAGATTCGGGGCTTTCGGTTAACACAATAAGAGAATATATAGAAATTTTTAAAAATATGTTTTTGCTTGCTGAGATAAGCTATAAGGGATTGGATGGAAAAATATATTCAAGAAAGGAGAAAAAATTTGTTGTTAGAGATCCTTTTCTGGCAAGAGCTTTATCTCTCTGGACAAAAACAGATTTGAAAAAGGATTTCTTGTATGAGTGGATCGTTCAGGAGCACTTGTTAAGAAAGTTTGGGGAGATTTACTACTTTAAAAATTCTTATGAAATAGATTGTATTGCAAGAGATTTGAAAATTGAAGTAAAGGCAGGGAAGCCGCATAGGAAGTATCCGAAAGGAGTAAGAATTTTGGAGGAAGAGGAGATTCCGAAGTTTTTGATAGAGATTTCAAAATAAACCTCCCAACCGAAGGCAGAGCCTTGGAGTATTTGGATATTTTAGAAAATTTTGATTGTTATTAGGCAGAGATTGAGAGGCAATAATGTGGTTGGAAAAATGAGTTTTCAATACCAACTATCTTTTCTGAATGTTAGAAATTTTAAAGAATTTCTAATTTGCAAGAAAGTTATTTTTAAATTTTTTTAAAATATAACTTATGGAGGAGAGAACCTTCGCATATATTTTAAAAATATCTGAGAGAATAGCAAGGGCAAGTAAAGTAAAAAAGCTGAGACCCCTCAGTAAAGAAATTGCAGAAAATGTTTTGAAAAGGGAAGGTGTAATTATAATACCAGGGGTTAGAGGGAGCGGGAAAACGACTTTACTTTCAGAACTTTACTCAAAAGAAAAGAATGCAATATTTATAAATGCGGAAGTATTGGCGAAACAAGGAGTATCTTTGCTAGATTATCTTCATTATAGCTATGCAAAAGGTTTTAGAGTTTTTCTTATAGATGAGATTCATATATTGCCTGAATGGGAAAAAGATGTAAAAATTTTTTATGATGAAACTAAATCAAAAATAGTAATATCTGGGTCTTCGGCCATTGCATTAAGGGTAAAAGGTTCGGAGTTATCAAGAAGAGCAACATTTTATGAGCTTAAGCCTTTATCATTTAGAGAATATTTGTATTTTAGAGTTGGAAGAAACTTTCCAAAACGAAGATTGGAATATCTTTTGGATTTAAAAAAGAGAAGAAAATTGGAAAAAATGGTTGTTCCTTACTTAGACTATTTTTTACCTTATTTGCAGTTCGATGCATTGCCTGCAGCTTTTTTTGAAAGAAAGGAAGATGTATACATAAACATAGTTGAGAGAACCCTTAGATACGATTTAGCTTATATAAGACCTATAGACAATTTTTACATAGATGTTTCTTACAAGATTTTGAAATTTATTTCTTTGTCTCCTCCTTCAAAGGTGAGCTATTCTAGAATATCGTCTCAATTTGGAGTAAGTATTAACTTTGTTAGAGATTTGCTATATTCTTTAGAGCAAACAGGAATTATCTACAGGGTAGCTCCTTACGGAAAAGGAAAAGTTAGAAAAGAAGAGAAAGTTCTAATGCCTTTATCTTTTAGAAGTGCGTTATGCTTGCATTATAATGAGAATCCCGATAAAGGGGGGTTAAGAGAAGATTTTTTTGTTCAGCATGTTGGTAAATGTTTTTATTTTAAAACAGGAATAGAGAGAAGGACCCCTGATTTTGTTGTTGATGATTGTGTTTTTGAAATTGGAGGACCTTCAAAAGGATTTGAGCAAATAAAAAAATACAAAAAAGCTTTTCTTGTAAAAGAGGCAATTTTATTAGAAAAGGAAAAGGAAGTGCCTATTTATCTTTTTGGATTTCTTTATTGATTAAAAAGCGGATTAAAACAGAAATCGATTGCATCGCTGGCAACCTCAAAGTAGAAGTAAAAGCAGGCAAACCCTAGAAAAATATCTGAGAGGTGTTAAAATATTGGAGAAGTAAGATATTGCGAGATTTTTGGGAATTGAGTATCAAAACATATATAAATAATTGATATTTAAGTATCAATTATGGAATGGATATCTCTTCAGAATCCTTGGTGGAGCGATGAGAATTGGGAAGAAAAGGATAAGCATTTGAGAGATTGGAAAAATCAAAAAGTGAAGTGGATTCCAAAATGGGTGAAGCAAATCTCTTTAGAACCTTTTTCCTTGAATTTTATTTACGGAATAAGGCAGTTAGGGAAAACTACAGGAATAAAACTTTTGATAAGGGAAATTCTCAAAAAAAAGAATCCTTTTGCTGTATTCTTTTTCGATTTTGAGCTTGTTAGCTCTGTCAAAGAATTCAGAAAAATAATAGAGAATTATTTAGAGATAAAAAAGAGAGAAAAAGTGGACACTTCTTTTCTATTTTTGGATGAAGTAAGCAGCGTAAAGGAATGGTGGAAAATTATTAAGTTTCTTGTAGATAGAGGGGTATTTGAGAATGATGTTGTGACTGTGTTGGGTTCCTCTACTTTAAATATAATAAAAGCTCCGGAAAGATTTCCAGGAAGGAAAGGAAAGGGAAAAGAAATAGAGGTACTTCCCCTCTCTTTTCCTGAATTTGTTGAAATAAATGGTTATAATCTGAGAAAAGTTTTATATCGCGAGGATTTAATAAAGGAGCTTTGGGAGAAATATAAGAAAACTGGAGGATTTCCAAAATCCATAAATCAGCATAAAGATGCAAATGAGAGTTTTATAAGTGCAATGCTTTCAGAAGCAAGAAAACACGATAAAAGCACAGAAATTTTTGAGGGAATAATAGAGGTGATTTTAAGAAAGATTCCCTCTGCATTATCTTATCATTCAATAGCAAAGGATATAGAAATTTCTCATAAAACTGTTAGGGAATATATAGAGTTTTTTGAAGATTCTTTAATTGCTAAAAGAATTTATTGGAAAAATAAATATTCTATAAAAAGAAAAGAAAAGAAAATTTTTTTCAGGGATCCTTTTATCTATCATTCATTTTCTTTTTGGACAGGAACTAAATTTTTGGAAAGTGCTTTGTTTGAGGGAATAGTTCAAGAACATTTGCTAAGAAAGTTTGGGGAGATTTACTACTTTAAAAATTCTTATGAAATAGATTGCATTGCAAGAGATTTGAAAATTGAAGTAAAGGCAGGGAAGCCTCATAGGAAGTATCCGAAAGGGGTGAGAATTTTGGAGGAAGAGGAGATTCCGAAGTTTTTGATAGAGATTTCAAAATAAATTCATTTTATCCTTTTAAACAAAGTTATTTAATGAAAGAAGAAATTAAAATGTTTTTAGAGAAAGCCAAAAAGTTTGAGGAAAATGCAAAATACAACTTTGAGAATAAGAACTTTGATTTGGCTATGTTTAATTTAGAGCAGGCAATCCAACTTTTAATAAAAGCAAAGTTGTTGGATATTAGAGGATACTATGAAAAAACTCATAGCCTAAGAAAATTGTTGTTAGAATTAATGGAAGTATGGAAGAAAGAAGAGCTGACAAAATTTATAGAGGAAAATAAAAAGCAACTAAGGGATTTGGAAAGAGCCTATATAACTTCCAGGTATTTTTCTGAGGAATTTTTTGAGGATGAGGTAAAAAGATGTTTTGATTTGCTTGAAAGACTATGGGGATTGTTGTGGAAAGAATAAGGGTATTTGAAAATTACTTAGATTATGCAAAGAAAATAAAAAAATTGTTGGAAAAAAATTTATCTTCCTTCGAGCTGTTTGTCTTTGGTTCTGTAGTCAAGGGAAATTTCTCTGTTGGATTAAGCGATATAGACATTGCTGTGGTTTCTGATGAATTTAAAGACAGAAACAAGAAATTGGAAATCTATGATCTTTTATTTTCTGAATTTTTCTCCTATCCATTTGAGTTTCATTTGCTTACCAAAGATAAATGGAATTTTTACAAAAGATTCGTAAAGGAAGATTTGGTTAAAATTTAATAGGATTTTTGGATTAAAATGGCATAAGAGAGCAATAGTTTACATATTCAGTTCTATCACTTTTGTTGGTTCTTTTTTTCCAAATTCTCTTTTGAATTCATAAACACAACCTGTTCCTGCTTGAATTAATCTTTCGTCATGTGTTACAATGAATGTTTGCTCAAGCAAATCTGTAATTTTTGTTCTTAAAATTTCTGTTAGATTTCTGATTGTATTTGCATCTAAATTGTGGGTTGGTTCATCTAAAACAAGAAGTCTTAAATTTGGTGCTAAAACAACAGATAATGCGATTCTCATCACTAAGGAAGCAATTGCTCTTTCTCCACCTGATGAAAAACCTTCAACATTTATCCATTTATTTTTCAAATCGCAAAGTTGTAGAAGATAATCTCTATTTTCTATCTTAAACCTGATTCCTATATAATCCTCGTAAGGATAAATATAGCTCCAGATTTCATTCATCACTTCGTTTAAAGTTTTAACAAACTCCTGCCTTAATATCTCCTGAACTTCTATTAGTGTATTTGCAAAATTTGTTAGAGTTGTATTGGCATAATCCAAGAACAAAATCTCTTTTTTATTTCTTTCTAAAAATTCCAATTCTTTTTCTATTTGTTCCAAACTTTTCTCTTTCTCATTTTTTATCTCTCTTATATGCTTGAGATTTAATTCAAAAGTTAGCAAATTCTTTTTTAATTCTTCAACTTCTTTTTTTAGTTTTTCAAACTCTGATTCATCAAAAGAAATTGTTCTAATTTCGGTTTCAATTTTTGTTTGTTCTTGTTTATATGCTTCCAATTTCTGTTTTTTTATCTCTATCAATTTTAGTTTTTCATAATGTGTTTTTAATTTCTGGACTTCTTCCTTCAATCCTGATAAATCTATTTCTTTTTGTTTTAGTTTCTCTAGTTCTTTTTTTAAATTATCCAAATCGGATTCAACATTTTTGAGCTGTTCTAATCTTTTTTTTAGAAAGTTTGCTTTTTCAATTTTTTTGTTTTCAAGTTCAATTTCCTCTTTTTTATTTGAAAGTTTTTTATCTAATTCCGAGATTTCTTTGCTCAAAAAATATGATTCTTTTTCTTTTCTATCTATCAATTCCTTTCTTTTTTCTTCTGTTAGTTCTCTGTCACAGGTCGGGCATTTTTCCTTAGATTCTTTTAAACTTAAAATTGCATCTTCATATTGCTGCTTTCTCAATTTTTTGTTAAATAGTTCTTCTTTTAGTTCCTCTATCTCTTCCTTTAGAGAATCGTATCTCTCTTTGTTAAAACTGAGTAAAAATTTTTCTGCTTCTTTTTTTTCTTTCAGATTCTTTTCTAGTTCCTCAATTTTTGAGTTTAAACTTGAAATTTCTTTTTCTCTTTCTAATTTCTCTTTTTCAAGATTTTCAAGTTTAAGTTTTTTGTCTTTTAGTTCTTTTTCAATTTTTTTTATATCTTCTAATTTAACTTCTCTAATTTCATTCTGAAGAAGATTGATTGCACTTTTTATTTCAATAAGTTTTGCCTTTTTATTTTCAAGTTTTGTTTTATTTCTTTCAAATTCATTAAAAAGTTCTTCTTTATTATTCAATGTTGTTTTTGTTCTTCTTATTTTCTCTTCTAATAAAATTTCCTCATCTTTTGCTTTATTCAAATAATCTTCTAATTCTGATTTCTTATCTCTTATCTCTTGCTCATTTAAATTAGCAATTACCTCTTCTTTCATATTTTTTAGGTTTTTAAATCTGTTTGAAATTGAGATTGTCTTTGTTCTTGCAATTTCAAATTTTGAGAGTTTTAATAATTCATCTATATTGCTCATTCTGTTTCCAGGGGGGATTGTTAAAAAATAATCAATTTGGTTTTGTTCGGCGTAGATTATTTTTGAGAACAAATCATAGTCTATTTTTAAAATTTTTTCAACTGCCTCTGTAACTTGAGATTGATTAACTGCAATTAGTTTTCCATCTTCTCTTAACTCTGCACTTGATGGTTTGTTTGAGAAAATTTCTCTTTTAATTTCATAGTTCTTGTTGTTTATTTCAAATCTGAGTGTGATTTTCGCTAAGTCTTCTTTAACTGGTTTATCCATTATTAGGTCTGAGAGTTTCACTTTCTTTTTCTGTATTTTCGGCATAGTTCCAAAAAATGCAAAACAAATTGCATCTAAAACTGTAGATTTTCCAGCTCCTGAAATCCCAACAAATATGTTGTTTCCGTTTGTAAATTTCAGTTCTGTTTTTTTGTGTGATTTGAAATTAATTAATTCAATTTCTTTGATCATAATTATAATTTTTGAAGATTTAAGGATGTTTAGGAGCAAAGTGTTAGAGTTGAGGAATATTTAATAGAGTGAGTGAAAGTGGTTAAGGAGTAAGATTGATTTAATGTTATACTAATAAAAGAAGTCGCTGAAGGAAGAGTGTTTATCTACTGTTATGTGCGCCATAAATTGCGAAGTAATTTGAGTTTCGAGACGGAGCAAAATTTTTATACTTTTTCTTTTACCTTCTGTTATGGTTTATGAAATAGGTTTTGGTTTCGCGAGTTATGAATCAAAAAATGATTTAGATAAGATTCTTCAAACAATCCCTCTAGAAGAGATTAATAATTTTCAAGAGTGTGTTATTAAAAGTTTCGCAGAATACTACACTAAACTAAATAAAGAAAATATAAAATTTGATAAAGAACAATTAAGGACAGATATAAACCTTTGATTGAAGACCAAAGAAGAATATCTAAGAGAACTTAAAAAAATTGAAGAAAGAGAAAAGAATATTAGTGATGAGGTAGAAAAATATCTTAAGCAAAATTTAAAATTGGATTTTGATCCAGAATATCCTGCATTGTTAATTTATTCTACTGAACAAATAACAAGAACGGGATGGTTAATTTCAGATATTACTCTAAATTTTATAGACGGAATAATTAAAGGTAAAGATTTGATGTATTACGGAAAAAATTTTAAATATTATGATAAAGATACTCCTTTAATTAGAGTTTGGAATTCCATTATAGAAGAATATTTTAAGTTACTGAGTAAGCATGATATTTAAGCGCTGTTAAGGAATTGGAACTTATATATTGGTAAATAAATATTTGTGAAGCAATTAGTGTTTTTAAGGCAGCATAAAGTTATTTAAAAAATTTCTGTTATGGCCATCTTAGAAGATAAATTAATAGAATTGGATTTTTCTCCTGATGCAGATTTATTTATAAGTTGGCTGAATTTTATAGAAAACTCAATTTCTGCAGAAAGTAGCATAGGAAATATAAGGATTAAATATTCTGAGGTTCCAGAACTTGTATATTTTTTGGCAAACAAAATAGGGATTGATTTTCTCCCAAAAAATATATTGGATGAAGCGAAAAAGAAAGATTTTATCTCTTGTTCAGATGAAGATTACAAAGATTTTTGTCAAAGAGTTAATCAGAATCTTCAGTTTAAAAGTGGATTATGGAAATTATTAGAAGAGGATAGAGCAAAAGATCAAATCTTTGATGAACAATTAAGATATCTTAAAGAATTGCTCCCAAGCTGTGAATATGTTGGGTTTATCGCACCAAGCGCAGAGTATTCTAGTGTTGATATTTTATATAAGGATGCAATATATTTAGCACAGAAAAAGAATGTCTTAAAATTAAATAATAATGAAATAGAAGAAATTATAAAAAGGACACTAGAACATTATGGAGCTTGTATTTCTCCAGTATTGCGATGTCTTCTTGAAAGGGTATAAGCGCGTGAGCCTGTTATAGTTCATTCTTTATTTTTTTAAGTAATAATTCAAATTTTGTATATCCTGCTTTTTCATTGAAATGACCAGCATTTTTGACAAGAATTATATCAACATCTAAATTTTTTGCAAGCTCTTTTGCTTTTTCTAATGGAACATAAGGATCATTATCAGAATGGAAAATATAAAATTTTTTACAATTTTGTTTAATTTTTTGCCAATCAAAATTTTTATCAACAAAGGTTTTATTAATATTATCAAAATTGGGGTTTCCTAATAGTCCAACAAAACCAGAAACAAAAAAAGCTGCTTTGATTGGCTTGTCTAATTTCTCAAGAATATTTAATAAAAATACAGGTCCTAAACTATGACCAACAACAATAGAATTTTCGTTTAAGTATTGTTTGTAATTTTCAAAAACTTTAAGCCAATTTTTAAGAGATTGATTTTCGGGGGTTGGAAATTTTGGGATGAAAACTCTACAACCTAATTTTTCAAGTTCAGATTTGAGCCAAGGAAACCAGTTTTCATTTGGATGTCCATAGGCCCCGTGAATAATAATTATGTTTGTCATAGTTAATATAAAATTAAAGCGATTAAATAACTTTTGTTAACCCGCTAAAAATTACACATTATATATGTATTTCTTATGCTAATTCCAAACCTTTACATTGGATAACTTACACCTAATAAAGCATATTTTTAGAGGAAAAATATAACACTGTTATAATCTTGCCTATTTAAAGTTTTCTATGTAATTATAATAAGGTCTAACAGACCAATGTAGTTCAACTACATACATAAGTAGCGTAGGTGATAGAAAATGACAGAAAACGAAATCTTTGTAGGAAAGAAGCCGCTAATGAGTTATGTCTTTGCTGTCATAACTCAGTTCTCAGAAGGTGGCAAAGGGGTTGTAATAAAAGCAAGAGGTAAAACAATCAGCAAAGCAGTAGATATTGCGCAAATTGTTAAAAACAGATTTGCTAAAGATGCAGAAGTAGGTCCAATAAAGATAGGTACAGAAGAACTAGAAGCAAAGGAAGGCGGAAAAATAAACGTCTCTACAATTGAGATACCAATAAAGAAGTGATTTTCTATTTTTTTATTTTTTATGATACAAGAAAAATTGTTAGTGAAATTATCTTTAATTACTATTGTTCTTGGTTTAGCCTCTCTTTATTTTGTTTCTGTTTTTGCAGAAATTGAGTTTATTGAATTAGGAAAAATCTGCAAAGAAGATGTTGGAAAGGTTGTTAGAACTAAAGGCACAATTTCAAAATCTTTTTTAGCAAAAGATTCTCACACTTTATTTTTAGATTTAGAAGAAAATGGAAAAAAATTATCGGTTGTTATGTTTGATGTTGATGAAAATCAGTTCAGTAAAGGAGAAGAAGTTTCTGTAAAAGGCGAAATTTCCTTATACAAAGGAAAATTAGAGATAATTGCTAAAGAAATTAAGAAGATTTAGTAATTTGAATTTCGGCAATCTCTAAAAAAATAAAAACCAGTTAAACCAAAATTTTTCAAAAAATTGGTTAATTATTACACTGTTATAATCTAAATTTTTTGTTAGAGTTAAGTTATTTTAAATCAATTACGGTGTGTTGGTTTTTACCGACAATTGCATTATTTCCTTATATTCTTGAAAATTTTTGGGTTTTAGAGATTTTGTTAAAAAATTATTGTACACTGTTCAATTATAAATAAATAATATTATGGTAAAGAAAAAAGATATTAAGAAAATAAGAAAAATTTTGATGATTTTAACAAAGAACCCAGAAGGTTTATGGATTAGACAACTTGCAAGAGAAACAGATCTGGCTTTATCTACGGTTCATTATTATATTAATTGTGTTTTAGATGAATTTATAGAGAATATTGGCGTAAAAGATAAAAACGGCAAGTATTTTGGTTTAAGATTTGTAAAATTAAAACCAAAAATAAGAGAAACAATAGAAAAAGATGGTTTAAAAAAGGTATATAAATTTTTAGAAATGTCTAAGAAGATGTGAACTATAAGATTAAATGCCTTTATAACGGTGTTATAATATCTCGTGAACTTATGTGAACTTAGCGTGAACTTGCGTGAACATAACGTGAACTTCACGTGAACGTAAAGTCCAAAATTTTAAGGATAAACGCCAAAATAAGAAGTTCACGTGAACAACGTGAACTTGGCGTGAACTTCACGTGAACT
>Ga0180300_10001269_pt1 | contig 11631 bp, 14 predicted proteins | sample GuaBasSediGuay15_FD_121798 | JGI IMG/M metagenome (GOLD analysis project Ga0180300, IMG submission 121798) | Subseafloor sediment microbial communities from Guaymas Basin, Gulf of California, Mexico - Guay15, Core 4569-2, 21-24 cm | ecosystem: Environmental > Aquatic > Marine > Hydrothermal... | reverse complement strand
TAAACTTATCGACAAAGAAGAAAGGAATTGGGCTTAGCAAAACGCTCAGAATGAATATGATTGCGGAATACCTTGCCGCCACCTTAATTCCCTTCGTCCTCGCAACCGTTTTTACATCCCTCAAAGAATCCCCTTCAACGTCCTCTATTCCCTTCATTATCTCTCTGGCAAACCCGGAAAGGAATGCTATAGCTGCTAGAATTGCTACACCCATTGTTATAGTGTTCACAGCAACGACACTACCGAATACGAATGGAGCCGCCATGGAGAAGGCTATATAGATGTTCCCAGCCACTCCGAATTCCTTCAGCTTGATGTCATAAAGAAATCCCGCCAAGGTGATCAGGAAAGCAAGAAAAAAAGCTTGAAAACTTATTAAAAAGGCCACAATAAATCCGAAAGGTGTAAACAGGATCGAGACAACGAGCGCTGTTTTTCTGGAAAGATCTCCCCTCACCAACGGTCTATCCATTCGCTTATTCCTCAAATCAACCTCGTAATCGCAGTAGTCATTCAGGGAAAAAGCTGCAGCCTGAAGAAATATGGCTGTGAGGATTCCAAAAATAAGCTTCTCGGCTTCAATATCCAGCCCCGAAGAAACAACTACACCTATCACAACCCCAATACCGTACATCAGGCCATGTTCAAGCCTTGTAAGTTCCCAAAGGGCCTTGAGTTTTGCCACCATTTTACCATTTTGTCACTTAACAATTTACAATCAATCCTTTCCAATTCTTCTAATCCTTTCTAATCTTTTTTAATCCCTCTCAATCTTCTTAATCCTTCGGAATCGTTTCAAGATAACTTTCAATTCCCTTCTCGTAGATCACATTTCCGACGATGATGATGTCAGCATATTCCAGAATTTTTTCAGCTTTATCTCTGCTATCGATCCCTCCCCCATAAACCAAGGTAGAGCTTTCAAGAACCTTTGAAACCTCCTCTACAACTTTTGGCTCTCCAAATCTTCCACTGTATTCAATGTAGATGATTGGAAGCTTGTAAATCCTCTCTCCAACTAAGGCGTAGCTCGCCACTTCCTCAGCCGAAAGATCGCAAACTGCCTTTGTGACCCTCGCTACAGCTGAATCGGGATTGAGGACTATGTAACCTTCCATAACCACCTTTTCGAGCAGTTTGCTGAATTCTCCAAGCCTTCGATAATGCATCCAGATCCATTTCGCATGCTTTCCAGTTATCCATTTGCCCTCCCTGGAGTTCAAAACTGTTGGAACGAAAAGGTAGTCACCCCCATAAACGACATTCGATGGATCGGATGGTTCAACAACGGTTGGCAAGCCGTGTTCCTTTACCCTTTCAAGGAGCTTCATCGCCTTTTCAAATGTTACCCCTTCCGTACCAGAGACCATCACCGCATCCGTTCCACCTTCGGCAACGGCCCTGATGATCCTTTCCGGGTTATCCCTATCTGGATCAAGCTTCGTTATGTGTCTCCACTTTTTCCACTCCATGCCTTCCCCCAGCTTAACTCTGGTAGGTTTTTAATAAATTTTACTTCTATCGTTTAATTTTATTGTCTAATTTTATCATTAACCAAGTTTTATATGGTTTAAAATAGTTTAAAGGAGAAATTGATGATGAGTAAATGCTGGATGGCTAGATGGTTAGATGGCTTTAACCCTCTTCTTCAGGGCGGGAGGTCTGGGTTTGAGCAATATCCTGTTACCACATCTCGTACACTGAATTAGGTTCCTCTCAAGATCCACATCCACCTCGGCATGACAGACGAGGCAGATATAGCTCATATAGCACCTCCCGCTTTTACAATCTTATCATACATCTTGGAGCTTGGGGTAGAGGGTATGAAGGTTCCACCAGCAAACCTGTAGCCGCAGCTCTTACATTCCCAAATTCCGGTTCCAACCCTCTTTACACTCCTTTTTCCACATTTCTTGCAGACGTACTTTCGCCTCTGAGCACTTTCGATCTTTATTATACTCTTTCTAACCTTTACACCATATCTCGATCCAAATCTTCCTGCAAGCTTAACCTTTTTTGTCCTTGGCATCTCGACATCCTCCCGGTGGTATCAACCTTCTATCGCTAAATCTCCTTAAGCAGTTCCCTTACCTCTCTAGCCTTCTCCACACTCACATCGATGAGTTCATAAAACTTTTGTTCACTTAACAGATAGCTCCCGCTTTTCTGCATCGCAACGATGTTGTCGTCTTTGTCGGAGGTTATTGTGATAACTCTATTACCGACACTCATCTCATCCCTGGTGGGATCGACTAGATACTTATCTCCAACAACCAACGACGTTATCGCAACAGGCAGATTTCTCACGGGCAAGGGAAAGTCATCTCCAAGCCCAAATCGTTCTGCTGGAACCGTTGTGTTAAGTAAAGCGGATATCGCCGCCAAAGCGGAGGCATCAATAAGGTTTCCGTCATCATCGAGAGCATGTATGTCAATGAAGATCATCCAGACCTTCTCCCTCTCTTCAATGCAGAGCTTTGTTAAATCGATCGCTTCACTCTCCCTTATACCCCTGTCGACTACTCTGGCAAGCTCTATTGACGTCTCATCAGGCGGTCCAGCTTCAAAGGTTGGAGAAGCAAGGGGTACAAGTTCTGCATTTGTGATTATGACACCCTTATCCGGCACATCGGGGAAGGGTTCCCCCGGCTGCATCTTTATACCAACCATCACCTGCGTATCTCCCAGCTTTACCAGTGCCGAGCCTTCAGCCTTCGATATTAGATTCGTCTCAATTTCTATCGGCCTTATCTCATCGAGTTTCCTACCATCAATTCTCTCCTCATCTCTAAGCTTAGAGAGAACGTAATCCTTTTTTATGTCCATCAGGATCTCTTCGCCCATACTCACTCCTCCTCGATTTCCATTGCCCCATACTTCTTCATGATCGCTTCTCTCTGAAGGCTATAGATTTCCATTGCACCCTTCTTTGCCATCTCCGTGGCTGTTTTCATCTCCTCAGCTGTCATCTTTCCATCCATCTGAACGAGGGCGATGGACTCTATTCTGCCATTCCTTATAACGAAGGCGAAGGGAACATCCGCTTCACCATAGTTATCTTCTTCCTTCATTGGATCCAAAACGAGAACTCCATCAACCTTTGCAACGGCAACGGAAGTTATCAATCCCCTCATGGGTATTCCAGCATCAACCAAAGCTACCGTCGCAGCGTTGAGACATGCGGTCCTCGTTCCCGCATCAGCCTGCAAAACCTCCACAAAAATATCAATTCCCGATCTCGGGAACAACTCTTTCATTATAACCGGCTCATATGCTTCCCTACTGACTTTCGAGATCTCCACACTCCTCCTGTCAGGACCGGGCCTCTTTCTCTCCTCAACACTGAAGGGAGCCATGTTATACCTATATCTAATAACAGCCTTGCTTGGCTCCTGCAGGTGCCTTGGATGTACTTCTCTTGGCCCATAAACCGCTGCAACAACCTTGTTTCTTCCCATCTCCAGATAACAAGAACCGTCAGCCCTTTTGAGGACTCCTGCCTCTATTTTTATTGGGCGCAATTCCTCAAAATCCCTTCCATCCAGCCTTTTTCCATCAACAATTAGCCGGATATCTTCCTTTTTATCTTCCTTCTGAGCGCCCTTAACTCCTAAACCTTCGTCCATCTCATTCATCCTTTATACCCTCTTTTCTCTTTTTTATGAATTCAGTTATCCTATCCGTGAGCCCCTCTGTGTGGGCTTCCTTTTCGATTATATATATTGCCTCCTCAACAATGTCAACTTTTTTTCTGTCTCCACTCAACCAAATCAGGCCGTTCTGACCTACAATTATCTGAACTCCGAGCTCGTTTTTCAGGAGCTTTATCATGCTTCCTTTCTTCCCAATAACCCTGGGAACCCTCGTTGGGTTTATTGCAACGATCCTTCCGAATCTTATTGGCCTGCAAACCTTGTCACGCATGGTGAGCGTTACTTTCATCTTTGGATCGATCGCAACTACTTTTGCAACTATCGCATCATCCATATCGAGAACATCGTTTACCTTTCTCGCCCTACTCTCCGGCTTTTCAGAAGTTGGTAGAAAAGCGGAATAAGGAGAGTTTATGTCAACATTCCACCCGTTAGATACAACTTCCCTAACTATTCCTATAACGAGATCACCCGGAGAGGGTATGTATCTACCTTTAAGAGGGATTATCCTAACCATGTTTTCTGTTTTATCCATCAATCCCATTATCTTGGCATAAACCTTCCCATTTTCAACAAAAGTCCCATATCCAGCTGTCCGGGGATTGGTACTCACAAGATCTCCTGGAAGGACCAGCTTTCTTGATCCGGTAATCATCCATGAATCCTCCTCAAAACTTTTGTTAATGCTTCACCCTGGGCAACTCTGCCCAGCAAATCAAGCAAATCCCCCTGCATTCCTGCCGGGATTCTTAAAACGCAGATCCAGCTTCCATCTTTCTGCCATTCTTCTTGAACAACATTTCCGAAGGAGTATATCGCACCCATAGCCTTTCCCGTGTATGCAGGTGGGATCTTGATGGCGACCTCAACCTCTTCAATCCTTACTGGAATTATCGGCTTAAGAGCTTTGATTATATCTTTAACTTGGGCTTCAACAGTCTTGAAAATATCGATATGGACCTTGGCTTCCTCCATTGCCCTCTCGATTCTGGCTGGAGGATGGGGGGTTCCCGTTCTTGGATCAACCGTATTCTTCCTGATGAACTCGACGATTTGCTTTTTCTTTTGATCGTACATTTCCCTTCTCTGTTCAGCGGTAATCTGAACGTCTCCTTCGAGAATGATCGTTCTAACTATATCTTCGAAATTGTTGGTTCCAAAGTATTTCGTTAGCTCTTCCAAAGGAGCCCTCTCACCTTTTTTAGCATCCCTGTAAACTTCTTCGCTCGCTATGAGATCTTCAAAATTGACTTCTTTGCCCTCCTTCAGATCTCTGGCAAGATAAGGGTCGACCAAAACCTCGAAGGTCTCTCCTCCCTTTTTTATCCTTGCGATCACCGCCTTATCCAAGGAGACCATGTCTACCCCTTGGAGAGTTCTTCCTTCAAAACTTCATTCGCCTTTTCAACGTATGGCTCAAGCTCTTCCTCAGTAAGCTGCCTGAATTTCTTGTCTTCCACCCTAACAATACCCATATCAATTGCGTTTGCCTTTACCTCAGACTCAATCGCCTTTCCCATCGCAATAAGACCCTTTACGATGGCATCATCAAGCGACAAATCTTCAGTGTACTCCTTTTCAAAATACTCCATTACCACATTTCTGCCCGCTCCAATAGCCGTTGCCTTATATTCCAGCAAAGCTCCACTCGGATCTGTTTCATAGAGCTTCGCATCCTCATCAACACCAGCAATCAAAAGAGATACACCGAAGGGCCTCACCCCCCCGAATTGTGTATACTGCTGTTTGTAATCACAGATCTTTTTTGCAAGATCTTTCACGCTTATAGGTTCATCGTAAGTAAGCCTACTTATCTGAGCTTCTATCCTCGCTCTGTCAACCAAAACCCTAGCGTCGGCAACCAAACCAGAAGTGGCTATACAAATATGTTCATCAATTTTGTAAACCTTCTCTATCGTATCCGCTTCCAGAAGCTTGCTTGCAACCCTTCTGTCAGCTAAAATAACGACTCCTTCCTTTGTTTTGATTCCTATTGCCGTTGCCCCTCTTTTTACAGCTTCTCTCGCATATTCAACCTGGAAAAGTCTACCATCAGGGCTGAAAACTGTAATCGCCCGGTCATAACCCATTTGCGGTATTTGCATTTCTAAGCACCTCCAAATATTTGGTTTTACACTTTTTAATCGTTCCAGTTACCCCAATTATCAGGGGCAAAACTCTTTCCCCTTCTACTTCATTTATTAAGCTCAATGCGACTTTTACCTTTTCAAGGGCTTTGTTGTAACACCTCACTATACCGAATTCTCCATCGAAGTATTCAATCCATATGCCAGCATGAGAGCTACCTACTTCTCCAAACAGCGATATCATGCTGTCCATCAGTTTAAGAGCGATCTCTCTTTTGTCGAGATCGCCGCTATGTCCAATAAGTCTAAATGCAATATATCTTTTTCTGTGCCTGAGAGAGGGTGGAAGCCTTTTCAAATTACCCACTCCTTTCCCAGATTTTACCGTCGGATATTTAACTCCCTCGAAGTCAAACTCTCAAGTCAAAACCCTTTTATCTGCTTCAAATTAAAAGGGAACATGCACGATTTAGCAATTAAAGATGGACTATGTTACATAAACGGAGAATTCATCAGAGCAAATATCGGTATCGATGGGCATAAAATAAGTTATGTTGGAAAAGAGGAGATTAAAGGAGAGTTAGAGATAAAAGCAGACAAAAATCTTGTCCTTCCAGGGCTCTTCAACGCCCACACCCACCTTGCGATGACCCTCTTTAGGGGGTTTGCCGAAGATATGCCTCTCATGGACTGGCTGAAAACGAAAATATGGAGAGCAGAGAGACTGCTAAATGCCAAGGACGTTTACTGGGGTTCAATGCTCGGGATTCTTGAGATGCTGAGAACCGGTACAACCTGCTTCTCAGACCTCTACATACATATGGACGAAGTTGCAAAAGCCTGCATTGAATCGGGCATAAGAGCGGTTCTTTGCTATGGAATGGCCGACAGAGGGGATTCCGAAAGAGCAAAAGAGGAACTGGAAATAGGAGAGGACTTCATAAAAAGATGGAACGACGGAAGGATTAAGGCGATTTTTGGTCCCCATGCACCCTATACGTGCTCTCTGGAATTTCTAAAAATGGTGAAGGATAGGGCCGATGAACTTAAAGTAGGAATTCACATCCACGTTTCGGAGACAAAAGATGAAGTGGAAGAATTCAAACAGAAATTTGGTCTGCCACCCATAGAGAAGCTCGATGAGATCGGATTCCTCGGGCCAAAAACGGTGATGGCTCACGCAATATGGATAAACGACAAAGAAATGGAGATACTTGCCAAAAAAGGTGTCAGCGTGGTCCATAACCCGATAAGCAACATGAAATTAGCTTCTGGAATAGCTAGAGTTACAGATATGGTTGAATCCGGAATAAACGTCTGTCTCGGAACGGATGGAGCTGCATCGAACAACACCTATAACCTCTTTGAGGAGATCAAACTTACATCCCTCCTCCAAAAAGTTCGGACGGGAAAGGCCGATGCACTCCATGCAAGAGATGTGGTGGAGATGGCAACCAGAAACGGCTACAAGGCCTATGGACTGGATGGTGGAGAGTTGAAAAAGGGAAGATTGGCTGACATCATACTGCTGAAAAAAAGCTTTAACTATACTCCACTCTACAATCCCCTCTACAGCATCGTTTACTCTTCCTTTGGCTGTGAAGTAAGCCACACGATAGTCGATGGGAAAATTCTGATGGAGGAAGGGGAGCTTCTGACTCTAAACGAGGAGAAGATACTCGAGAAGGTGGAAAAGATAAAAGAAAAATTCACACAGCTTTAATTATTTCATGCCAGTATTTTAATCGATCATCCAATATCAAAGCTGCCACTCAGCATCCTCTATGAACTCCACAATCCTCTTTACCATCTCTGCATCCAGTTCTGGAAGATCTTTTACTTCGTCGAAGAATTCAAGCACCTTTTTTCTGTGTTTTTGTAACTGTGAGATAACATAGAGCTTGAGTAAATGCAAATTCTTCCTCGCATCCTCCTCCCGAATTTCTCCCGACCTGTACTTCTCATAAACTCTCTTCACATCAGATATGAACATGGATTCGATGCTAACCTCATCTATCAGCTCGTGAAATAGCTCCCTGTCCCCCCCTTTTTCAAGAAGTGTCCTCATCTTATCCAAGTACGAATTTATGTATTCCATAATACAGGTTGAACGGAAATATTAAAAATTTTGTCAATGTTAAATTCACCTAACGGGATAACAGAAAAGTTGCGGCAATAAATACCCCTACTCCTATAATTCCCACAATGACTAACGGTGCCTCAAACACAAAATTTAAGGTGAATACAGCAGGATAGAGAAGGAATATTAAATAGGTTGAGATAAAAGCAAATCCCCATTGAAATGCAACCAGATTCTTCGAACTCATTCCCCGCTCTTCCATTTCTCTTCCCTTCTCCGTTGAGATCCATATCAGCTGCGAGAGTACGAAAAGCCATACGATGTTAAGCAGTAACGCAAAGATGTTCACGTCTTTGGCAGAAGAAAAGACGGAATTAAGATATGAAGCAAATTCCGGGAATTTCAGGTATAGACCATCAAGACATGCATAAAAAAGCTCGCTTCTTGACAATAGATTCCCTGCGCTCAAGAGAAGGAGGAAGTAGAAAAGCCCAAAGGAAAAGGGATTTTTCCTGAAGATCAGGAGGATTATTGGGATGGAGAGGATGACAGGATAGAGTAGTTGGAGAGCGAAGTATTTGGAAACTAATACCAAAATTGGAGGTTGGGAGAGAGCCAATAAAGCCTGATAAGATGCGAATTCCGCAAGAAGAAGATTAATAACCGGTCCGAGAATTAGATAACTACCTCTAATCTCAATTCTTTTTTCCTCTGAATCGGATTTCTTAAACCTTAACCACCTCAAGCGTACAAAACCTCCCTCAAAAGGATTTGGGATAACGGTTTTTCAATTTCCCAAACGGTCATTTTAACACCTGCAGACCTTATCCTCGCCTCAAGAGACCCTCTTAAAATTCTTAAGGCTAATGCAGAAAGATCTTCTTCCGTTTTCTCATTGGAAGCGAGTGCTATCACCTCAACTGGAGCTTTTCTCCCTCTTTTCGAGATTTTAGATGCCTTTAGCACGGCCCTTACCGGTTTTGAATACTCTATCCTTGTAATGAAGTATATCAAAGGCTTATAGGTTATTAAAAGGGTTTTTGAGTTCTCAAACGCTTCTTCCAGAGATTCAACATTCTCAGAAGGTTCTACCCTAATCAGCTCATCCACTATCCTTCGGAACTGCCTTCTTCCCGTGTCAGGGTAAAGGTACTTCCTATGTCCAATGATGTAAAGCCCAACTCTATACCCTCTTTGGGTGAAGTAGTATGATATGGCATTTGTAGCTTCGACTGCAGCCTCAAAATAGTTTCTTATAAGCTCTCCATGCCTCATGTAGGGATTTCCATCCAGAAATATCCAAACGGATTTTTTCCCCTCAACCTCATACTGATTTACCATGACCTCATTTTTTCTCGCGCTTGCTTTCCAATTGATGAACTTCACGGGATCTCCTGAAACGTACTCCCTTATCTCCCTGAAATCAGTTCCTGGCACTCCGATTTTAGATATATCAACATCAGGAGTTGGTGATCTGGCTATACCCCTATGGACACCTATCTTGATAACCTTTGGCACCCTTTGCTTGATTTCGATCTCCAAAGGCACTTCAAGCTCTCTCACGAATAGCTTTCCTGTGAGGAATGGATTTTCAACCTGAACCACAACCTTCCCCAAAGAATATCTCCCCCTCTTAGTTGGGATCGCCTCATAATCTATCCTTATCCCAGCTGATCCCACAACAAACCTTGCAGCCGCGTTACTTCCTTTTGAGAGTTCAAAATGCTCAGGAAGCTTGTGCATCACCTTTAAAACACCAAACCCAGAAGCTGACATCGTAATTACTACTTTGAAATTCTCTCCAACGTATCCTCCACCTTCAAGGTGGTGGCCGAGGATTTTAACTCTAACTGGGAATGTGGGAGTTAAGAGGAAGAGTATAGGAAAAACAGAAAGGGCTACCAACTCGTAGGAGGTGAGAAGGATGCCTAACACTAAAAGAAACATTGAGGTCTTTACCAGCACGTATGTACCCTTTCTGATTTTCATCCTATCTCCCTATTAAATACACCATCTTACGGTCTAACCTCCTCCTTTTTTGGCACTTCAACGCTCTTCAAGACATCTTCGATGACAGACTCCGGCTTCACCCCTTCGATAAGGTACTCAACGTTCAGAATTATTCTGTGAGAGAGCGTTTCGAACGCAACCCTCTTGACATCATCCGGAATGACGAAGTCCCTCCCGTCGATTGCAGCCAGAGCTCGAGAGATCTTAAGCAGAGCAAGACCGCCTCTTGGGCTAGAGCCTATCTCAACCAGCTCATGTTCTCTCGTCGCCCTCACGATTTCAGTTATGTATCTCAGAATGCTCTCATCGACGAAGATGTGTTCAACTATCTCCTGCATGTTCCTGAATTCCTGGAGGCTCACAACGGGTTGGATGTGAGAAGTGGGGTCGTCGACTTTCCAGTCTATTCTCCTTCTCAATATTTCCATCTCCGATTCAACGCTCTCAGGATATCCAGGAGACATCCTTATCAGAAATCTATCCATCTGAGCTTCGGGCAATGGATACGTTCCCTCCTGCTCTATCGGATTCTGAGTTGCTATCACATAGAACGGGGGGTCCAACGGATAGGTTTCACCCTCTATAGTCACCTGTTTTTCCTCCATAGCTTCCAGCAACGCAGCCTGCGTTTTTGGTGGACTCCTGTTTATTTCATCAGCGAGTAAGACATTCGTAAATATGGGCCCTCTCACCAGAACGAATTCACCTGTGCTCTGCCTCCAAACCTTCGTACCTGTTATGTCAGCAGGCAGCAAATCGGGGGTAAACTGTATTCTGCTATAGTAGGATCCGATAACTCTGGCAAAAACCTTCGCAAGCAAGGTCTTTCCAAGCCCTGGATAGTCCTCAAACAGAACATTCCCGTTCGTAAGACAGGCGGCAAGCATCTTTTCGACTATGTCCGTGCTTCCAACGTAAACGCTACAGACCGAATCTATTATGTCCCAACTCTTCCTGCTAAAGGTTCTAAGATCCAATTCCAACACCCTCCTTACTCAGTTTTTCTTCAATTCTGCTTAAAATTTTACTTCTATTCTTTTTATTTTTATTTTCAATCATATTTTTCTCCCACCCAAACGAGAATTTGGGCATTTTCTCATCCTCATAAGATATTAAAGGAGAAATTAAAGCGGCGATTCTGTCTTCACTCCATCCAGCATCCACCAAAATTCTAGAAAGGGTAGCTATCAGTGGTGACTTCTTACCCTCTTCAAGGAAAAGTTTTCTCGCTTCCCTCAACCGCTCCAGCATCTCATCCTTTTTGTATGAAAGTCTCTGCCTGTGAACCTCAACCGCTTCAACCTCCTCAACGGATACAGACTTCCTGAGATCGTTGGAGAATTTCAGAAGAAATATCCCAACAAGAACCCACTCCATAAAGTTCACAAGACCGCTTCTCTCAAGAATCCTAGGCCTGATTGCGATGTAGTAAACCACAGCTAAAACCAAAAAGGAAAGAAGAAAGGCTCTAGAATTCCTGAGCCATTTCGCAGCTCCACTCTCCGACAGATTTGCAAGAGATGTCGCAGCAAGAATTACAAGAAATACAAGAAAGCCCAATCCTATTTTTTGTGTTCTCTCAGGATCGATAGGAAGATTTGTAAGAATAAAGTAACCGAATAGACCCATAATTATTAGGCCACCAGCTGACACCGCCGGTTGTACGAGTCTATGCACCTCAAAAGGTATCTCAACCCTCGCTATTGCAAATCCGATGAAGAAAAGTAAGAAGTACTTATCCATCGAATAGACGAAAGGATAAACGAGGGCAAAAGTGCTGAACCTAGATATGGAGTAGGCT
>Ga0180300_10001268_pt1 | contig 11633 bp, 14 predicted proteins | sample GuaBasSediGuay15_FD_121798 | JGI IMG/M metagenome (GOLD analysis project Ga0180300, IMG submission 121798) | Subseafloor sediment microbial communities from Guaymas Basin, Gulf of California, Mexico - Guay15, Core 4569-2, 21-24 cm | ecosystem: Environmental > Aquatic > Marine > Hydrothermal... | reverse complement strand
GCTTATAAAATTACCTAAGAATTTGTCTTGGGCGATGGCGTCCGCCCGGGGCTTCGAGCCTGAACCGCCCAATAAGGGCTGATGGCGCCTGTTCTCCGCTAAAAGTTTGGGAGGCGGTAGAATGGGCTCGAAGCTAGAGGATTATATAAATCTTAGGGGAGTTTTGAAATATATCGAAGAGAGAAGACACGAAGATGGAGGCTACTGTTTCGTCTCCCTCTTAAATGAGACAAACATAAACGACACCTACTATGCAGTTAAAATCTATGACCTGTTGGGCATGGAGGTGTCGGAGAAAGAAAAGACTATAAGATTTCTCCACAAGTCTTTAAAGCCACAACAAGCTGCTGTTGCAATATCCATGGCCGTTGAAGGGCTTGCAATTCTAGGAGCAAAAGACCTTGCGAAAGAAGGTCTTTCGTTGGTGTTTAAGAAATATAAACCTCTTGAAGGTGAATTTGCAATAGGCCTTGGAGGTAGTGAGGAATTTGGGACTGCAACTCCGCTTGAAGCAACATACTGGGTTCTTAGAGCATTTAAAGCGGTAGATTATAGACTCTCCTCGGAGGGGAAAGAGAGGATAAAGAATTTCGTTGAAAACTTTAGAAAAGAGAATGCCTACGGAGTAAACCAAGCTACAACTACCATGACGTACCAGGCAATATTTGCACTCAATTCTCTAGGTTATGGAGTCCCAAAAACTAAACATTTTCACAGATGCGAGGTGCATGGAGGCTTTACAGAGGTTCCATACTCTCTTCCACCCTACTTGGAGCCAACGTTCTATGCATTGAGGGCCCTAAAACTCCTTGGAGAAAAGCCGCGGTATGTGAAGGGCCATATTCAATTCATAAGGACGCTTCAAAATCCCAATGGGGGCTTTAGAAGGAGTCTCGAAATGGGCATCTCAAACTTTCAGAACACTTATAGAGCTTTGAGGGCACTTAATGACATTTTAAGCTTTTAATATTGGGATTCGGGAGGGTAAAAAATGAATGCTAAAGTTCTCTTGGCAGTTGGCGTTGGGGGCATGCTTGGTGCCATAATGCGCTACAGCATCACAGGTCTGTCCCCTGTTTACAAAGACTTCCCTATAGGAACCCTCTTGGTAAACAGCATAGCTAGCTTCCTGTTAGGCTATCTCTACGGCGTGGTCTTCTTTGGTTACGAGGTTTCTCCTAATTGGAGGGCATTCTTTGGAACGGGATTTTGTGGCAGCTTGAGCACTTTTTCGACTTTTTCCTATGAGAATTTTAACCTTTTGAGAGAAAGGGAACATGTTCTTACCCTTCTAAACATCTCGGCAAACGTTATAATAACTGTAAGCTTAGTATTCTTAGGGTTTGTTCTTGCAAGGAGGTGAAAGTATGGTAGAAATTGAGCACTGGAATACTCTAAGAATGAAAATTTATATAGGAGAGAACGATGCTTGGCATGGCAGGCCGCTCTATAAGTCAATAGTGGAAAAATTGAGAGAAATGGGACTTGCTGGGGCCACTGTTTATAGGGGTATTTACGGGTTTGGAAAAAAGAGCAGAGTGCACTCAAGTGACGTTTTAAGACTTTCCACGGATTTGCCAATAATAATTGAAGCTGTGGACAGAGGACATATGATTGAGAGGGCTATAAATGAAATAAAGCCGATGATAAAGGACGGCATGATAACGGTTGAGCCAGTTATAGTAGTGTGGGTTGGGACCAAGGAAGAGATAAAGAAGTTCGAGGAAGATGCAGTAAGGGAAAGATGAATATTGTATTGGTATTTATTACTTCTTCAACTTGTTGAAAACTTATAAGCAATAATTTTATAAAGAACGTACTTCAATAATACAATTGTGAGAGTGGTATGAATTGGATGAATTTTATGAATCCACCTCTTGTTTTGGGGCAGGAACTTTTAGAAGGTTACTTTATCCTCTCTTCTCTTCCCTTTGTTTTGGGAGTATTAGGAAATTTTCTTAGAATTCTTGATACAAACAAAAAACCAAAGCAACAGGAGACCCCTCTTTCTTCTGGAGCATGGGTCTATCCCTCGTTGAACGTTGACTATCTTATTGCTAATCTTTTAAAGGATAAAAAGCTTGTTGGTATTGCCAGAAATCTTCATCTTTTTGAAAAATACGATTTTCCGTGTTTGTGGATAAGCAAAATCGAGAAAGAGAATTCAGTTAGACCGACACATCTTGAGAAAATTCTTCATTGGGTAGTCGCAACAATTACACATGAGCATGGTCTAATTTTTGATGGAGTGGAGTATCTTATCTTAGAAAATGGGCTTGAACCGACTTTTAAATTCCTTCTTAATTTGAAGGATCATATTTTACTGAGGAATTCGATTCTTGTTCTTGTTGTGGATGAAAGGGCTCTTGAGGAAAGACAGCTTTCTCTTCTGTATAGGGAGTTTAGAAGGATTTCCCCATAAAACAGCAACCTTAAATATTCTCCCTTCCAAGTCTATCTTGGTGAGAAAAATGCTTCATCATGTCAAGCTTATACATGCCACAAAGAGCAGGAAGCTTGTTGGGAAGAAAATAGTTCTTGCTATACCTGGAAGTATAGCGGCTGTTGAGTGTGTAAAGCTCGCAAGGGAGCTCATAAGACATGGGGCTGAAGTTTATGCTGTCATGAGTGAAAGTGCCCAAAAGATAATCCACCCCTATGCTATGGAATTTGCTACTGGCAATCCAGTTGTCACAGAAATTACGGGATTTGTGGAGCATGTTGAATTGGTGGGAGAGCATGAAAATAAAGCAGATTTAGTCTTGGTCTGTCCTGCAACAGCCAATACCATTTCAAAGATAGCCTGTGGAATTGATGATACACCAGTTACAACTGTCGTAACAACTGCTTTTGCCCATACCCCGATAATGATTGCTCCAGCCATGCACTCTACAATGTATGAGCATCCCATAGTCAAAGAGAACATAGAAAAGCTCAAAAAGCTTGGAGTTGAGTTTATTGACCCGAGATTTGAGGAAGGGAAGGTAAAAGTGGCAAGCGTTGAGGAGATTGTTTACCGTGTAATTAAAAACCTCCACAAGAAAGATTTAAGCGGTAAAAGGGTTCTCGTAACAGCTGGAGCGACTAAGGAGTATATAGACCCAATAAGGTTTATCACCAATAAGAGTAGCGGTAGGATGGGTGTTGCCATTGCTGAGGAGGCCGAATTTAGAGGGGCTGAAGTTATTCTAATCAAAACAAATGGGAGTGTATCGAGCTTCGTGGAAAAGCAGGTTGAGGTGGAGACTGTTGAAGAGATGCTTGAAGCCATAGAGGGGGAACTATCAAGCAAAAAATACGACATCGTGATTTTAACTGCGGCTGTAAGCGACTTCACTCCAAGAGAGAAGGCAAATAAAAAAATAAAGAGCGGTCAAACTCTAACTCTTGAACTCGTTCCAACGCCGAAAATAATTCGGAGGGTTAAAGAGCTCCAGTCAGATGTGTTTCTTGTAGGCTTCAAAGCCGAGTATGAAGTCAGTGAGGAAGAGCTTATTGAACAAGCAAGGAAGCAAATAGAGAAGGCAAAGAGTGATGTGGTCATAGCAAATAGAGGGGAGGTAGCCTTTGGAAGCGAGGTAAACGAAGTTTACTGGGTTGCCAGAGATAGTTATGAGAAATTTCCGCTTATGAGCAAGAGAGAGGTTGCGGAAAAGATTTGGGATAAGATTGTAGATATGCTAGGATGAAGCTAACTCTCTCTGCCTTAATGAGTTAGACTTTTAAATGTTGCTTTTTATTTTTAGATCTCTTTTGGAGGTATAAGAACTCCGAGTTCTGTTATTATCCCTCTTATGTATTTCCAAGGTGTTGCATCAAAGAGATAGTTTCGTATTATCATATGGTCTCTCTTGAATTTTCTCTCGATGATCTTAATCTCCTCTGCTCTTGCTTCTGGATGGATTTTAAAGGTCTCAGCGGCCACGTAAAATGGAATACCATTGTCATTACATGCCAGAGCTAGTAAATATGTCCCGGCTTTATTGAATACATAGCCGTCTTTGGTGATATTATCGGCTCCAACCAAAGCCAAGGTTGCTTTCTTTGCAAAGAGGCCTAACTGTGCGTCTGTTATGACCTCAAATGGAATTTCAAACTCTTCAAGTTTTTTGGCAAAAACTACTCCCTCATAATCAGGTTCACTTTCGCTTATAATTACTTTAAAGGCCTTTCCTTTTTCTTTGGCTTTTTTTAAGATTTCAAGAACCGTTGAAGAATAAGAATGAGTGATTATAATTTCATTCTGGTCTATAAGTTCACTTCCAATGTTTCCAATCTCACGTTTTGCCTCTTCACTTAATCGTATGAACTCATTGGCTTTTGCAGCTACGAATTCGGGATTATCAATTATTGGAATGAATCTCACTAGGTTGTAAAGGGAGGCCATTGTTGGGTTCACATTAAGGATTTCAACTCCTAGTTCTTTTAACCCGTTAAGGAATTCTTCCCCTTCAAGAATCTCAGCGAGTCTTGCGTAAGCTTTAGCCCCCATCTTTGCAAGGTAAGAAGCTCCCCGAATTCGCTCTTCACTCATTTCTCCTATGAGCTCTTCTACCTCTTGTGGAAGCATTGTATCACTCCATATCCTTCTCTTCTTTAGACTTTAAAAGATTTTTTCGCTATTGTAACCCTTTTTAAATTTTTCCGGGAAGACTTATTAATTCTAAGGATGAACTATTAGTGGTGGTGCGAATGAAATACAGTGAGCTGAATGCAGATGTGAAAAGGGTTTATACAAAAATACGGGCATTGGATGATTACCACTGGCATATTTATGAAGACAAGATTATAGGGCATCACAGGAAAAGCGAACTTCCCATAAGAATAAGTGTTGTAGGAAGTAAAGAGGAGGCTGAAAAACTAAGTGAACAAAAAGACGGGCCAGGAATCGATATTGCAGTTCTTCCAAACAACAATACATTTTATATTAAAAATGGTGTTTTCATACTTTCCGAGAGATTTTTAAAGGCCACCCTTATGGATATTAACGATCACATAGTATGGAGTGGGTTTAGAGTTATTGAGAGAGATGGAAGGCTCATGCAAGAGGACACCTATGAATATTTGGGAGGTCCTTTGATAAGACATCTCAAAAGCAACATGATGAATGGACAGGATTATGTATTCTGGCAGTTCTACAAATGTGAAAAATGCGGAAAATATGTCGATATTGAGAGCGTTCCGGAGCATCTTGCCAAACACGGCATTAGTGTTGCAAAAAAAGACAGTGAAGAGTACGAGATCTTTGAGTTGAATTTCCTTGAAGGGAAAATCTTCAACAAATTTGGAGAGGAACTTCCCCAAAACAAGTTTGCCCCAGAAGCACGAGCTTTTCTGAATGAGATGTTCGGTGAGCCAAAGGCTTAGGAGGAATGAATCCCTTCTTTTTCTTCTTAATCCAAAAATAAAGTTTAAGGGGGAGATCATCCCCTGAACTTTGGTCTCATACTTACCAGTGGAGGTAGGGGTCTTGGTTTGTATGGGAATCCTTCTGTTTTCTGTTTTATCTCTTTTATCAAATCTTCAACATGTATCTCGTACTGCTTGTTGTCTTCCCTCTTTCTAACTGTAATAACTCCCATTCTTTTCTCGTTCTCCCCTACTACGATTATATATGGTATCCACTCCTTCTCTGCTTCTCTGATCTTCTTGTTGAGTCTCTCGTTTCTGTCATCTACGTCTGCTCTTATCTTTGCACCTTCCAGTTTTCCTGCAATGTAAAGGGCGTAATCCAGATACTTCTCACTCACCGGAATAACCCTTACTTGAATGGGGCTGAGCCATGGTGGATACATTGGTTTTTTGCCTTTTTTCATAAGTTTCGCTTGTTTTTCCAGTATTGCATACATAACACGCTCTATTGCACCACTGGGGGAGCAGTGGAGGAGTAGTGGGTACTTTTCTTGTCCTTCCTCATCATAGTAAGTTATTCCAAATCTTTGGGAGTTCTCAACATCTATCTGGACTGTACTTAGGGCTGCAGCTTTGTCGAGATTGTCTACAAAGTTAAATTCGAATTTTAGTATGAAATAGAAGAATCTCTGTTTCCACATCTCTATAAGGACCGGTTTGCCAATTATTCTGGTGAGATCTACTATGAAATCCTTATTTTCATTCCAAAAGTCCTCTGTAAACCTTATTGCTACTTCATAGTCCTTGGGTGTTAGTCCAACTCCTTTAAGCACTTCCATACTCAGTTTGTACTGCTTCTTGAACTCTTCCATGGCCTGCTGTAAGTTTTTAGCAACTGTATGCATATCAGGCATTGTAAAGGCCCTAAGTCTTCTAAGACCGCTTAGCTCTCCGCGTTTTTCCCTTCTAAATGAATACCTCGTGAGTTCATACATTCTAAGTGGCAAGTGGCGGTAGCTGATTGTAGCATCTTTCTTTATAAGAAACTGACCAAAGCAAGCTGCAAACCTTAAGAAGAATCTCTTGTCTCCGCTCTTAACTACATACTGTCTTGCAGGGAATCTGTTGAGATATTTCTCTAGGGCAGGATGTTCAAAATCATACATAATGGGTGTCTCTACTTCCATTGCGCCATATTCAATGAGTTTCTCTGTAACATAGTTTTCCAGAAGGGATTTGATTAGTCTTCCCTTTGGATAGTACCTGAGGTTCCCTGGGTCACTTCCCTCTTCATAGTCTACAAGCTCCTGCTCAAGCATTATTTTTACGTGAGGGGGTTCTTCTGTAACGACCCTGCTCTTATTTATCTCATAGTTTGCAAACTTTTTGAGATTTTCATATCCGGAAAAGTCAAACTTATCGACCTCTACAAGCTCCCCTTCGGGTGTCAATATGTACCAATAACTAACGAGCTCTTCTTCCTTCTTAAGAGCTTCTGGGACTTCTTCTTCCTTCTTGGCTTCACCAGGAACAATTGTCCTTGAAAGCTCTGCTAGTGGATGGCCTTTGCAGCTAAGTTTGAATGCTTTATAATAACCAAATGGGGCCCTTCTAACGTTATATCCCTTGTTTTTGAGCTCATTTTCTATTTCTTTTAGTATCCTAAGGGCTACATCAGGAGAGCCAAGTTCACTGCTTAAATGAGCAAATGGATATACAAAAATGTTATTTGTTTTCACCTGGGAAACAACTTCCTCTATTTCTTTTACAGCTTTTTCCACGATTTCTTCAGGGTTTTGTTCATCAACTTTTTCAACACTCATAAATACAGCTAAAACCTCATCAAGCCTTCCCTTTTTTTGATTCTCGCTTATTTCTTCTGGTTTTTTTAAGGCCTTATCTTTAACTTCATATTCGAGGTAGTCGCTATGTATCAGCAATATTCTCATTTATATCACCACCTAATCCTAACTTAGATAAGCTACATAAAAGTTACTATTAATCTTTTTATGTATTTTGAAAACCTCTCGTTTGAGGTAAGGAGAGAGCTAGTTGGTATTGCATACAGGTCTTGGATTTTACTTGTGCCGTTTCTTTATCCATAAACTTAAAAGTTTAATTGGTTTAAGATTAGTGGTGGTGGAAGAATGGTTGAACCTAAAAAGAAAACGGTAGAAAATGGAGAATTGGTTCTTCCTGGTGATTATCTTGGTGTTATTGAGGAGTTTCTTCCAGGTGAAGGGATAATTGAAGAGAATGGAGAACTCTATGCCGCAAGAGCAGGGAGAGTTAAGATAGATTTAGAAAAAATAGAGATTTCAGTAGAACCAGTAACGGATGTCCCCCCGCTTCCGCAGGTAGGGGATATTGTGATAGCTAGAGTTCTAGAGGTAAAGTCTCAAGCGGCGATAGTTGAATTGCTTAAAATTGAAGGAAGGAAAGGATATAGAGAAATAGCAACTTCAAAATTGGCTGGGATTCATGTGTCTCAAGTTAAGGATGGGTATGTGGAGTCTATGAACAGTGAATTTAAAATTGGAGACATAATAAGAGCGAAGGTTTTGACAAATGAAAAGAGTCCAATACAACTCACAACAAGAGAGCCTAATTTGGGTGTAATCTATGCGTTATGTTCTTCGTGTAAGGTGCCTCTGGTGAGAAGAAGTAATGTACTTGTGTGTCCAAAATGTGGGAGAAGGGAATCTAGAAAATTATCCACTTATTATAGAAAACTGAAATTGGATAGGGTGTAAGGTATGAGAGCTAAGAAAGTCATGGTTATTCATGTTAAAGATGACTTGGAAAAAGAAGAACTAATGAAGGAGCTCCAAAAACTTGAGTTACCTGCCTTCATTTATGTTCATGGCAAACTGAACTCCCTTAAAATCAATATTCAGGGGACAAAAGATGAAATAAGAGAGGCTATGGAGAAAGTTAGGGAAATACATCACAGGGTTAGATCTCATCTCTATCCTGATAGGAAGGGCTTTTATCAATACAATATTAATGATATCTTCAGAGAGGCCGGAGTGAGCATTTCAATGCCCATATTAACAAAAACCCTTGAGCTTTTAGGAGAACATGCTGATCTTAGAGGGGATAAACTTATAAGCTCTCTTTCTTGGGGTGAGATAGTAAACCTAGTTAAAAAGCTTGGAGAGATCTTAACTGACATCTCTCTCCAAACAACAAGACAAATAAGGGAGGTAGTTGCTCCTATATCCGTCACTTTCGGTGTTGATCCGCAGGAAGTTTTGGAATTAGCCGTTGATTTTGGTGTTGCAGAGTATAAAGAGGATAAATTTAAATATGAACTTGTGAAGAATAAGGAGCAAGCTATGGAAATTATGCTCAAAAAGTTGGAGGGTAGAGGAAATGAAGATTGAAGTTATAAAGCGTGATAAAAACTTGCTTGAGTTTTATCTGGTAGGGGAAGATCATACATTTGCCAATTTGCTTAATGAGACACTTCATGAGAACAAACATGTTACATTTGCAGCATACGCTATAGAACATCCAGTACTAATGGCAAGAAAACCAAGATTTAGAATATCCACAGATGGTAAGGTAACTCCAGAAAAAGCTTTAGAAGAAGCAGCTCAAAAAATATTTGATAGAGCTAAGGATGTCCTCGAAGTTTGGGAAGGAGTCATAAAAAAATGATTTTTTCATATTCTTATTTATTCGATAAGGGGTTGTTATGATGAAATATTCTAAAGATTTCACTGACAAAAATCTCTCTAGGTTCGGAGATTCTCTCGTCAACTTTATTTTTTCTCTGGCATTAAGTAGGTATCTTGGCTATCCAAACGCTGGTAGAGTTCCAAATGCTTCTCTCACAATAGGCCTTGAAAAGGCAGGCCTTCTGCATTGTGTTCCTCCAAGGACAGATAAACATGGGAAAGGGGATATAGCGGAGGCTATAATAGCTTATGCTTGGCTTGAGGGAGAGATGAGCATAGATGAAGCGGTAGATATTCTTTGGAAAAACTTCTCTTCTGATATTACTCATCCTTCCAGAAAAAAAGAAGTAATTGGGAGTGCCTTTGGAGAGCTTTTAAAAATTATAAAAGAAAGATTGGCCCTTTAAATACTGGTCAATAGTTCTATTAATCCTCTTTTGGTTGGTAGGTTTGCGAAGGTCTCAGGGTTCTTTATTTTTAGTAAAAGGGGGACATCTCCAAATAACCTAAGGGTTTTTCCAAATGGGATTTTTCCTTCTCCAGGCATTAGGTGAAGGTCCCCTACTCCGTAAGCTAATGCATCAATGGGGTCGACTTTTGGAAAGAACTTTCCAAAGTTATCATGAATCATTAGGATTATTGTCTTTTCTGTTCCTAGTTTCACATCTTCTAAGAATTTGTCTTCATTGCCTTGGGCACTAAGGAACGCGTGACCAAGGTCAAGTGCAAAACCCAAGTTTTCCTTGTTGACGCTTTCAACTACATAGAGGGTATCTTTAACGCTATATGTGTTTTCTAAAGCTATTTTGATTCCAAAATTTTCTGCCATTTCAGCAAGTTGTTGAAGGGCTTCTATTTCCAAGTCTAATCTTCCAGTACGGCCGCTCTGCATAACAACTACCTTAGCTCCAAGCTTTATTGCAACATTAATTACAGCTTTAGCTACATTGAAATGTCTGGTATAATAGGTATTATCTCTGAGATTCACTGAAGTGGGCATTCTAATAGTATAACTTACTCCCACTCCTTTTAGAGCATTTTCTATTGAGCGGAGACCCCTTTCCACAACTTGACCATTTTTTATTAGTCCAAGTGCATGGGGGAATATCTGGACAAAATCGTAATCTTTAATTTTCAAATCTGCTAGAACGGATGGGAGGCTTTTCCAATTGTTTAAAAATTGTGGATATATGTTGACTCCTATCTCCATATTTTTGCACCTTTCACTTTTTTGATAAAGATTACGAGAACACCAAATTTAAAAGTTTCCAAAGTTATTTCATTTTAGGTGATTCTAGTGGAGAGGGAGATATGGAAATACCTTAGTTTTATTCTCACATTGCTCTTAGCATTGGCGATAATCGGAAATGTTCTCCTTTACATTAATAATAATGAGCTTCAGAAAGCCATACAAGAGAGGGGCAATGTCACAGTAGTTTATAATGAGAGAGTAAAAGAGGTTGAGAGTAATGCTACTATAGCTCTTCAAGCAAAAATAGAAGAACTCCAAAAAGAGTTGGAATACATAAAAGGACAATTAAGAGCCAATAGAACTGAGAAAACAAATGTTACAATAGCTATTCTTCCTGTGGTGGGACCTATTGACGAAACTGCAGCCTTTGATGTAATATCCAAAATAAGAGAAATAAGGAATGATGACAATGTTGGGGGAGTCGTCCTCTGGATTGAAAGTCCTGGAGGATATGTAGGGCCGGTAATAACTATTTATAAGGAATTAAAGAAACTTTCTTATGAAAAACCTATAGTGGCTTATACAGGGGGTATGGCAGCTTCTGGAGGATATTTGATAGCTTGTGCTGCAGATAAAATAATAGCAGATCCACTTGCAGAGGTAGGGAGTATAGGAGTTCTTTATGTCCATTATGATCTTGAGCAGAATTATGCTCAAAACGGGATAAAAGTAAACGTCTTTAAAACTGGTAAATACAAAGATACTGGTGCTGAATGGAGAGATCTAACAGAGGAAGAAAGAGAGATGATAAAAAACGAAGTTAACACGTATTTTGAGTATTTCCTTCAAGTTGTGGGTGAAGGTAGGGATCTTGATCTGAACACCACAAGGCAATATGGAGATGGAAGAGTGTGGTTTGCAAGTGAGGTTAAAGGAACATTGGTGGATGATACTGGGGATTTGGACTCCACTATAAGTGTGCTGGAAGAAATTTTGAAAGTAAAAAGTGCCAACGTTGTGTTCTATAGCACTCAAAAAGTAGATTTTGGAATTTATGAGAGTTCCTCACTTTACATGCCTACGAATTATGCCCTATCCTATATTAGGAGGTGAGGTGATGAAATGTGAGGAACATCTTGAGATATTTGAAAATGGATTTGAAGATGGCAAGTTTAACCTAAAAATTGAATATTATGGGGAAAATGCTAGGAGAGTATTGCTCGCTGTGATATTTGAGCTTTACTCTCCAATTTATGGTACTGACTATGTTTATCCATTTGAATGTGCCAAAGAATTCTGGGGAGTCTATATGGAGCCCAATGAAATTGTTCCAGAAAATCTAAATTTAAGTAAGCCCAAATTTATTACACGGCCCTTAATAGATAAGGCAAAATCTTTGCTAAATG
>Ga0180300_10001267_pt1 | contig 11639 bp, 9 predicted proteins | sample GuaBasSediGuay15_FD_121798 | JGI IMG/M metagenome (GOLD analysis project Ga0180300, IMG submission 121798) | Subseafloor sediment microbial communities from Guaymas Basin, Gulf of California, Mexico - Guay15, Core 4569-2, 21-24 cm | ecosystem: Environmental > Aquatic > Marine > Hydrothermal... | reverse complement strand
TCCGCCCCTGTTCCGCCGCTATCAGGTGAACGTGCTCGTAGACCACAGCGAGTCTAAGGGCGCACCGGTGGTTTACGAGGATCACCCGACCTATAACAACCTCATCGGGCGCATCGAGCACATTGCTCAGATGGGGGCGCTGGTGACCGATTTCAACCTCATCAAGCCCGGCGCGTTGCACCGTGCCAACGGTGGCTACCTCATCCTGGATGCACGCCAGTTACTGCTGCAACCCTACGCCTGGGATGGGCTCAAGCGCGCCCTCCGCTCGCGGGAGGTGCGCATCGAGTCACTGAGCCAGGTCCTGAGCCTGGTCAGCACCGTCTCGCTGGAGCCGGAGCCTATCCCGTTGGACGTAAAAGTCGTCCTGATCGGTGAGCGGTTGCTATACTATCTGCTCTATCAACTTGACCCCGACTTCGGCGAGTTATTCAAGGTCGAGGCCGACTTCAACGAGGAGATCCCGCGCACCCCGGAGAACAATCTGCTGTACGCTCGCCTGATCGGCACGATAGCGCGCAAAGAGGGGTTACGCCCCTTCGACCGAGGGGCAGTGGCACGGGTCATCGAGCATAGCGCTCGTATGGCGGACGACGCCGAGAAACTTTCCATCCACCTGCTGAGCACCGCTGACCTGCTGCGCGAGGCGGACTACTGGGCAGGCGTGGCCGGTAACGGCGTCGTGACCGCAGATGACGTACAGCGGGCGATTGATGCGCAAATCCACCGCGCCGACCGGCTGCGGGAACTTGTGCAAGAGGAGATCAAGCGCGGGACGATTCTGATTGATACCACCGGAGAGCGCGTGGGACAGGTCAATGGCCTGTCGGTGATCCAATTGGGCAACTTCGCCTTTGGGCGGCCCAACCGCATCACCGCCCGCGTTCGCCTGGGCAAGGGCGAGGTAGTGGACATCGAGCGCGAAGTCGAACTGGGCGGTCCCATCCACTCCAAGGGGGTGCTCATCCTTTCGGGCTTCCTCGGCGCCCGCTATGCCGCCGAACGCCCTCTCTCCCTCTCGGCAAGTCTGGTGTTTGAGCAATCTTACAGCGGCGTGGAGGGAGATAGTGCCTCGCTAGCGGAACTGTGCGCGTTGCTCTCATCGCTGGCAGAGGTGCCCATCAGGCAGTCGTTGGCCGTGACCGGCTCCGTTAACCAGCACGGCGAGGTTCAGGCCATCGGCGGCGTCAACGAGAAGATCGAGGGCTTCTTCGATGTCTGCAAGACGCGGGGGCTGACAGGCGAACAGGGAGTGATTATACCTGCCACTAACGTACAGCATCTGATGCTGCGTCAGGATGTCATTGAGGCGGTGAAAGCGGGGCAGTTCCACATCTACCCCGTGCAGACGGTGGATCAGGGGATCGAACTCTTGACCGGCATCCCGGCCGGAGAGCGGGATGAGGAGGGGAATTTCCCCGAGGGGAGCATCAATCAACTTGTTGAGGCCCGGCTGATTGAATTGGCCGAAAAGCAACGCGCCTTCGCCGCGCCTCGCAAGGAAGCGGGGGGAGAGGAAGAAGAGATTAAGGAGGAAGAAGGCGGGGATGAGCGAACAGAATGACGAGTTGATGATACGGCGTATTCTGGTGGCGCTGGATGCCTCACATCACAGCCTGGCAGCGCTGGAGGCTGCGGTCGAATTGGCCTCCAGCCTGGAGGCCGAGTTGATGGGGCTCTTCGTCGAGGACGTCAATCTGTTGCGAGTGGCGGGGCTGTCTGCGGCGCGGGAGGTACGGTTTCCCTTTGACGCCGTCGCACAGTTAGACCGGGCACGGATGGAGCGGGAATTGCGAGCACAGGCAACACAAGCACGCCAGGCTCTGGTGGCAGCCTGTGAGCAGCGGCAGGTCAAGTGGTCTTTCCGTGTCGTGCGCGGGGAGGTCACGCCAGAGGTGCTTGCAGCGGCGTTGGAGGCAGATCTGCTCACCCTGGGGAGGGCGAGCCGGCCGCTCATCCGGCGGGTGCGGCTGGGCTCCACGGCCAGGGCGGCAGCAGCGCTGGCCCCAAGTTCCGTGCTCCTGCTTCAGCGCGATGTGGGTATCAAGCCCCCGGTGGTAGTGACCTGCGATGATTCCCCCACCGCCCAGCGAGCGTTGATGCTGGCGATCCATCTGGCCCGCAAGGCAGGGGATTATCTGACCATCCTGATCCTGGCCGATGCGCTGGAGAAGGCCCGGCGTCTGCAAACCCAGACCACCGACCGGTTGCGTGAACAGGGGCTCATGGTGCGCTACCGACGGTTGATAGACGCAGGCGTGGCAACACTGATTTACGAGGTGCGGGCTGAGGGAAGCGGCGTACTGGTGTTGAGCAGCACCATCCTGCCCACCGAAGCACTCCAAACGTTACTGGCCGAGGTGGATTGTCCGGTGCTGCTGGTGCGATGACGCAAAGCAGAGCCCCACCGTGGTACGAGCGCGGTGGGGCTTTCTCCTGCGATGCGATGTCACTTGGATGTGGCTAAGATGTCGGTTTGATGTCCGGCTTCAGCCGGAAAATCCCCGCTGAAGCGGGGCATTCGATCTTTCCTCCCACTCCTCTTAGCCAGACCCATGTCATTTGCCCGTCTGAGGCTTCGGTTCTACGTCCACGATGGTGGCGCTGGCGGGCTCAGCGGCAGGTCGTGGCTGGGGAGGCTCGATCATCGGCGGCTCAATATCGCCATGCATCATGGTCTGCCCACGCAGGTAAGCCCCCTCGTTAAGCAGCAGCGAATTAATGGTCAGATCACCCCATACCCGACCGGTCTCCAGTATCTCTACCCGGTTGCCCGTGATGTTGCCTTTGACCGCGCCGGAGATGGAGATGTTGTTGGCCTTGATGTCGGCGATGACCTTCGCCCCCTCGCCGATGACCAAGTTGCCGATGATGTCAATGGTCCCCTCAAAGATACCGTCAATGCGGACGCCGCCGTCGGATTGAATGTCACCCCGGATGTAGGCATTGGGGCCAATGATGGTCTCGATCTTGGAGACGGGGGCTGCTGGGGACGTTTTGGCCTTCTCTCTTCCGAACACGAGTGTACCTCCTTGTGTGGTTGTTTCTCGTCAGTCACGGCAAAGCATTGCTTAAATGGTACACCAGCGTCTAGTTTTTGTCAATCGCGACCGACGATGGTCTGCCGTGCCTGCGCCAGTGCTTGTTTCTCCTCCTCGCTCAACGCTTTGGGTGAGAGCCAATTCTGGACCGGTTTGGCGTAAATGCGCGTCGCGTCGCGCCCGTAAAGCGCCGAGATGACAACGCCGTTCCCCTCACCATCAGCCAGCGCCAGCGCGAAACTCTGGTCGCCGCCGGTGTCCTGAAAGGCACGGAAGCGCACCAACCCCACACCTTGCACAGTGTGAGCCAGGGTCGCATCAATTTGCTCTGCACGCGCCACCAACCGCTCCGTGCGCGCGGTCGTCTCGGCGAGACGGGAGGCCAGGCCCTCCAGCGCTACAGTCAGGCTGGCATCCTCTCCCCCGGTAAACACGCTCTCGTAACGGCGCTGCAGCCGACGCAGCCGGGCCTGCAGGTCAAGCACCCACACAATGCCGACAATCACCAGAATTGTCAAAGCAACCACCCAAATCAAGAGTGCAGTGTCCATCGCTCCTCCCTGAACTGATCTCCTACTCCACACGCACCGGTCCCAGGACAAGCCTGTCGCCGGCCAGGTTCCCCGCTAAGTCTACCACAGGAAGGCGCCGAAGGGAAGTCATCCCGTACATCCCCACCTCCAGCCAGTAGTCACCTGGCGGCAGGTCGGCGGGGGTAAGTAACCGGTAGGGGTCGGTGAGGGTCTGCCCCGGCAGCCACTTGGGGAACCACAGGTAGGTGGGGCAGGAACCGCCCAGGGGGGTGTAGTCGTGCCCCGCGACGGGACGGCCCGCGCCGTCAATCAAGTGGATGAAGACGGTGTAACTATCGCGGGGGGAGACCAGAGCGCGCCAGGTCAGGATCAGGTGGAGAGGTCGCCCGACCCGCGCGAGCAGCGGTTCCTGCCAGGGAGCCTCCCGCACCTGCCGGCCAACCCGTGCCCGCGCCCCCATTAGTGCCACCTGGTTGTCTAGGTTTGCCAGTGCACGCTCCAGCACTGTAGCCGGGGGAGCATCGAGGCTGGGCAAAACGGTGATGGTCGCCAGATCCACGGTGGTCCCGCCGGTAGATAGACCCAGTTCCGCCCGCCCGCCGCTTAGGTCAGCATAGCCCAGCCGGAGCGGGTACTCCCCCGGCGGTAGGGTGAAGGGGACCGGCAGTTCGTACCGCTCCACCACCACCTCCCCAGGCAGCCACTGGGTCGTGAGAAGGCGGCTGTCGGTCGTCCAGCGGGCCTCGACCGGTCCCAGGCGGGCATAGGGCATCCAGATGGATTCCAGCGGCTCCGGCACGCTCTGGTAGAGGACCAGCACCAATGGCTCACCCGCGCGGACCGTCGTCGTGGGCAGGTCGTAGCCCAGGATATGGACGCGCTCATCGGCCCACACGTCGAGCGGACAGGAAGGTTGGGCATCCGTCACCGGCGGGGCGATGACCCGGTAGAAAGGGCCGTCGGGCAACAGACGAAAGCCGGCATCGCGCACGGCAGGCCGATAGCCCACCACGTAAACCGGCCCTTCCTCAATGTGCTGCCACACGTTCTCCACCCAGGGATTGGCCGGGTTGACGTAGACCGGTTTCACATCCTCCTCGTCCAGCGACTCCCCCTGGGTGTGGATGTGCACCCACAACGGGGTCAGGTGTTCCCAGTCGGACAAGAGCACCGCGCCCTCGCCACGCCCGGCGAAGCGGTCGTAGACGGCGGTGACGTACTCCTCGGCAGCGGTGAAATCGCGCAGGGAGATGCCCCGTTGGAGGTTGAGGGTGGCCTGGATGAAGGGCCAGGGAAGCAGAAGGAAGATGAATAGTAAATTGGAGATTGCAGATTGTAGATTACGGATTCGAATTTGCAATCTCGAATTTACAATCTGCAATCCCCAATCGGTGAGGGCCAGGGCACCGACGCCGGCGGCGATGGCGAGGGCGGCGAAGGGGATGAGGAGATAGGCCATTACGTCCTGCACGGTGTTGAGGGTGAAAAGCAGATGGGTGGTGAGGAAAAGGTAAATGAGGAGGGCAGGCCGGGGAGCGCGGTGGGCCAGCCAGACGAGGCCGACAATGATGAGCGCGATGACAGGGAGGGGGAACTGGAGCCGTAGGAGCGACCAGAAGACCAGCGCCCGGTCGGGCTGGTCGGCTAAGCCGAAGTGGAAGAGGTTGGTCCGCAATCCCTGCGCGGTGACGTGTCGCCAGAGACTCTCCCAGGTGGGCGCGGGGCCGAAGGGGGCGCTGGGACTGCGCAAGGGATAGTAGAGCAGCGGGGTCAGTCCCAAGAGAAGGCAGGTTGCCAGCATCAGCAATGTCCGTCCCTCCCGCAGTATGCGCGGGCGCACAGCCAGGATGAAGAGGCCGTAGGCCGGAACCCCCATCAGGGTGATGGGATGGTGGGTGGCAGCCAGCCCCAAGGTCACGGCGAAGGCAGCCAGGTGGCGGTCGCGTCCGGTGCGCCACCAGTGAACTAGAAGCCAGAGGTGGGTAGTGGCCAGCGCGGCGCTGACGATGTGGGCATTGGCGTGGATGGAGTGCTGCCAGAAATCGGGGGAGGCGGCCAGGCACAGAGCAGCGAAGAGGGGGGGGAGAATGGAGTTGCGAATTGTAGGTTGTGGGCCGGAGGTTGGAGGTTGGAGATTGTGCACCGTCAAGCAAACTGCCGTCACTGCCCAGGCGCCGACGGCGGCGGCCAGTAGATTGGTGCGGAAGGCGATAGTGCCCAGCGGGACGAGGGTCTGCCAGAGTTTGGCCAGCAGCGTGTAGAAAGCGTATCCGGGTGGGTGAGCGATGCCCAGGATGGCGGGGACGAATTGATACTCGGAGGGGTCGCCGAAGAGAGTGGCGGGAGCGGCGGTGGCGGCGTAGAGGGCGAAGACGGCTATAAAGAGGCAGGAGGCAAGAGGCAGGAGGCGGGAGGGCAGTTGCCGGTTGCTGGAGGTCATCAAGAAATCCCTGCGATGGGGGAGTTCAGCGTAGGGGTAGTCCCAGTTCGCGCCGCAGGTCCGCCACGTCCATATAGGGCTCACCTGCCCGCCGCTTCTGCTCTTCCATATATTCGACGGCTTTCAGCAGTTCCTCCAACTGTTCCCGCATTGCCGGGTCGCGGGATGCCTCGCGGGGGGACTTCTCGCCCAGCATGGGCACCGGGGTGTCGAGCCACTCTGCACGCTGGTCGGCCAGTATCCGTTGGACAAGGGCCTCTTCAACCTGGGGTAAGCCCCCCCTCTTCCGACGCGGGGGAGAGGACTCCACCGACTCGAGCATCGTGTCCAGATCACGGTACTCATCGCCCAGGTGTCGGATAAGGCGGCCCAGGACTCGTCTGAGCAGCATCTTGCCGGCCGCCAGTCGTTCCCGCGAGAGGCAACTCAGTTCCAGCCGCTCCTGCCACAGCCGCACGTCTCCTAGCGAACGGTAGGTGGGCTCCCCCGATTCGGCCATCCAGTCCGTTCGCATGATCAGCCCCTTCCCCTCCACGGGGACTTCGGGCACGCGGGAGCGGCCTCGCAGCAGCCAGACATAGGCCAGCGCCGTCTCGTCCTCGTCGGCCGGCCCTACATAGACGAACTCCTCGGCCTGATCCAGGCGCTCCTCGACCGCCCCGGGGTCCTTCACGGCGTAGCGGGCCGTAGAGGCACACACCAGATGGCCCTCCGGGGTGTACACAACCAGCGGCGCGGTAGCGATTTCTATCAGACGGCGATGGAGGTCAAGGCTGTGATCCCGGTAGAAGTTGTCTAGCGATGCCTGGGGATGCTCCTTCTGGTATTCTTCCCACAGTTCGCGGGCGAAGTCCAACAGTGCAGGCTTATCCATCGGCGGGCGAGGGATCATACTCCCGGTGAAGTGGAGCCGTCCCTCCGTCAATAAAGGGCGGGCCAGAAAGACCTGCCACTTCACGAGCGCGTAGGAAGCGGAGACGTCGTTGACTTCGAACACCTCGCCGCTAAGCAGGTCCTGCACCGTCACACCGATGCCCGGCTCGACCTTCTGTACCTCGAACAGGCGGTAGCGGTTGGTGCGTCGCCAGTCGTCGAGCATCTGCCGCTGAGCGGCAGGGAGGCGCGGCCCAACCTCGCGAGCGAAGAGATCAATGATGCGCTCCCCCTCAGAGACAATATAATCGTAGATGTACCACTCCTGGAAGCCCGGTATTTTCTCCTCGTCCAGGGTTAGAACGTTGTCCTGCAATACACCCTCACCAAAGTAGAGCCGGATGGCGCGCTCGAAATCGTCTTTAAAGCGGTCCTGGTAGGTGAACTTCTGGATACGCTCCCGCAGGACACGCTCATCCCGGCTGGGTGGAGGGGGCGTGCGGCGACGGATCGGTCCGCGGTGCTTCCGGAAGGACGAAGTGCGTTTTTTCCGCTTATGTGATCGTTTTCTGGTCATCAGGAACTCCCTTGGAAATGATACATCATCCAACCCAAATCGTCAAGCGTTTCTTCTCTTTTTGTGAAGGATAACCGCCCCGTGGCCCTCGTCGGTCGCGGGGCGGCTGGTTCTTGCACGCCATCACACCCAGCGGCCACTCAGAAGCCGAACAACCTCAAAGCCCACCCCGGCATCCAGAAGTTGCCCAGCCCCAGGCCCAGATTGGCAAAGGTCGAGCCGGCCAGGATCAGCACGCTCAGCCCGATCAGGACGTAGTCGCGGGGCCTGTACTCGAGTTTGTGAATCCACGTGCGTTTGCGCAGACCGAAGCAGCGCAGGTCCATCGCGTTGACGATGTCCTCGCCACCGACGATGGCGTTGATGGTGACCGGGACGACGAGGGGGGCCATCTTGCGAATCTGGGCGATCAGGCCGCCTTCCAGTCTCTCCACCTCGTACCCCCGCGCCCGCTGCGAATCGAGGGTGATACTGAAATCCCGGGCCAGTGTGGGGACAAAGCGGAAAGCCAGGTCCATTGAGACGGCAACCTTGTCCGGCAGACCCAGGCCACGGAAAGTCACGCCATACTGGTTGGGGTTGAAGGTGTAAGCGAGTGGGATGAAGAGGACGGTGATGGAAAGCATACGCACCATCTGTGTGATGGCGAATACGATCTTTTCCACTGTGATGTTTGGACTGATGGTCCAGCCCACCCACGGCACGACCCACTCGACCTGCCAGAGAATGTGCTTGGGCCCCTTCAGCACCTCTCCTGGCCCACCTCGCCCGGTCAGCACAGCGTTGATACCGATAATGACAACGACCAGGGTGAGAACAAAGGTCCATATTCGGCGGGTTTCCTTCCAGGTCAGCCTGCACAGAAAGTAGTGGCCAAATGAGATGACGAAGAAGAATAGCAAAAAGCGGATGTCCCAGAATTGAACGATGGAGAACGTGAGTGAAAGCAGGAAAATCCAGCGCGCCCGGGGGTCCAGGCGTTGGATGATCGTATTCCGTTCCTTGTATTTCCAGGCGACCAGCATCAGATGAGCCCTTTTGGGAAGATGGCGGGGAAGGCGGACTCCCCCGCCATCATTAAACGTTGCCCCTGCTAACGGCCCGTTCTCACGGCGATAGCGTCATACGCCACCATCAGTATCGGCACTAGAATGATACCGTTGATGACGTCGGTGAGCGCAGCCGGGATGAAGTAACCGCCGAAGGCGGTGGCGAAATCAATACCGGAGGTGAAAATCTCGGTCAACGAGGAGAACCCCATCCCGACCACCACACCCACGATGACGAAAATGTCGGCGATGACCAGTGACTTGGCATCACGATAACCGGCAAGCAGCGGAATAGCGAAGCCTGGGATCATGCCCATCAGGCCATTGCCAACGTCCCACCAGATCCAGAAGCCCCAGCCAGAAAGCGCATCGCCGATGATATTGCCGAGGAAACCGCTGATGAAGCCGACCCAGGGGCCAAAGGCGACGCCAAAGAACATCGGGATGCAGACGGCCGGGCGCAGAGCGATGTTGCCGGCTGCCGGCAGCGCGAGCATGTTAGTGGCGAAGGAGAGGACGCCATAGAGTGCCGCGCCCAGGGCTGCGAAAACCACCTCACGAGTTCCAAAAGCGTACCATTTCTTGTCCATGATTGACCTCCTTTAGGAATAATGATAGAAACCGGTTCATTTATTTATCGCTCACTTGCACTCTACTCTCGATAGGCCCTCCTTTCGGCCTCAGGCCACCGGAACGTGGGCCAATGCTTCAGCCCGCATAAAACGCCCGGTGCGAGGCAGATATTTCAGGTTCGCCTGTAGCAGTGAGGTGGGCACAATGTGGCAGTGGCGTAGCAGTTCCAGGTCGGTCAGCACCTCAGTCGGTGGGCCGTCCCCGGCGATCCGCCCCTCGTGCATCAGAATAACCCGGCTGGCGTAACAGATCGCCAGGTCGAGATCGTGGGTGATGAAGAGGATGGCCTCAAAGCCCGGCATCTGAAGGATGGAATCCATAAAGGCCATGTAGTTCCAGTAGTCCTGACCGGCGGTGGGCTCGTCCATCACCAGAATCTTGGAGCGCATGGCCAGGATGGCCGCGATGCTGACCCGCTTCTGTTGCCCGAACGAGAGGGCCAGCGGCGGGTACTCCTCCAGCCCTCTCAGGTTGACGATTTCCACGGCCCGGTTCACCCCCTCCGTGATGGCCTCCTCTGCGTAGCCCAGGTTCTTCGGCCCGAAGGCCAGTTCCTCCCGCACGGTCGGTGCGAAGAGCATATGGCTGGGGCTCTGGAAGACGTAGCCCAGTGTATGGGCGATCTGCGCCACGCTCATCTCCCTTGTGTCATGCCCGCCGACCAGCACCCTGCCCTGACGGGGTTTCAGCAGCCCGATGGCGTGCTTGACCAGCGTGGTCTTCCCGGCGCCATTAGGGCCGAGGAGCGCAATGACGTCGCCACGGTGGATGGTCAGATTGACGTCGCGGATGACGATTGGGCCGTCCTCCTCATAAGCGAAGGAGACGTTCTCGAAGGTGACCAGAGGCTCGCGACCGTCCGGCTTGATGAGCGGTACGAAAGAAGGGGGTGGATCGCTGGCTGCACGCCGAATCACAATATGGGCTGGCATTTTGACTTCCCGGTAGTCCACCACTTCCGCCAGGTCATCCGGCGGGCCGTAGTAGGTGGTCCTGCCCTCCTGCATAAAGAGCACCCGGTCGGGATGGATGCTCAGCGCGTCCTCGACGCGATGCTCGACGAGGATGATGCTGACTCCCTCATCGGCCAGGCGGCGGAAGAGGGCCAGGGCCTCCTGGGCGCTGGCGGGGTCGAGGCTGGCCAACGGCTCATCCAGCAGAAGGATGCTGGGGTGCATCACCAGCACGCCGGCAAGGGCGACCTTCTGCTTTTCCCCCCCGGAGAGATAAAAAGTCTCCCGATCACGCAGGTGGGAGATGCCCAAATAGTCCAGCGTCTCATCCACTCGCTGGATGATCTCCTCGCGGGGCAGCCCTAAGTTCTCCAGCCCAAAAGCGACCTCATTGAGCACGAAACTGCCTAGAATCTGCCGCTCTGGGTCCTGGAGAACGGTGCCGACGGTCTGGGAGAGGCGAGCCATCGTCATCCCACTGGCATCCTGACCGTAGAGTAAGATACGGCCTTCGAGGTCACCCCTGTAGGTGCGGGGGATGAGGCCGTTGATGCAGCGGATAAGTGTCGTCTTGCCACAGCCGCTGGCGCCGGCGACGAGAAGTAGTTCGCCACGCTCCAATGTCAATGAGACATCGCGCAGCGCCGCTTTGGGGCGGGTATGATATCGGAAGGTGAGCCCCTCAATCACCAGCGGGGCAGCGGTGTCCTGTTGGTCAAACAATATCCCTCTCCCAATGAGATAACCCCCTCGGGTCAAAAAAGTTTCGGTAGTAGTATACGTCGCCAGTGAGGATTTGCTAAATGAAGGATGAGGGTACGGCCTCCAATCACACCAGTCGGGCCGCCTCCGCCGCCTCCTCCTCCCCCTCAACCACGCGCCAGATTTTCTCCGGGTCTTTGATGTGGTCAATGAAGAGGATACCATCGCAGTGGTCAATCTCGTGTTGCAAGGCGCGGGCCAGAAGCCCTTCCGCCTTGATGCGCACGGCCCGCCCCTGAGGGTCCAGCCCTTTGACGGTGACGGCGCGATGGCGCGGGACCTCTCCAATCCAACCGGGGATGGAGAGGCAGCCTTCGATGCCGTCTTCTATCTCACGGGACTTGCGCGCCAGTTCGGGGTTGATCACGGCGTGGAGTGTCCTGGGCCGAGGATGCTCCTGGTTCTCGTCCTCATTCTCCTCAGGCACCTCGACGATGATGACGCGCTCCGGCACGCCGATCTGAATGGCAGCCAGGCCGATGCCGTTGGCCGCACGCATCGTTTCGACCATATCGTCAATGAGTTGCTGCAGGGCTGGGGTCACGCGCCGCACACGGCGCGATTTTCTGCGCAGCAGCGGATTATCGGAAAGCACAATGGGACGCACGGGCATAGTTCAAATCTCCTGTTGATGTAAAGATGGTGGAGAGGTTGCAGGGGCCGTCCGATTGCGAATCTGATCGTAGACGGTGAACCAATCGAGCAACTCGGCCCGACGGCGCTCGGCCTCCTGCTGGCGTTGGTGTTGTTGGAACGCCTCCACGCGGCGAAAGATCTC
>Ga0180300_10001266_pt1 | contig 11640 bp, 13 predicted proteins | sample GuaBasSediGuay15_FD_121798 | JGI IMG/M metagenome (GOLD analysis project Ga0180300, IMG submission 121798) | Subseafloor sediment microbial communities from Guaymas Basin, Gulf of California, Mexico - Guay15, Core 4569-2, 21-24 cm | ecosystem: Environmental > Aquatic > Marine > Hydrothermal... | reverse complement strand
GTCTTCGAGGCCGAAGCCTATAGTTTCGCTAAGTCTTCCAACTTCGATGCGGAGTGCGTTGAGGCCTATTGCTAGTTTCTCTACTTCAGCCATGAGTTTGCTGAGAGCATCTTCGGTCTTCTTTTGTGCTTGGGCGAGTTGTTCTATTCTCTCTTCAGTCCTTCTTTGTGCTTCAGCTAGGGCGTTTAATCTTTCTTCGGTTTTCTTTTGTGCCTCGGCTAAAGCATTTAGTCTTTCCTCTGTTTTTCTTTGTGCTTCAGCCAGAGCGTTCAATCTCTCTTCTGTTCTCCTCTGGGCTTGAGCGAGTTGTTCGATTCGCTCTTCGGTTCTTCTTTGCGCTTCGGCTAGGGCGTTTAGCCTTTCAGCTAAGGTGTTTAATCTGTCCTCTGTTCTCTTCTGAGCTTGGGCAAGTTGTTCAATTCTTTCTTCGGTTTTCCTCTGTGCCTGAGCGAGTTCTCCTATTCTTTCCTCTGTTCTTTTCTGTGCTTCTGTGAGCCTTGTTATTGCTTCTTCTAGTTTTGAGAGACGCTCGTCTATTGTTCTTCTTAGTTTGTCGAATTCTTCTCTGGTGACTTTGATGTCCTTTACCTTATCTTCGACGATTCTAACTATTAGATCGTAAAGTTCTGGTGTTAATGATGACATGGTTAATCTAGGTTTAGACTAGGGGAGGGGGGATATAAGTATTTCACTTATGCTTAATCATTGAAGATAGTACGCTACATTTCTGAGCTTGTTATATTAGTAGCCGGATGCGTTTTGGTATTCTTAACAATTTGTACATTGGGTTTGTCTGTGATTTGGAGAGTTCTACTATGAGGTTTAGGGAGTATTTCTCTGTTTCCTCGTATGTGGCTTTAGTTTCCGTGAGTGATTGCTGTTCTATGTCTTTTTGTGTCTCTCTACTTTCGGTTTCTCCGTTTGTGATTAGTGGTATTATTGACGTGGGGTCTGTGGTGATTGTGAGATTTAGGGCGCTATGGATGTTTTCGTATATCTTTATGTCGTGCCACCATACCTGGATCTTAAATAAGGTATCGTTTGTGGCTTTGTAGTTCAGGTATCCTGCTTTGCCGTGGGTCCAATATCTCACGTTTACTTCTACTGCCTTCCTTATTGTGAAGTTGAATGGTTTGGTGTAGGCATTTTCGTTTACGTTACTTTCCCATATATGAACTTCATTGCCGTTTACTATCTCGAGTATTTTGACTTTGACGCCATCTAGTCTACCGCCTGTGAATGCTTGGCCGTAGGCTGTCAGTACTTGGAAGGTAATGGATTTCATCTCGCTAACTATTGATGTTCGGTTAAGGCGGATTAGGTTTTCCCAAGCTAGGTTTTTGGCTTCGTATAAGATCCTGTAGAATGTATGGTTGTCTATCTCTTCAATTAGGACTAGGGATAGGTTATATGTCGCGGGTTGGATTTCAGCTCCTCTTGGATACCATATCCTTGGAAGTGTGCCTTCAGGCGTTGTTAACCAGCCTGTATCGTTTAGGATGAGGGGGATTGGTGTTTTAGCGATGAAGAAGTTGTGTGTCTCGTTTGCTATGGCTAATATCACCTTTACGTTCCTTATGGGATTTCCGTTGGAGTCAAGGACTTGGAATGTGAAGCTTACCCAACTTCCTCCTAGTCCTGCATCCGTTAGTACCGTGAACGTTGGTGTTCTAAGAAGGAGGAATAACAATAGGAAAATTAATATCTTAATTGTTCGGGAATGGATCACTTTAACCCCCTAGCTCCGAGTATTATAGATAATCGGTCTAGTATAAATTTAGCATTAATGCTAGGAGGCTATGTAGGCAGGTTGGTCTCCTTTAATACCATTGTGTTAAGCTAAGCTTAACAGTTATGATGAGTCTTGGCTAGGGCTATGTTTAAGTGCCTGTTCTCTCATGCTCTTTAGCCTTAATATGTTTCGTTTGTCTGGGATTCTGGTTAAGTTCAGTCCTTTTAGCTCTACTATGACTATCTCTGCTAGGTAAAGTGTCCTACATCCTTTTTCCAAATGTCCTGCATATGCTTTTTCTTTATCTGATACTATGGCGTGAAGGTGTGGCTGTCCATTGGCTATTATACCCATTATCGAGACTAGTTCTAATGGCTTGTCCTTCCATTTGGCGAAGTACTCCTTAGGTGGATAGCCTGTGGTTGTTACCATATGTAAAACGCATTCATCTAGAGTTCCGATCCCGGATACCACGACAGCATCCTTTATGCCTTCCCTTTTGATTAGTTCGTTTATGCTCTCTAAGACATAATCTCCTGGATCTAAGCGGAGAACGAAGACCCTGCCTATTTTATTGGTTACGAAATACTCCATTTTGTCACCTCTTAGAAGGTCATTCCTAATTTATTAAGGTATTTTCTCTGGATCTTTCTATCGATGACTAGTTGCCTTTCTGCTCTTTTTAAGACCTCTTTGGCGATGCTTCTTGGGACTACTACAATTCCATCGTCATCCCCTATTATTATATCATATGGGTTTACGGTAACATCACCTATGGTTACGGGTATATTGACATCCTCAGGCCTTATTTCAAGCCTTCCTACAACTTCTGTTCTGCCTATGCTACTACAGAAGACGGGGAATTCTATTCGCCTTATCTCCCATGTATCTCTACATCCTCCATCTACGACTACGCCTTCAACTCCCTTCGTTTTAGCTATTAGGGCTATGGTGGATCCCCAGAATCCAACATCAGGACAACTTGATGCGTCAATTACGATCACGGTTCCAGGCCCTGCGAACTTCATGAAGTGATCATAGTTAGCTCTAATCCTATACCATTCCTCCGCATATTTATCGTATTCTTCGGGACTCATAGATGGTATTTCCTCTTGGACTTTCCTTGTTTGAACTGTAATTGCATATCCAGCTAGCTTTATACCAGGATATAAAGGTCTGATTCTCTGAGAAACTAGGAGCCTTTCATGGAAGCCGTAGCGATCTAGTGCATCTACGACATCTGCCACTCTAATGGATTTATATCTCCTCACTAGGTTAAGATCAATATTAACCACAATCACCCACCTATGAGGACTTCTTATTAATGAGTACATATAAGTATCCTTGAGAGAGAGGTTCTCCTCAGAGGGCTCGTCTTTCCTTTTGTCGTTAATCCTCATGTTTTAAGAGTCAAGGTAAATTATTCAATAGTGATTGCTATGTCGTTCATACCAGAGTGGGAGTTCAGTATTAAACGTAATAATAGAGGCTACCTAGTTTATGGCATTTTCATGCTCTTCATAAGTATGGTATTGACTATACGCATGTTTATGGGAGAGTATAAGCATTGGTTGTACTTCTTACCATCTTTTATACTATTATCGCTCTCTATGTTATTCATCCTACTTTACGTAGTGCTTCCTCGGGATATTATAGTGATTAAAAGGGATACTCTTTACCTGATTAGTGGAGATAAGAGGTTGGAAATACCATTTTCTAGAATAGTTGCAGTGAGCTTAGTTTACGAGAGGAGTTTTAGTCGTACCTCTATTCTATCCCATCTAACGATAAGGTATAGGGATGCTATGTCGTATTCTAGGATTAGATCGCTTAAGCTTAGAACTATTTCTTGGAGCGAGGATGATATTGTAGAGCTCTATCGATATTTAAACTTCTTTAGTAGGAGGTATAAGTACGAGGTCAAGGTGATAAAGACTGTATTCGCGTTTATGCATTAAGCTCTCTACCCGTGAACTATAATCCTATTCTCCATTGTGTTACCCGATAATTCCTACATTAGCCAATATAGTGTATCTAGTGTGCAGTTAATATTAGCATGCCTATGATAAGGATCCATCATTATAGAAAGTAATGCATATGCACAATTTTATTGGGAGAACGCCTATTATATTGGAAGAGGTTAGATTTTGAGGGAGACTGCAGTGAGATGGATTTACGATGAGGAGCATTAAGAGAGCGTGATTCGGTAATAATACCTAAAAAATAAAATATATTTAAATAAAGTTATAATGAAAGAGCCGAGTTATGTCTGTTCCTCGTCTTCTTCAAAAGTCAGATTGTTGCTTTTAAGTCTCTCAATTAGATTGTGTAGTGAGGACCAAAACGTTTTACTTAGGAGTTCGTCTACGCTATAGATGTTGAGGGGCATCATTTCCTTTAGTGCGTTCACTGCTTGTAGGAGGTTGTATATTGTGTTTATGATTTCATTAATGTTTCCTTTATCTATAGTTAAGTTAACTTCGAAAAAGGTTTTGAATACATATGGTATCTCATATATGTTCATGCCCTCGTGATATTGTTGTTCACCTTGTTCTATGTTGAAGTGAACCCTGAATTCTTCAAGACGTCCTAATATCGTCCTGCTGAGAATCTTCCATCCTAACCACTTCACTAAGCATAGCGAGGTTAATTTGATGAGGAAACTCTGAAGCTCTTCAACGTATTCCCTTCGCATGTTAGCCGGAAGGGATATGATGAATATTTCGCTTATTATTATAACTTTGATAGAGCATTCTTCGTTGAAATAGTCTATGCAGAGTTTTCCGTCATCACTAATAGCTTCCACTACGAAGCCCCTGATAGTGCACCGTTCTTTAAGAAAGATGAGGATGTCGAGCATATCACGCAACAATTCTATCATATTTACGTTTGGGCTCGCATTGATAGAGGAAAGGAAGGAACTTGGGGATATGTTTACCTCAACTTTTACTATATCATTCATAATCTTTGTATTGATGGAGGGATCCCTAAGGTGCCAGTTGGCCACTTTTCTAATAACGAAATCTAAGAGCTCAAATAATTTCAACTTATCACTCATAGTAAGCTAGGGCTTCTAAAGTGCGCCTTCCCTCAATAGTTCCTCAATATCCTCTATATACTTTTTCACCTTCTTGAATTCTGATTTTAGCTGATCTATATCTATTATTCCTTCGTAGAAGGTCTCTCCATGTAGTACTTTATATCTTGCCATATACCTATCGAGTATTCCAAGTCGCTCTATTTCGGGATTTCTCCTTTCAAGTTCTCTTAATAGTTTTCTTCTTTCAAAGTGACTGGCGGGTAGTCTATGGACTAATGCTAATATAAGTGCATTGGTGGCTTGAACTACAGCATTCCAGGCCTTCTCTGAGGAATCCCTTATCCCTATGATGTCGTTTTGGATATTGCTTCTGTGAATTCTTCCTCTGCTCGCTTATAGAAGTCCTTCGAGATGTCGATTAGTGTTCTCCAATTTAGGGGCATGAGCAATTGTCTTATCGAGGGTCTAGAATTTATACTTATCTTCCAAGAGCTAGGATAAATGACATGTCTCTAGACCTGTCTCTTACCTTGCGATAATAACTTCTTCGTAGGAATAAGAAGTGCGATTGAAGGAGAGGAGATTAGCGTAAGTAAGAGTATTGCTAAATCCCTACCTATATAATCGGCTATGGATGCTGCTATCGAAGCTGGTAATGCTATTATGGATACTAACGTATTATAAGTCCCTACTGCATCGGCTAGTCTCTCCGTTAATCTTCCATAGATTATGTAGAACGAACATGAGAGCATGTAGCTAAAGGGGATTACCCAGGCTATCGAGAGCATTATAGGATTATTGGAGAGGGCTAGCGTTGTTCCTGTAATTAAGTGAAGAAGTATGCCAAACAAGGTACCTAAGAGGGGACCATAATGGTCTATAAACCTGCCAATAAATGGTGCGAGGATCATTTCGATAGCTACAGCCAATGTTGTGATGAAACTGTACGACATTTCACTAGCTAATATCTCAAGCATTTTAGCCCTAGCTAATCCTTCTATTGACCATATGGAGAACCATAATATCACGACTATGAGGCTGAGAAGAAGACCTTCTCTACTAAGGAAGCTTACCTTTAAATCCTCAATAAAATCTCGGAGAAGACCTGTGCTCTTCTCTCGTGACGATATGAACATGGGCTTATACAGTAAGGCTATGAGAATACCGACTATTAGGTATATTACAAGGGATAGGGCAAGAATGACCCTAATGCCAAGTTCTTCATAAAGGATGCCGGCACTAAGAGTGCCTGCTAAATAGAATGCATCGCCTATGCTCCTCCATATTCCAAGGCGAGAGCCCGGCTCATCATATCGCATGATTTCAGCTGCTAATGCAGGTGATCCAATGCTCCACAGAGCTGTACCAAAGATACTAGCCATTAGTATATTAGTTAAATTAAGCTTCAGTAAAGGCAATATTAAGGTGAGAGAGGATGAGAACCAGCCTATTAAGATGAATAGTTTACGTGAGTTGTAATAATCTGCTAGGAATCCCCATATCTTAGAGAATGAATTGAAAAACATTGGAAGCACTATGCCTAACGATATTAATAGACCACTTGTCGTCTCCTCTACTATGTAGAAGGTATACGCCAGATTGAGCAAAGCACCTGAGAAGCCAACTATCGATGAGCATATTACTAATAGTAGCCATTTGGAATCATGAGAAACTGCCATGCGGGTTCACCTAGCCGATGTGATCTATATATTGTCAACTATCTAGGCGGGGTTTTATATTTTATGATATCATTTTTAAGCCCATGATAACTGCCCTTACCTTATGAACGAACTAAGGGATATTCATTAGGATATCATGAGGCTAATATTTATAACCCCCCTATCCTGCATTTCCTTGAGGGAAGAGGTTAAAACAATGTGTGGAAATGCTTGACTTAATCCTCTTACCGTGAGGGCAGCTAGACCTAGCGATTGTCAATCAATTTTAAGGATTTATGAGCGAAGCTTAAGCGGATTAGACGATGAGGGAATAGAGTGGTACTTAAGCTTATTGAAAGCCGAAGCGGGGAATAGCATATTCTTGGTAGCCTCAATGGGCAATGAAGTAGTCGGCTTTATTCAAGCATACTACAATGGTGATAAAGGATATGTAGAGGCGCTAGCAGTTGATCCAGAATACAGGAATATGGGTATTGGAAGTGCCCTCTTAACGGAAGTTGAAAGACGACTTAGAAGGCGGGGAGTCAGAGTCATTAGATTGAACGTCAAGCATAACAACCTTAAGGCGCTCACCTTTTATCTAAGGAGAGGATATGTAGTAGATGGTGTGACCTTATTACTGAACGCTAGAGTGAGTGATCTAGTACTTCCTTCAATTGAGAACCTCATGGTTAAAGTTCTGTCTCGCGATGAGAGAGAGGCATTAAGTAGGGATATAGAGGCAATGCCTTCAACATGGTGGAGTAGCATAACGGAGAAGGCAGATTCAAAGGTATATAAGTATTATAAGTCGGAGGTATCATTAGCGGTATACTCTGATGGAAAGTTCTGTGGCATAGTTGACTTTCAACCTGAAGATACAACGGTAATAGATTATCTTGCAGTCTCCTATAAGAGGCCATCAAACGCGCTTAAAGCATTATTAAGAGGAATCCTGTTATATTCAAGAGAAAGGGGAATAAGGAAAATAATAATTCCAGTTGACTCTACTAAGAAGGCCTTATTGAAGACCCTTATAGAGGAGGGTTTCAAAATAGAGGGCGTTGAGTACAGGCTTTTGAAGCTATTAAGCATAGGTTAGATAGGAGGAGCATGAAAGTGTACTAATTGGTATTATGATTGAAGTGAATTATTTAAAACGTTCCTCATGATTTAATAATACTAGGTGTTGGGTATGGCGAGGATTAGGATAGCGTTACAGCTATTCTCAATACGTAAGGAATGCGCTAAGGATCTTCGAAAAGCATTAGAAGCTGTTGCTGAAATGGGATATGAAGGTGTGGAGTTCGCTGGCTTCTATGGTTATCCAGCTGGTGAGATAAGGGATATGCTTAAGGACTTCGGCTTAGAGGTAGTAGGCGCACATATCCCATTAGAGTCACTTATGGGGGAGAAATTCGAGGAGACAGTTAATTACAATAAGGAGTTGGGCAATAGGTACTTAATAGTACCTTGGATTCCTGAGGACATGAGGAATTCAAAGGAGGCATGGCTTAAGACTGCAAGACTTTTCAATGAGTTCTCGGAAAGGCTGAAGCCTTATGGTATGAGAGTTGGATATCACAATCATATGGAGGAGTTCAAGACCTTCAATGGAGAAACGGGATGGGATATATTCTTTAAGAATACGTCGAAGGATGTGATAATGCAATTGGACGTAGGGAATGCGCTTCGTGGAGGAGTCACTTGGGAAGAGTTAGTAGGAATAATCAGGCGATTCCCTGGAAGATTGGTCACCATTCATCTTAAAGAATATTCTCCTGAGAAGGAGGATGTTGTTATAGGAGAGGGAATTGTAAGATGGAAAGAACTAATAGACTTATGTCAGGAGGTTGGAGGTACTGAGTGGTATATAATTGAACAGGGAAGTCGACGATATACGCCGCTAGAATGTGTGAGGATCTGCTTAGAAAACCTTAAGAGGATTCTGGGGTTAAGTTAAGTGACGTTTAAATTACCTTTTATTTCATTATTCTAAATACATCTTATTACTTAGGTACATCTTAGCCATGATTAAATGCATTAAGCATTTGTTAAAAGTGATTACTATGTCAATTAGGAATAGAGGTGAGCAAGACTTATGGCCTATTTAAGAGGCTGGCTTGCCGTGAACTTAAAATCTGTTGATAGAGTTCCTACATTAGGACTTATAAATGGCAATCTCATTAGGACATTCTATGGTATCGCTAAGTTTAGTTATGTAGAAGCGTATAGGATTCTAGATGTTGACCTAGCCTAAACTCATGGCGTTAAGAAAAGGATAAAGCCCAGGAGTAAGAGAAGAATAGGAGTTGGAACGTTTAAGGAATTCGAGGATGAGTTTCCCTATACTGACCTCTTCCCCATAGCCTATAGGGGGCTAATTTTAGCTTCTACGCATACATCAGATCAGCTTTGGGTTGTAAAGAGGCCTTTTAGAGACTATAATGACTTATTGAACTATCTAAAGTACGAATTCGAGCCAATAAGGTGGGAATCCAGGAGTCTGGAAGATATCATCAAGAACTATGCATATAGTTATAACAGGCTTCAGGAGCCCTTAAAAGAAGTGACGTTGATTGCAGGTGAGGTATATTTAACGATTTTCACGTTCTTCTTAGTTCATTTAGGACATAGATTTACGTTACTTCTCCTGATGAGAAATCCGGAACTTTTGAAGAGGCAGCCGAGAAATATGTACCATTAGTGAAAATGCATGTCGAGGCATGGACTAAGGTAGGCATAAAGGTCTTCGTAGCACATGATGATATAGCCATGCGGAATGGTCCTATGATATCCCCTAAAGTGTTCAAAGAGCATGTAGCGCAATTCTATCCTCACATATGGGAGCCGCTGATGGCAAATGGGATAAAAATACTTTTCATATCGGACGGTAAGTACTTGCCCCTCATGGATATTCTCATAAAGGCAGGAGTTTCTGGATTTAAGATAAATTGGGATGCAAGACTCACTAGAAGGGAAATGAAATGGCTTATCGAGAAGTATGGTGATAGATACGTGCTTTCCTTTGGACCTCGCTATGAGGTTATGAGACATGGATCAGCCAAAGATGCAGAAGATGAGGCCAAATGGCTAGCTGAACTTGTTAGAGATGTGAAAGGATTCTTTATATCAAATGTAGTCGGTAATCCTGAAAACGTAGTGGCATTTTGGAGGACTTGGATAAAGGAAAGAGAGCGAAAATAGTTTGAAACGGAGATCTTAGCATGATAGAATATATCCTCTTCGCACTAAAGTGCAATACGGAGATGATAGTACATGCATACACAATATAGAGTAGGTATAATAGGATGTGGGCGAGAGGCGAAGATGCATCTCATGGGATGGAGAGTTCTAAAGAATGTAGATGTCGTGGCAGCAGCGGATATAAATAAGGAAGTTGCTGAGAATTTCTGCAAACAGTACAACGTACCCAAGTCGTATACCGATTATAAGGAGATGATGACAAGGGAGGATCTTGATATAATTAGCATATGTACGTGGCCATCAAGCCATGCAGAGATAACCATAGAGGCAGTCAAGTTAGGTGTAAAGGGCATTCTTTGTGAAAAGCCGATGTGTCTTAGCTTAGCTAAGGCTGATGCCATGATAAGGGCATGTGAGGAGAATGGAGTTAAATTGGCGATTGGACATCAGCATAGATTTGATCCTCAGAACGTATTGGCTAGAGAGCTCGTTAAGGATGAGGTCATAGGGAAGCCCTATTTGGTAGTATGTCGTACGCGAGATGGTCTTTTAAACAATGGAACACATTATATAGACCTCATGAGGTATTGGTTAGGAGATCCTAAAACCGAGTGGGTTATCGGTCAAGTTGAGCGCAAGACTGATAGATTTGAAAGGGGAAGTCCAATAGAAGATCTATGCATGGGTTTTATATGTTTTGAGAATGGTACTAGGGGATTAATTGAGGTAGATCTCCCAGATGATAGGATACCATGGGAACCTACGATATATGGAAGCAATGGGGTTATGATTATAACTCAAGGTAAAGTACTCATACTTAATGATAAGGAAAAGGGATGGCAGACAATAGAAGCTCCTCCTCAAAAGGATACTGAGTTCTCTGAAATGATAGATTGGATTGAAGGACGTAGGGAACATAGATGTAATGCATATCAGGCCAGATATACTATGGAGATCATGATGGCCATATATGAATCGGCAAGAACTCATAGTCTAATAAGGATGCCGCTAAAGACTAAAGAAAATCCCCTATTCATGATGATAAGGAGTGGACAATTACCAGTAGTTAAGCCCGGAAGATACGATATAAGACTGCCTAAGTCGATGTGGAAGGATTTGAAAATGCCATGGGAGGTCAAGCATTGATATTATTGGGAGGGAGGGAGGAGTTAGAGAGGTATCTTTCCTAAAAAGCAATTATCTATTTATTTTTAGGACAATTTAACTACTTTGTGAAGGATTGGTATAGAACGTTCTTCGATAGACTGTACTATGAAACCTATAGGCCTAGGGAACACGAGGAGAGAAACTTAAGGGAAGCTAGGTTCATAGCTAAAGCCCTTGGATTACCTAAGGGATCTCTATTGCTTGACATAGGATGTGGTTATGCAAGACATGCGGTATATCTAGCTAAGATGGGTTATCGTGTTGTCGGAATAGATCTAAGCAATTACCTACTTGAGAGAGCTAAGGAAAGAATCAGGGAATTTAACGTAGACGTCAATGTAGTAAGGATGGACATGAGAGCATTAGGATTTACAGAGAGATTTGATGGAGCGTACATGTTCTTTACGACCTTCGGCTATTTTGCTCATCAGGAGAACTTAAGGGTTTTGAAGGAGATAGCTCATGTCCTTAAGAGGAATGGCAGGTTACTCATAGATATTTGGAATAAGTATTTCATGGTACATCGCTTCGTAGTAGGAGGATGTGAACAATATACATGGTATGAGAGCGGTGGTTATACGATATTGGAGGTAATAAGGTTTGATATTGAAAATGAGGCAGTCATAAATGAGAGGACGTTTCTAAGAGATGGTAGAATTATAGAGAAGAGGATGTTCTCTGTTAAAACGTATAGCTATGCAGAGTTAAAGATGATGCTTGAAGAGGCAGGCATGACTCTTATCAAAGCCTATGGAGACTACGAGGGAAGGACATTTAGATTAAATAGCCCCAGGTTGATAGTAGTCGCCGAGAAGCTGTAACTTAGGTCTAGATGG
>Ga0180300_10001265_pt1 | contig 11659 bp, 16 predicted proteins | sample GuaBasSediGuay15_FD_121798 | JGI IMG/M metagenome (GOLD analysis project Ga0180300, IMG submission 121798) | Subseafloor sediment microbial communities from Guaymas Basin, Gulf of California, Mexico - Guay15, Core 4569-2, 21-24 cm | ecosystem: Environmental > Aquatic > Marine > Hydrothermal... | reverse complement strand
GATTTTATTGCGTTCTCGTAAGCTTTGTCGCCGATTATGTGCAAAGTCCTAGCAAATCCTGTAATATTGATGTAAATTGTATCCACCAATTCCTCAAGTGTAAAAGGAGTCACTGCCACCATTGCTACCATGAACAGTGCCAGAAGCATTATCTAACCTCCCACACCAGACATGGAACCCTTGCATTATTCTCCTGCCATCTTGCCTCCTTCCTCGCCAAGTACCATCTGCCGTTCCACCTTACTCTGAACACCGCACCGAAAGGAGCTGATGCAAAAGCGGGATGTCTTTGTAGTCTGGGAAATATTGTTCTAATGCCGGTGCCTCTTTTACCGTAGACTACGTAGTCTTCCCCCTCAAAAACAGCCTGCTTCTTAAAGCGGATGGTCGTTGGCTCTCTTTGCGGTCTCGTCGGCTTAATCTTTTTCTTTTTTGCTTTTCTCACCTTTCCAACCCGTCTCACCAACAAAATCACCTCCTCAAAATCTCCTTCTTAGTCTTTAACCACCACTTCAACGAGAATCGGCCTTTTTTCTGTTCCTTTTTCTTGGTTGATCGTCCCAGCGGTCGAACGTTGCTCGTAATCAGAACAGTTCCATCAAAATCAACCTCGTACCGTCCAACCCTGCTTTTGGGAATTCCCCAAACAGAAGCCCACCACTTTCTGTCCTCTTCACTCAAAACCTTGCTTACAATTCCTATGTCCCCCTTCTTCACGATGTCGTGCTCTCCAGTAAAAACGACTTTTGTACCTCTCCTGATCACCCTTCTCCTGCCAGACAACCAGTCCCACCTCCCAACCTTTCCACTCAAACTCAATCAAACAACCAGCTTAACAAACCTTTCTTACCACGTTTCTTTCTCTCTACCTTTTTGACCCTGTGTTCCTCGTAAACGGTCACTTCTCTACCACCGAGCCTCATCTTCTTGGGATTCCTGAACTCGTACTCCACAACCCCTTCGGGAGTCTTTACCCGCAAAATCTTCCTGTTTGATTTCTTACCAACCCTCTTCTCTCCAGTCAACCGGTCTCACCTCCCAACATTTTTTCACCTCGCAAGGAGGAACCTGAATCTACTTCTCATCATCACAGCTCTTTAAATAGCTGAGGATCTTCTCAAACATTTCAACAACGTGGGAATAGGATTCAGCTATAATTAACCTTGAGCCTCCGTTTTCCTCAACATATATCTCAACCGCTGGCTCCTCATCGATGGTATTAAGCACTATAACATCTATGATGCCCCACACCGCCTCGTTGTCTTCGAAAGCAAATCTCCTGATCTTTCCGTTCCTAAATGAAACTGGCATATTATCCCACCGGGCTCAGCTGAATTCTCACAACATACGGATTGGTCGGATCCACAGCCGAACCATAAACACCCATCCCCTTTGGAATGTTATCTGCAACCCTGTAGAACATCTCTAAAAATCCCTCAAAGTTCACGCTTGCTGTTCTAAGTAGCTTGGTGAGTTTGCTCCTCTGCACATAGCCGAGGATGTATATTTCATCTGCATTTTCAAGAACAATTCTCTCCAAAGCATCCGGGGACTGAGTTTCGAGAAATACCGTCCACCCGTACGATCTTGCTAACACGGTAACAAGCCTGAGTATTTCTCTCTTAGCTTCAAAGTCACCAGTTTCAGGAGCATAGATGTGCGATTCCGTTATCCCGATGAAGCACTCCCTCCTCTTGAACTCCCTTTCCACCATCCTCAGCATCTGTGCAACTACAAACCGCTTGATGTCCAGATCGCCTATATTTGAAAGATCGACGATGTTTACCTGCTCGCTGTGGATGTAGTTCTGCACACCCCTTACCCTCTTCACTTCCAAGAGACGATCCATCTGAAGCAAATTGATGAACCTCGCAACGTGCATGACCATTGTGTTATAGTACGGATCATCCTCAAATCTCACGAGCTCGTTTTCGACAGCCTGAACGAGATTCCTGATTGTCGTATGGTTATCTCTATTCTGCCAGACCCTTTCAAGAACTAAACCAGCAACCGTCGCTGACATTCTTTTTCCCATATATTCGGCAATAGTTGAAAAGTCGAGTTCCGAAAGGGGTATCTTAAGTTCCAGTTCATCTCTCTTTAAGTCAGAATCGTCAGGGAGTGGAATAAGCTTTCTTTGAGGAGAGCTGCAACCCTCAGGCGGTGCAAGTCTGATCCTTTCAATCCTCGCCTCTATTATTTGGCTCAATTTTGGCGTTCTGGTAAAATCAAGATCTTCCTTTTTTTCCTGGAAAACAATTATTGGATTTTTTGTGGTCCTGTAGTAAGCTTGAATGATATTCCTCATAAGATTGGTCTTTCCTATACCCTTTCCAGCTATAACGAGAATAACCTTCCCTTTCTCAATGCTGTAATCGTGGGGGTTGAAGTAATGTGGCTGCATCCAGGAAGTTCTGTGCCCAATTCTGTACCCGATCTTTACGGCGTTCTCACAGCCCCTGTAAACTAGCTTGAGGGGTATGAATCTGTCATCCCTTCTCTTCGGCAACTGAAGTTTTGCTATATTATATTTTAATAGCATGTTCAATTGAACCTCCTTTTGAACATTTTATTGAACATCACAAACCCTCCAAAAGTTCACTTGCAGTTTTATTTGTGAAGGATGGATGATTAAAATAAACGACTTTTCTATTTGCAATATCCAGAGATTTAACAATACCCCGTTCTTCAAGCTCCTTTTCTAACATGGAGATAGTATTCTTTTTCATCCCCAAATTATGCATAATTTTACTGGATAATGCTACCCCACCCATTTGTTTAAGAATCATCAGATAGTTCTTCATCGAATCGCTACCATTTAGAGAATTAAGGGTGTTTACGAACCATTCCTCGAATGTCTCAATCTCTTCTTCTACCTCCAATTCTTCACCTTCTTTATCCTCATCAACTGTTGTTACTCTCTTTTCTTTCAGCTTCGCAATAGTGTGTATCGTCTCGTCATCGAGGTCATTTATTGCCTCAAGCAACCTCTCAAACTCTTCAACGATGACTTCCATGTTCGGGAACTCCTTTTCCATCTCCCTGAGTAACTTCTCAAGGATCCTGTTTCTGTAGAGCATTAGCCTTCCTATTCTCTCAAGCTCGCTCATACGTATCGCTCACCACCTTCTACCCTCGCATTCAGACTTTGCAGCTTCTCGTACGCCCTTCTTAATCTCTCCTCTTTTAGTTTCTTTCCTTCAAGGGCATAGAACTCGCTTTCTGTCTCCTCGTCAAGTAGTCCCTGAAGAACCCTCTGCTGGGTGTAGTACTGTCTGAAGAATGGATTTGCAAAAATTCCGAGCTTGACGGCCCTGTTCATGTCTTTGAGTAACTCGGTGTTCAGCTCTGAAAGTCGCCTGTAAGCCTTTCTCAAAAACCTGTTCTCCTCAATTACAGGTTCAATCCTTTCAGGTGCAACAACTCTAAATGTGTTACCATCAACGGACTGCAGAGTCTTAGCATGTATGATTATTTCCTTTGTCCCTATGCTGAGCACGAGTTCATCAGGAATCTCTAACCTTTTCTTACCCCTTCCGAATATCTTTATGAGCTGCTGGACGCCATTCAGGAAGATGCTGTTGTGACTGGGGAAGTAGTAGAAGACATAGTAGCCGTGACTCCCGTCCAAGCTTAATCTATCGTAGCTGTGGAGCTTTCCGAGCGTTACGACGTTCTCTCCAATCTGCCCTTCATACCAGATGACTATCCTCTGTCCCTTTGCTTTGTGTAAACCTCTTGTAGCCTTTCTTAACCTCTTCTCAGCCTCTTTCTCGGCTAATGATTTAATTTCCTCCTCCACGTCTGTCTTGAGTTCCTCCTTCAGTATCTTCTTCAGCTCCTCTTTCGGTATCTCAACACCCATCTCCTCGACAATCTTTTCAGCCTTCGCCACATTCTTTCTCCTTTTCCTGCCAGCCTTAATAATAAGGTAGATCGTCAGGATGGATGCCAGACCGACTGCTCCAGCAAAGATGACCATAAGTGGATCATACTGCATCGCCACCACCTCCATCGACTTTTTCTACTTTTTCCACGACTACTCTCACCCTTTTGAGTTCTTTAGCCGCATAGAACTTCATAGCTGCAATGAACACCTGCATAAATGCAAAGAACAGTAAAGCATAGCCAACTATTTTCCCGAGCCAGATGTAGTCAACGTACGCTGGAGCAACAATTCCAATTCTTTGTCTGTAGAGTTCAGCCACATCGGAGATTCTAAGAATCGTTGCTCCCAGGGCGATGTATATCAATGCATTTAGTGCGAATATCAACCCCTCAATGTGCTCAGGAGTTAAGATATATTTTCCCTTCTCACCCGAATTACTAACCCTGTCTCGCCTTAACAACCTAATCTCTCTCATACCACCACCCTAACAGAGTTAAAAATCCCAGAATTCCAAATATAATGTAGGCAACCCACACAGGCGGGAAATAAAGCAGAAAGCCCTTTACTTCCTCACCAAAGGTTGGTCTGTCCTTGATTGAGTTAACAACAGCTTTGAGGTTGTTTAGTTCCTTAGTCAGGTTTGCGTAGTTCTGGTTTACTGACATCAGAGTTAATCTCATCTCTTCTGGCATAACTGGCTCGTAGAGTTCTGCTGGAAACTCTTTCGCTGAATACGTTTTCTTTCCGTAGCTAAAGCTATTGTTTGTTAACTTGATGTATTCCACAACAACAGTATTCTTCGTTACCTTGATTGCCCATTCTTTATCATTCTCTTTCTCCACTATCCCGCCACACACCTTGATTTTGTCGGCTATTGACTTGGGGAAATGCAGATAGCCCCCTGTATAGAGTTCCTTCGTTGCATTTCCATCATAGGTGAAATACACTGTTTTAGCCTCTACTACGTGGCAAAAAAGGAATAAAGCTATAATTGTCAAAATTGTGAAGATTGTCAGTCTCCCAGGTGTTAGCTTCACTTTCTACCACCTCCCAGAAGCCATGCAACTGCAAACAGCCCGAATACTGCGAAAAGAACATCAATAATCCCTGTCATCTTCCAATTCCACCTTCACAATTGCTAAAGCTGTTTTAACAACCTCAAGCTGACCCTTCAAATCTTCAAGCCTCTTTTTAGCATAATTCAGAACGTCGGGGTCTCCTATCTTCATCAAATCCAATTCAAGCCTCTTTATGTCGAATTCGAGGATTTTGATTTTGTTGACCAGTTCCTGTTTATCTTTGACTGTGTAAGGAACTTTAACATCATCCTTCTTAGCTCTGTTCTTGATTTTGATGTTAATCATCCATCTAACCTCCTGATTGTCTCAAAAATCCTAAAAGCTGCCCTTCCACCAACCTTCAACATAAATCCAAGCAGAATCAAGCCAAGTCCTTCGATTATGAACGTTGCAATAACAAGGGAATCAAAGCCGTAGTGATGTGCTGTGTGGTAATCAACGAAGATGTACACGCCAATGGAGAACGCTGATATTGCTGCCCCTATCAAAATAAAGATGTCTGGGATTGTTTTAACCAATCTAAACAACCAAACACCAAACCTATTTCTCACGTGAGAATTCATCAAGCCTCACTCCTTTTCCAAACAAAAATCTTCATTCCAGCCAGAATAAACAAACCCATCAAGATTTGAACGTAAGGCTCTTTCAAATAGTCCCAGATGCTTCTATAGTCACTTAGATTGAGGTTTAGGGCATTGTTGACCATCTTGATGCAGTCTATCTGTCCGTGCTGAACTTTATCTGCAGGGTCATTGATTGCATTTGTTGAGATTGAAAGCAGGTTGAAAGCCTGTTGCGGTGTTAAATCTTTCCTTGATTCCACCAACAACAAAGCACCTGAAACGTGAGGAGTGGCAAATGACGTTCCATCTACGTATTTTATTGTCCCATCCGTTGATAAGGCTGGAACTTGGACGCCTGGAGCAGAAACTAATGCTCCTCCATTGCTAAATGCTGCAACATTCGATGAAACATCGTTGGCTGCAACGCTGATAACTGAATCGTAGCCAGCAGGATAGAGGCTTGTTGTATAGCCTTCATTTCCGCTTGCTGCCACCAAAATGACCCCTTTCGAATAAAGTAAGTCGCATATTTGTTGTTCTTCTACCGTTGGCGTATCGCTGCCATAAGACATTGATACAACGTCTATTTTCTCTCCTTCGTTGATTTTGTCCAAAACCCATTCCATTGCTGCAATTACATCGCTCATATTTCCCCATCCTTCGTCATTAAGGGCTTTCAAGGCGTAGTAGTGGGCATCGGGGGCAACACCTTTGTAGATGTTGTCTCCCTCTCCTGCAATGATTGAAGCTACTAGCGTTCCGTGGTCAAACTCATCGTCTGGCTCTGAATCGTTCTCGGCAAAATCCCAGCCTTCCAAATATCCATCGTCTAAATCCGGCAAGTGGTGATTTACGCCCGTATCAATTACTGCAACAACCGCATTAGAGCCCGTGAAGTTGTTGTTTTGGGCTGTATCTGCCTTTATTGCCTGCAAATTCCACCCTCCACTGACGATGGCTGGTTTAACTGGTAGTTTGTTTATATCTAAACCCTTAAAATCAAAATCAAGTATTCTGACTTTCTTATCATCGTAAACTTTGTTTACTCCCCGAATTGACACAATTTTCTGTAAATCTTTGTAGTTTCCCTCAACAACCGCATAATTAACGTACTTTCCTTTCCTGATTATCTTTATACCCTTGCTTTGTAATTCCTTAATTGACTCGTTATCTTTTAACGATATGAACATCCTTACTTGTTTGGTTGGATTTACAGCAAATTGCGTTCTTAGTTCAGGTTCAACCTTTTGATTAAAAGCTATTGAAGAATCTATCACGTTCTCGATTGTTTGATTGAATTGTGGTAGTTCTAAGTAGCCTGCCTCAACAGCGTAAACAAAGGCTGCCAATGCTATGCACCCTACAATGATTAAAACGATTTTAGCATCGTCACCCATAAATTCACCTTATCCAGGCTAAAAACAAATTCCAGATGTGGTTTACAACGAAATAGCCAAACAAGATGAATACTAAGCCAAAGAAAGCGGTCTGAGCCAACACTGCAACAATACCATCTCCCCTCTGTAATCCTGCCATAAATGACCGATACATAGCTATTATTACCAAGATTAGAGATGGAGCTGACAATCCAGTGTAAACCTGTATTTGCGTAAAGAAGTCAAAGAGAAGCTGGAGACTCATTTAACCTCTCCCTTCCCTCACTAAATCTGTTATAAATCCGCTTGCTATCGCTATTAATGCAAATGATATGAATGTCTTTAGAAAATCTCTCTCGAAGCTCTCCCAGCCGAAATCTTTGATGTAAACGAGTGCTGCTGCAATTACTAGTAGCGAAAGAAAAATTGTAAAAACCAGTCTCATTGTATCACCTCAGATTATCAGCCTTACTGCAATTCCAATGACTGCTACCCCACCTATAACAAGGATTACTGTCCACAACAAGCTGTCAAGCGTGTGCTGTCCTGTGAGGGGATAAGCCGTTGCAAGATAATCTGTTATTTCTTTCAAAATGCCCAATTGATTGTTGTCTGCGTATGTTTCATTTGTTACAGTTACGTAAATCGTCTGTGTAACTTCTGAGTCTGTTCTGCCTTGAACCTTGTAAACCCCTTCTTCGCTGAACATATAATCCAGCGTTGGTGGGACGTTTCCGAGTATTCTCCCCCACCAAGGAATGCTTGTCTTTCCCACATATTCGTCATTTATGAATACATCCGCTGGAACCTTGAACCAGTCGTAGAAAGCCCTTTCATTTGGTTTTGCAACCATGAATGTTACTTTTTGACTTCTCTTTATCGTTATGTTACCCATGACAAAGCCATCAGTACCTTGCGGTTTTGAGAGGATGGCAATCGCATCTGGGTTATCTGGGTCATATGCATTTACAACTGTAACTGTTATTGTTGTGGATTTATCAATATAGACAGCCTTTATGTTGTATTCACCTGGTTCTGAGAAGTAGTAATCGAGTCCTGGTGGGATAATCCAGAATATGAACCAAAGACCTGACGTTTTGCCTGCATATTGTCCATTGATGTATATTTCTACATCGCTGAGTAGATTTCCATTTTCTTCTACGGAGATTCTATGATTTCCAATATAGAGTCTTTGCTCATTTCCGTAGTTTCCATCAATTTTTACTGTTAAATTCCCCTCATCTGGTGGAGCTGGGTCATCAGTTGGCGTAGGAGAAGGTTCTCCAGTTGGTGTGGGTGTTGGTGGAACTTGAGCATTTAGACTCATACTTTGCGAACTTTGTGAACATGTAACGCTTATGCTGATTGTCTGACCATTACTATCAAAATGGAAGTCTGCCACTTCGTAATCCTTTACCACGTAGCTCCCCAAGGTAAAGGAGTTTAAGCTCCAGTCCGTGGTAGCTCCTGAGATGCTAATACTTATTGATTCAGTCCCCTCTCCACCGCTGTTGGATGCTTCTATCCAGACTTCAGCACTCACATATGCATAATTTGATGGAATCGTATCTCCATTTCGCCAGGTCTCAGAGCATGTGTGCCAGTATCCATCTGGGTCTTGGTATTGCACGCATTTAACCCATATGTCTGTAAGCTGAATATTTGGGGGATTGGTTGTGTAGGAGTAAACAATGAAGCTGTAAGTCGTATCGCTTCCGATGTCTGTAAATCTCAAGTAATAATAGCCATCTGCTGTTGCTGTCGGAGTTTGAATTATTGTGTAGTCTCCTTCGGTTCCAACATTTGAGCATTGGTCTGTTAAATCGTTTTGAGATGGGTCAAAGAATGAAAAAGCTACTTGGTCATTTGCTCCTTGGTCTGTGTAAACCTTCAAGTAATCTCCTGAATGCAAATATATCTTGTAATAGTGTTGCTCTCCATTCAATATTGTGTGAGTATAAGTCTGTCCAGTTGTAATTTCTTCAGCAGTATCAAAGCTGCTTCCTTGGGCAAATGCGGGATTAACCAGGGTAATTGCTAAGCAGAGAACTAAAAAAATTAAAAATAGCTTTCTCATTGTTCACCTCTTTATTATCGCCACTCCCACCTTGAGCAGTATTATTGTCAACCCTGGAAGAATTAAGAATCCCCAGAGCATCACGTCCAATGTCATTATTCCCGTCAGTGATGGCAGAGTTGTTTTTATGAAGCCAATGTAGATTGCAAAGTAGTTTTCAAAACCCTCTGGGTTGTGAACTGTAATTGTAAGTGGAACGTTTGTTATCGATTCTTCTGCATTGTAAACATCAATTTCGTGGTCTCCTGTCTTCGTGAAGGTGTAGGATAATTCCTTGTTACCGTCGAAGTCTGCTATTTTGTTTCCATCTATGTATAGTTCTCCAGTTAGGTAGTTAGTTCCGTTTTTAAGAGTAAATACAACCGTTTCTGCTGTTTTGATGGAGCCAGACTGATTATACCAAGTTCCTCCCCAGTCAAAGCCAAAATAACCGATGTTCTTCCAGAGCAAAGTTGGTCGTTCTGGGGTTTCGTCTGCTGGTGGTGGTGTTGGGGATTGTGTCGGGGTTGGTGAAGGTTCTTCAGTCGGTGTTGGAGTCGGCTCTACATATTCTTCTGCTCCAACGGTAGTCGTAGGTTCTGGTTCAACGTATTTACGAACGAAGAAATCGTCTATGTAGTTGCCATAATCATTTTGGTCGTCTGAGTATATTGCAATATTCCCTGCCGTCTCATTTGAACTGTATGTGTAGCTTGCTTGGCAAAGAAGATTACCACCATTAAAAACATCTATTTCAACATTTCCCTGAAATCTTTTAGCTATGAGCTTGTATATTGTATTCGGTTCAAAAGGACATGAAACATCCAAGCCATTCAGACCTTGTTCACCTCTAATTGTATCTGTTGTCTCGTACCCTGCAACAATATTTGTTATCTGGTGTCTGTTCGCCTCTCCACTTCTAAATACTATGCTGAGACTCTTATAATCGGTTGCATCATCGGGAAACTTCCAATTCAACTCGACTGCAATGTTATCTTGGCTAACTGGCTCTTTTAAAGTCATTGTTTGTATATTATTAGTGCCATGCATTTTTGCCCATCCATCTATAAAATCAACACTTCCTGTTCCACCAAAATTCCATGTTGATGATGGGAATCCATCGAAATATGCAAGGCTTATTCTCCAGTCAGTGTCATCAGAACATGAATAACCGTATGATTCTCCATGAGACCAGTAGAGGTACAAATCCACACTCTGCCTATCAGGAAATACATAATTGCCTCCATGATGCCCTGGAACTGAAATTCCGATAAAGTGTTTAACTCCTGAGCATCCACCTTCAAATGGTAGAAGGTCTTCAACACAGGATTGCCAGTTTACCCAGTCGTCTGAGTATGAATAGGTTGCAGTGAAAGAACAACCACCTCCATTGTCATAGGGATGTATAACGTAGTATCTGTTTCCTATTTTCATCAATTTCCCTTCATTAATCTCATGTGACCCAGTTGGGTTTGTGATTATTGGCGTGGTGCTAAATGTCCAGCCTCTGTCTGGATAGTCAGATTCTCCCCTGTAAAGCTTTAAACTCCCATCTCTATCTGTCTGAACAACCATACGCCATTTCCCATCTGTATCTTGAATTACAGTAGAGCCAGAGATGAAAGTACATCCGAAATCGGAAGCAAGTAGTAGTGGATTATTTGAACCTCTAGTCCAGTGTATTCCATCTGTCGATTCTGCATAACCTATTCCATAACTTGAATTGCTGCCACATCCTGTTACTGGTCTACCCGTATACCACATTCGGTAAATTGAGCCATCTTTTATAACCGTTCCAACCGAAACAGATACCTTGTCGAAGTCGCCATCAACGCCAGTCCCTTCAAACACCTTCTGATGATTAGTCCAATGAATTCCATCTGTTGATTCTGCATACCAGATTGTGACGTTGTAATCACCACCGTTCGTGCTGAGAACATCATACCACATCTTATACTTGCCATCGTCAGCATCGTATATTATCGAGGGATAGCGAGTTCCAGCCTGTCCTGGCTCTGTTGGGGATACAACAGGATTGTTTTCATACCTTATTCCCCATCTTCCGTTCTCAAAATCATCAAAGAACTCAAAGGTTGCAGCTCCGTCGCTTTCGCTTTGAGTCTGAGAATCCCCGTAATACATATAGATGTCAATGCTCGAACTTGCTGGAATTGAGGGGATTTTAACCCAAACTATTGCATACTCATTTGCTGAATCCCATTCTTCAATCCAATACGATAGTTCCGTGTTATCCGACAATTTGAACCGTATATCACTCCCATCTGTCTTGGAGAAATCGAAATTTAAGCTGTCTAACTCTACTTTTACTTGATAATTTGTTAGGTCCACATTTGCATTGTTCTGAACAGTTATCGTCCTGACATATTCTGCCGAAGCCGTTCCTGCAAGCAGTAGTAAAAATAAAGAAAAAAATAGGATTCTCTTCATTGAATCACCCCGTTGGGGGATTTAGCTCGCTGTTCCGTTGAAGATGAAGTCTACAATTGCAATATCTTCTTTCTGGATGGTTATATCCTCATAGAGCAGCGTTGAGTTGTATTCAGCAACAACCGTGTAATCGCCTACCTCCACATTATTGAATAAAACTGTTCCATTTGCATTTGTTTTCTGCTGCAGTTCCGTCCCCAGTATGCTGATTGTAACGTTGGCAAGAGCAACATCGTCCGACTTGTCTG
>Ga0180300_10001264_pt1 | contig 11668 bp, 11 predicted proteins | sample GuaBasSediGuay15_FD_121798 | JGI IMG/M metagenome (GOLD analysis project Ga0180300, IMG submission 121798) | Subseafloor sediment microbial communities from Guaymas Basin, Gulf of California, Mexico - Guay15, Core 4569-2, 21-24 cm | ecosystem: Environmental > Aquatic > Marine > Hydrothermal... | reverse complement strand
GGATATATTACACTATTTTTTGATTTTGTCAATAGATTAAACAATACATTTTTAAGCTCTTCTAATCTCCTTAACAAAAAACAATGAAATGGATATAAGAGTTACCATTAAACCAAGAAAAGAGAAAAGTCTATCAACAGGTATTTTATCTGCAATAGATGTGAAAATTCCAATGGAAAGAGGAGCAAGACTTCCTGTAACAATGGACATGGTGGAAAAGAGCCTTCCTCTCATTCTTTCCTCTGTAAGTTCCTGCATAAGAGAGATGATGGGACTATTTACAAAGGCAACGAACACTCCCGCTGTGATTATTGAGCTATAAATCATGGTCATATTTTTGAATAAACCAAGGAAAAATACAGAAACTCCTGCTCCTAAAAATCCCATAAGAATGTAAAATCCCTTCCTTTTGACTTTTGCAATGGAGAGGTAAACAAAACCTACCAGCGTACCAACAGAAACTGCAGAATTTAAAAATCCGAAATCCATTACACTTTTCCCGAGAATTTTCTTAACAAAGGGAGCAAGAAGTATTCCCACAGGAGAGAAGAAAAAGTTTATCCATGCCAGAGCAATTATAAGATACAGAATTACTTTGGTTTTTATAATAAAATTTATTCCTTCCTTAAACTCCTGAAACCAGACCTTAAGGTTTAATCCCTCAACCTGTGAGACGAGCTTCTCCTCCAATCTTATAAAATAGATACAGAAAGCTCCTATAAAAAACGAGATGGCATCAAAGATAATTAAAGAGAGCATCCCGAACTTTGCCATAATAAGACCGGATATAGCAGGTCCAATGAGAAAGGAAAGCCTGAAAACAAGCTGCAGTATTGAATTCCCTTTTATAAGCTGATCCTTTGTCAGGATAGAGGGAATTATGGAAGATTGAGATGGCTCAAAGAAGGCAGAGATAAAACCAAGAAGAGCTGATATGAAAAAGATTACGGGAATTGTAAACAACCCCAGAAGGAAGAGAATAGCGCTTATAAAAAGTAAGAATCCACTGAGTAGGTTGGAGAGAAACATGATTTTTCTTCTACTGACTCTATCTATTAAAACTCCAGAAAATATTTTGGTTACAAGATTTGGAACCATAAAGAATATCATTACACTTCCCATAAGAAGGGATGAACCGGTTGTCTGAAGCAAATACCACATAAGAGCTATCTCAAAAACAGCATCTCCCAGGTAAGATATACCCTGTCCTACAAATAGAAGAATAAAATTTTTATTTTTGAATATAGATTTATCCATGTGTTTTTACAGATACCTTTACGTCTCCACTTAAACTTACAAGGTCAATTTTATTCCTGCCTTCACCTATTATAATCTTCTCATCAGATATCTTTTCTCTTACACCATCTTTTAAAATTTTGACATCGCCTCTTTTTGTCTTGAGAGAGATTGAGAGATTATCGCTGTTTATAGAAAGATCTACATCTCCATGATGGCTCTTACCCTTTACGTCCCCTTCAATTAAAGCATCTCTCATTTTGATATCTCCACTGAAGATATTAAACTCAAGACCTTTAATTAAACTTTTCTCTATGTGAACATCGCCTGAATAAGTCTTTAGACTTCCTTCAATTTCACACTCTCTTATGTTTACATCTCCAGATTTTAAATGAAAATTCACGTCTCCCTTCACCCTGATAAGTCTTAAATCTCCACTGGCAGAATCAAGTTCAATTCCTCCTTCAAATTCTTCAATCTCTGTGTCTCCACTTAGGCTTTTAAGTGAGAGTTTACCCTTTATTCCTTTAACTTTAACATCCCCGGAAATCGTATGTATATTAATATCTATCTCCTTGGGTACTTTAATCTTTAAAGCTGGTATGGTAGATATAAGCCTGTTGAAATTGAAATGGGGGAGAAGTTTTACCTTCAATTTACTCATAATCTTTAGTTCATCATCTTTCTCCTCTATATTAACTGTGTCCATTCCTTCCTCTATCTGGACATTGTCTATATCACTTCCTTCTATTTCCAGATCCTGTCTCTCAATATTAATGGAGATTCTCTTATATTTTCCTTTAAGCGCATCCATTGAAGATTCATCATCTCCTTCACTTAAAATTTCCTTTAGCATTTCATTCTTCTCTTCCTCTGTAAGCTTCCCCATCTTAACCAGCTCATCAAGTTTTCTCAAAATCTCCTCATCCATTTTTCTTTACCTCCTTTATCAGTTTTATTGCTTCCTTTGAGGTTATTTCACCTCTTTCCAGTTTTTCTAAAATTTCCTTTATCAATGGATTTTTTGCCTTTTCTTCATACAGACCGAGGGATACAAGAAGCTCTTCAAGTCTTGCCTTCGCTGTTGGATAGGAAATACCAAGTCTTTCCTGAACCTCTTTAAGGTTTCCTCTGGAGATAAGAAAGATGAGAAGGAAATTTTCTTCTTCAGGAGATAGTGTAAGAAATCTACTTAACCTGTAATGTCCCCTAACCACAGTTCCACATTTAGGACATCTAAGTTCGGTTATCTCAAGCATCTCTCCACAGGAAGGACACTTTGATGGAAGTCTCATTTTTTAGCCTCCTTTTTAATTCCAATCTCATTTAAAAAATTAAATCTTACTTTAATAATATTAAAATAAATTTTAACTTTGTCAAGTAATTGAAATTTGGGGAAATTTATTTTATCTTTTAGATATGTATGCGAAAGTAAAGGCAGTGACACACCTGGGTTTGAAAGTGTATGAGATTACTGTAGAAGTGGACATCTCCTCAGGGCTTCCATCTTTTACAATCGTCGGTCTCCCTGATGCTTCAGTTCAGGAAGCCAAAGAGAGAGTAAGGGCAGCTATAAAAAACTCTGGCTTTGATCTTCCTGTAAGAAGGATAACAATTAATCTTGCTCCTGGTGAGATAAAAAAAGAGGGTACGCTCTTTGATTTACCCATAGCCATAGGAATACTTGCTGCATCAGATCAAATTCCAAAGGACAGCGTAGTAGATTATTACTTTGTGGGGGAACTATCCCTTGAAGGAGAGCTCAGGAGGGTAAGTGGCGGACTTCCTTTATCCCTTTTTTTAAAGGGGAAGAATTTTGTAATTCCAAAAGGAAATCTTGTAGAGTGCTCCCTTTCAAAGGAGACAAGATTGTATCATTTTGAAAACTTAACTGAAGTTGTTCTGTTTCTCAGAGGAGAGGAACAAAGAGAACCTGTAGTGAATAGAGATATAGAATTTATAGATAAAGAGTTTGATTTAGACTTTTCAGATGTAAAGGGACATAGATTCCTAAAAAGGGCAATGGAGATTGCCGCAGCTGGAAAACATCATATAATAATGGTTGGGTCTCCTGGTTCAGGAAAGACAATGCTTTCAAGAAGGATGCCAACAATTATGCCTCCACTTGACTATGATGATGCAGTGGAGATAACAAAAATATACTCCATTGCTGGATTATTGAAAGATGGGGAAGATATTATAAAGGTGAGACCTTTTCGTGCACCTCATCACACCATATCCTATGCAGGACTTGTGGGTGGTGGAACAATTCCAAAACCCGGGGAGATAAGTCTTGCTCACAAAGGAGTTTTATTCCTTGATGAGCTTCCTGAATTTAGAAGAGATGTCTTAGAGGTTTTAAGACAACCACTTGAAGATGGATATATAACAATATCCCGGGTAAAAAGTAGCCTTGAATTTCCGTCAGATTTTTTACTTGTTGCGGCAATGAACCCCTGTCCCTGTGGTTACTATGGGGACCCGGAAAAGGCATGCACATGCTCTATAGGAGAGATAAAGAGATACAGAAGGAAAGTATCTGGACCGCTATGGGATAGGTTCGATATAAAATTAAAGGTGCCAAGACTTACAGATACAGAGATCTTTGAAAAAAAGGAAGCAGAGAGTTCGGAAAAGATCAGGGAAAGAGTTAAAAAAGCCTGGGAAATTCAGAAAGAAAGATACATTAAAGAGAAGATTAAATTTAATGGGAGACTAACTCCAAAACTTATCAAAAAATATATCCCCCTTACTGAAGAGGCTGAAAGGACACTCAAGAATGCGTTAAAATCATTGAAACTTACGCTAAGGAGTATGGACAAAATAGTGAAACTTTCAAGAACCATTGCAGATCTTGAAGGAGATGAAAAGGTAAATACTTCACACCTGCTTGAAGCAATAAGTTATCAAAGGTATTCTCTATCAGATGACATTTAAAATAGTTGATTTAACTCATACAATAGATGAAGATATTCCAGTATTTCCAGGAGATCCACATATTAGAATTGAAAAGGTAAAAAATATAGAAAGAGATGGCTTTAACTTAAATTATATACATATGGGAGAACATACAGGAACACACATCGGAACACCACTGCATTTTATAAAGGATGGTTTTGACACATCAATGATTCCTTTGGAACTTTCACTTGTAAAATCAATAGTGATAGATATAAGTAAGAAAGCTCAGTTAAACAGAAACTATTTATTAAATATCTGCGATATAGAAATGTGGGAAAAAATTCATGGAGAGATAAGAGAAAAGTGCGCCCTTGTAAGGACAGATTGGGATAAATTCTGGAAAACGAAAGATTACCTTGGAATAGATACTCATGGAATTATGCACTTCCCTGGAATAAAACCTGAGGCGGTAAGTTTTCTTATTAAGAAAGGAATCAAAATAATAGGAATAGATACTCATGGTATTGACGGTGGGATGAGTAAAAAATTCGAATCAAACAAAATCTTATTTGAAAATGGCGGCATACATATTGAAAATTTAAGAAACCTTGACAAACTTCCGGAAAGAGGTTTCTACATATTCTTGGGCTCATTGAAAATCAAAGGTGGTTCAGGTAGTCCCGCAAGAATTATTGCTCTTTTGGATACTTATGCTTATTAGTATAAACTCATCCTTAAACAGGTTGTGTTAAAAACGATAAGACAAAGCAGCATTAAATATTAAAGAGAATAAAGCATAAAAACAAATTTACTGTTTCATTAATTACAGCTTTACTTCTTTTAACAAGGGTTTCTTATATATAAGAAGATTTCAAATTCTTCAAGCAATGTAAAAAGTGATGTATTTGTGGGGGAAGTTAATGGAGAGAACCTATCTTTTCGAATGTTATACTTCACTATTTTTGAAGATAAAGAAGAATTGAGAAAAGAGTTGATAGAGGAGTTAAGGAGTAAAGGGGATATAAAAATATTAAATATTAAATAAGGATAAGGTGATAAATTTAAAGAATGAAATTCCATAAAAAAATCCCCCTCCAATTCTGGAGGGGGAGATAATTTAAAGGTCACCCATTGTTAAAGCCATGACTGCCTTTTGAACATGGAGTCTGTTCTCTGCAATATCATAGATTATAGACTTTGGTGAACTTGCCACCTCATCAACCACTTCATTGTTCCTATCCACCGGCATTGGATGAATGAAATATGCATCGTTTGTGAGCTTCATAAGTTCAGTAGTTAAAGTCCAGTCCCTGTGCTTTTCTGCCATCTCAATCTCAGCCTCTTTTCCTATCTCATATCTCTTTGGACTCATCCAGTTTCTTGCGTAAACAACATCTGCACCCTGAAGTGCCTTCCTTAAATCATTTAAATCTCCAGAAATTATTTCAAAGTCTCCCCCTGTCTTTTTTGCGTTATTCTTCACCATATCCATGATCTCTGGATCGAGATCATATCCTTCTGGATAAACAAGTTTTATATCCATACCAAACTTTGATGAGATAAGGAGATTAGCATGTACAGATGACCAGGAACGAACCATCGTAGAGTATCCCCACATCATAACAAGCTTCTTTCTTTTAACATCACCCATATGCTCAAGAAGACCAAGTATATCTGCAAGAGCCTGACATGGATGGTACTTATCATGAGCCATGGATACAACAGGAACAGAAGCATATTTTGCATACTCTCTTAATACATAATCACCCTGACCATACTCCTCTATGGCATCTTCAAGAAGTCTAATTCCAATACCTGCTGCATATCTACTCATAACATTTGCAGCATCTTCAATAGTCTCTCCGGCTTTTTTCTTTGTTTTAAGTCTCATGCTTTTTGGTTCAAGAAACTGAGCATGACCACCTAACTCTGTCGCTGCTGCTTCAAAGGATTGTCTTGTTCTGACACTGGGATTGTAGAAGAGCATAAGAAATGTTTTCATTAAAAGTGCATTTCTGTAAGGATTAGTGAATCTCGCTCTCTTCATCTCTCTTGCAACTTCAAGAGTTTCCATAATTTCAGAAAGAGACCACTCCTCAATTGTAATTAAATCTCTTCCATGAAGTCTGTGCATAATTCCCTCCTTTCCCTTATTTTATAAAAATAAAAACCGCAGAGGAAAATTCATACTCCTCTGCGGTTCATTTTCTTCTCTCTCCTTTTTAGTTATTAGTCTGGAACAATGGTTGTTCCTGCTTTACCCTCAAGGGTCTCAAGGTACTTTGTGGTAAGAGAAATATATGCTCTACTTCCACCTGCTTCAAGGAATTTAATTATTGCCAAGATCTTTGGTCCCATACTTCCAGGCGGGAAGTGTCCCTCTTCATAGTACTTCTTTGCTTCAGAAAGGGTTAAGTGTCTTAAATCAACCTGTTTTGGTGTTTGATAGTAAAGTTTTGCTCCATCTTCTCCTGTAAATATTGTAAGGGTTACCTCAACATCCTCTCCTCTCTCTTTCGCTCTCTTAAGTAGCATCCTACCAAGAAGGGATGAAGCAAGATCCTTATCTATTACCGCTTCAACTCCACGATATATCTTAAGTCCTTTTGGTCCCTTAAATTCTATTCCATAATTGCATTTGTACACTCCGTTCTCGTCAGGTTTAACTTCTACAACTGGAATTCCTCCTCCACCTACAGTTATAGGAATATCTCCTTTCTCAAGTGCTGCTTCAACTGCTTCAATTTCTACTATATCAAGAGGTTCTGGGGATGGAACAACCCTACGCCACAGCTCATTACCCTCTTCATCCTTCTTGTATAATTTAACAGTCCAGCCTTTTTCCTTTGCTCTCTTAAGAGCCTCTTCCTTTGAGTATGGAGGTCCAACATACTTTGTTGGATTTTTAAATCCTGGATCATCTTCACTTACAACAACCTGAGTTACAACTGCAGTAACAGTTTTGTCAATGCCGTTTGCCTTCAATTCGTTTCCAAGAATCTGACCAATCATATAACCCATGGCACCCTGTGTATCTGCACCACATACATCAAGGGGAAGTGGGGGAAGAACATTGCTTGCAATTTCAGATCTAAGCAAAACATTTCCCACCTGAGGACCATTACCATGAGTAATTATAAATCCATCCTCTGGAAATTCCTTAACAATCTTTGCTATGTGTCTACTTGTTTCACGGGTTCTGTTCCATTGCATTGGAATATCAGGAATGATGGGCTTTCCATGTTCATCCTTCAATCCAACTGGTGATACTTCATTTCCTCCAAAAGCGAAAATCCTTATGTGTTTTTTTGCCACTTCTAATACCTCCTTTTACTTGTACTTCTTAATTAGTCCTACTCTCTCATTGAACTCTCTAATGAGTTCGTCCCACTCTTTGTAAGAGTTAAATTTTTCTTTCCAGTAGTTATCATTATACCATTGCTCGTTAAGTTCCTCTACACTCTTCCCTCTCTGTTCAACCCAGGTAAAATATTTTAGATTATGCATTCTTCTTCTGTCCCAGTATGATAATTCGAGCATCCAATCAACAGATGCATTCATCAACACATCTTCAAAATCCTTTGCCGCATCAATCTCTTTATACTCTCCTCTCTCCTCTCTCAACTCCTCTATTCTTGATTTGTAAAGTTCCATAGAATCGGTTGCTACTGTAAAGATCACATCATTCTCTGTCATTTCATAGTATTTTGCCATCTTTATAGAACCAATTAAATTGGCAGTGGATGAAATTCCGAGTAGATCAAGATTGTTCACCAATTCTTCTGGAACTCCCATCTTTATTAGATATTTTCTTCCCTCTGGTTCATTGAAGAGCCTGATCAATCTTATACTATCTTCGTCATCAATATCAACAACCATATCAATGTTCTTCACATCAAAAACCCATGGAACATGTTTATCTCCAATTCCTTCAATCCTGTGTGCTCCATATCCATTAAGAAGAAGTGTAGGACACTGGAGAGCTTCTCCTGCACCAATCTTTACCCTCGGAAACTTCTCTCTCAAATAGTTTCCGCAACCAAGGGTCCCTGCAGAGCCCTGAGTAAGAAATAGAGCACTGAATTTATCATTTTCTTTTCTGATACTAAAATAAACTTCTTCCATGGCTGGTCCTGTTACCGCATAGTGCCATATTGGATTACCGAATTCATCAAACTGATTTAACACCACAATCTCGTCAGGATACTTTCTCTTTAACTCCTCACTCTTATCAAAGACTTCCTTTACATTGCTCTCACTTCCTGGTGTTGGATATATCTCTGCACCAATACTTTTTAGCCAATCAAATCTCTCCTTGCTCATACCTTCAGGAAGAACGGCAATTGCCTGGCATCCAAGAAGATAAGAGTCGTATGCACCACCTCTGCAGTAATTACCTGTTGAGGGCCATAGAGCTTTCTGCTTTGTGGGATCAAATTCACCTCTTATAAGTTTTTCCACAAGTGGTCCGAAGGTCGCACCTACCTTATGCGAACCAGTTGGAAACCACTTACCAATAAGCATAACTATTCTTGCTTTAACCCCGGTAAGTTCTTCTGGAAATTCAATGAAGTTTACACCATTGAAACCTCCCCCAAACTTTTTAGGTTCATTCTTCCAGGTAATTCTAAAAAGATTTCTTGGATGAAGATCCCATAAACCAATGTTTTTAAGTTCTTCCTTTATGCCCTCTGGAATCTTTTCTGGATTCCGCATTTCCTCATATGTGGGAATTATTATGTTTTTCTCTCTTGCTCTCTCTATGGTTCTTTTTAAAACTTCTTCGTTTACTTTTAATTTCATACCTACCTCATAATAAGAGCCATTATTGCCTTCTGTGCATGGAGTCTATTTTCAGCCTCGTCAAACACAACAGATTGAGGACCATCCATGACCTCATCTGTTACCTCAAACCCTCTATCTGCTGGAAGGCAGTGCATATAGATTGCATCAGGTTTGGCAATGGCCATCTTCTCTTTATCACAAATCCAATCCTTGTTCTTCTCAAAAAGTTCCTTTATCTTGGTAAAATCTGGCTTAGGAGATTCTGGTGGAATAAAATGCTTGCTCGTCCATGATTTGGGATAAACAATATCCGCATCTTTGAAAGCTTCTTTCATATCATTCACAATCTCAAAGCTTCCACCATACTTTCTAACATTCTCTTTAACAGCATCTATTATATTATCATCAAGCTCAAATCCCTCTGGATGAGCAAGAGTTATGTTTAAACCGAACTTTGAAGCAACGGTTATAGCGCTCTGTGGAACTGCAAGGGGTTTCTCAGGAGAGGGTGAGTATGCCCAGCTCATGACAAATTTCTTTCCTCTCAAATCTGGACCTTTTTTCTCAATCATTGTCATAATATCTGCCATACCTTGACATGGATGATAGACATCATCTTCCATATTTATAACTGGAATATCTGCCCATCTGGCAAATTCCCTTATCATCTTGTCCGCTTCTCCATAAACCCAGTCAACTGGCTCTCCATAGCAACGGATTGCAATTGCCTCTCCCATCCTTGAGAGAACCCTTGCAACATCAGAAACTCTCTCAGTTGTGTAGGCGATCTCTCTCCCTGGAAGTGCAGGGGTATAAATCTTTTTTGGGTCAAGGAAGTGAGCATGCCCTCCCAATTGAAACATTCCAGCTTCAAAAGAGTTTCTCGTTCTTAATGACTGGTTATAAAAAATCATGAAAAGGGTCTTACCATCAAGAAGCCTGTGTGGTTCCCCCACAGCTCTCTTTCTTTTGAGATCAAAAGCCACCTCAAGAATTGTTTCAAGCTCCTCTTTAGTATAATCGAGATCAGTAATCCAATCCCTTCCTCTAAAGCTCTCAGTCTTCATTTTATTCCTCCTTTTCGTTGTTGTGTTATATGATTATTTTAAAACTCTCTAAGATTATGTCAATAAACTATCTTAAATACCAAAGGGGCCTCCACCTCTCTCTACAAGGGGAAGGAACATAAAAACTGTACCAAGAACTATAAACAATAAACCAAAGTTCGACTTATTAACAAGGAATATTCCCATTATAAAGAAAACCACTCCAAATATTAAAAATTCTATGTTTCTTCTCTTTTTACTTTCCCTCATTTTAATCTCCTTCCTGTTTAGATTACAACATAATTATACAAGAACCCCTCTCTTCTGAGAATATCTTTTTGAAACAAATTTGTTTCTTATTTGTATTATTTAATAAAAGGAGGAATTTTATGAGAAAAATTTATTTAATTGTGTTCGTTTTGTTAATACCAATATTGTCTTTAAATTTTACCTATCTTGAGAAACTACCCTTTATAAAAATAAGTGGTGAAATAGTATCAGAGAATGAATCAGAGTTTTCTCTGGAATTTGATAGAATGGGGTTTTTAATCCTGGACGGAAAGACTATAGATATATCAGGTGGAAACACTATTATGAGGGTTAAAAAAGAGGGAGATAGATTTAAAACAAACCTATATTGTGGGGATAGATTTGGGGTTGGAGCTAATGTATATGTGGAAATAAGAGAGATTAAGAGACCAGAAAAGTACATGGTGCCGGGAAAGGATCTTTCTACATCTTTTGAATTTGATACAGATTCAATGGAGGTTAGTGTTAACATAAATCTCTATAATGAGCCCGTTGTGCCAATGGTCCTGGTTATAGATAATGGGATTGAAGAGAAAAGGATACCTGTAGAAAAGAGCATGAAAATAACAGAGAAACTTAAAGAAGGGGATAATAAAATTTATATAAGCACTTTTCTTAAACCACTGAATATTGAAATCTCCAGAACAGAGATCATAATAAACTTCAAAAAAATGGATGTTCTCAAATTAACTATAGGAAAAAAAGAAATGTGGAATGGCGGTAAGGTAAGTTTTATGGATACTTCGCCATTTATTATATCTGGAAGAACCTTTGTTCCCATTAGATTCGTTTCTGAAAGCCTTGGAGGAACTGTTCTATGGGACGGTGAAGAAAGGAAAGTCACTATAATCTTGAATGGTAAAACAATAGAAATGTGGATAGGAAAGAATTACGCTTATGTAAACGGCAATTCAGTGCTTATAGATCCAGGAAATCCGGATATTACACCTTTTATCAAGGATGACAGGACTTTTGTTCCTCTTCGATTTGTATCGGAGTCACTGGGTATGAAGGTTATCTGGATAGGGAGCTTTCAAGAGATATTTATATTCAATCCCAATTAGAGAAGTCTATTAGCTCTCTCTTATCCACACCATTCTCATATGCATATTGAAGAGCATCTATCTGCATATTTTTGAGTTTATCTTTAAAATATGCACCCCTCTCCTTTAATTTTTCAACTCTTTCTATAACATCCATAGCTATACTGAATCTATCAATTTGATTCATTATAGCAAGTTGTATGGGAGTTGTTATCCCACCTCTTCCCTTAAGAAATGTTGCAAGATAGCTTGAGTCAATTCCGATCTTTCTGTTCTCTCTGTATCCCCTCACATGAAGATTCTCATGGTTTGTCCTTCTGTATGTTAGTCTGTGAATAAGCCATGGAT
>Ga0180300_10001262_pt1 | contig 11677 bp, 11 predicted proteins | sample GuaBasSediGuay15_FD_121798 | JGI IMG/M metagenome (GOLD analysis project Ga0180300, IMG submission 121798) | Subseafloor sediment microbial communities from Guaymas Basin, Gulf of California, Mexico - Guay15, Core 4569-2, 21-24 cm | ecosystem: Environmental > Aquatic > Marine > Hydrothermal... | reverse complement strand
GGAAAAAACAGAGAAGAGATGATGATAAGGATGGCGCGCATGCTTCGAGCCGCTAACGAACTCCAACTTCTGCGCAAAGGGCTCGAGGAGATGCTGGAGTTCGAAATGGCGTATTCGACTACGTTGATGCGTTTGCTCTACAGCAGAAGGACACTCAGCGTCTACGACAAAAACGGGAACGACAAAGAGACAGAAGAATCAGGGCGGGGTTGGAGTGGCTGATCTCACTCTCTTCGGGTTGCTTAACACCGGGATGTTAGGTGTCTACACCCACAAGCTGGCCATGAACGTGGTGGCTCACAACGTGGCCAACGTGGATACGCCCGGATTTTCCAGGCAGCGCCCGGTGATTCAGGCAACTCCGCCAGTACCGGTGAATACCCTTACCCAACCGTCGATACCCCTTCAATTCGGTACAGGATCCATGGTTAAGACCATCGAGCGAGTGAGGGACGAATTTCTCGACGTGCAGTACCGTCAGGTGAACAATCGCTACAGATACTGGGAAAGCGTGATGGACGGTCTTCACTTCATCGAACAACTCCTTGGAGAACCTGGAGAAAGCGGCATTCGCAAATTCTTTGACGATATCTTTTCAGGGCTTGAGGATGTGATGTCCGACCCTACCAACGCTGCCGCCAAGCGCGGGTTTGTTTCAAAAGTGGAGGAGTTTCTCGCGGTTTTTAAAGACCTTTACAACCGCCTTCGGCAGCTCAGGGAGGATGTAGACGAAGAGATAGCCACACACGCCAACGAAATAAACGCAACAATTCGCAGAATAGCAGATCTCAATTCCAAGATTCGAACTTCTTCGATTCTGGGTGTGTCCGCCAACGATCTTCTCGATGAACGTGATCTCCTATTAGACCAGCTTTCGGATCTAGTGAACATTTCCTATCGAGTTCAATCCGACGGACAGATACTTTTGAACATAGGAGATAAAGCCGTTCTCAACGGTTCTTCTTACATGGAAGTGAAGGTTTACCGGGAGCAGGGAGCTGATGGAGTCAACATCCTCATGGTGGGTAACTCCGAGCTCTACATAAGCGACGGGAAGCTCAAGGCGCTTCTCTACATGAGGGACGAAAGGATACCCGAATTGATGAAACGTTTCGACGAACTTTCGGTGTATCTGGCGGATACCTTCAATATGGTACATCGAGAGAGCTTCGACTCGTCGGGAAACACCACGGGGATCGATCTGTTCAAGGGAATAAGTGTCGGAACCGAAACCGACAATTGGAGGCTCTTTCGAGTGGCAGGGAACAACAGACTCTCTGGTGGACCCGTAAGGTATGTCAACGGACTTTTGGGACTTACAGGTGATCCTTCCTCTCACCTCATCTCTTTGAAGTCCACTAAGGGAAGTCTTGTCTTTCTGGATGAGGGGTTTACCAAAACCGAAGACGGTAGTATCACCGTCGAAACGGGACAGAGTCTACAAGACGTGATGAGTTCGATAAACGACGATACCAAGAGCTGGTACGACTGGCTCAGAGTTGGTTACGAAGATTACGAACCGACGAAGTACCGCTTCTATCTCTACTCTCCCACGTCTTTCGATGGCCGATTGGTCTTGGACACTTCTTCGGGAGAACTTCTATCGGCACTTGGTTTGCCGTCTAAACCGCAGGATGTACTCACCATAACCTCCACGGATTTCGAAAGTGCTTTGGAGGGGTTATCATCACCACGTGATTTCTATGTATCTGTACGCAACTTGGATGCCGACACGGAGAGTGCCGCAACGATCTCGCTCTCCGGGACGTTCGACGACTTCGTTGCCCAACTGTCTTCACTGCCGTACTTCAAGGCCATCGGTGTGGACTCGAATGGGGATGGAAGCTACGATCTGGTACATCTGGTTCCTTTCTACAGGGATGGCAACGGTGACATTTCAACGAAGATCAACGGTTTGGAACTCCACGATCCTGACGGCCTTTTCGCTCTCGTCAACGCACAGAACCGAACTCTCCAGGTTTTAGACACATCATCTGTGGACACCCTTGAAAACGTCTTCGATCTTTACTCCGCCAGCTACTTGGAGGTGGATTTCGGATCCACGCCTCCGACGTTTTCAGGAACGGGAACCCTCGAATTCACGGTGGAAGATGAATTGAACGGAGGGGTTGCCAACGTTTCGATAGATCTTTCTGGAGTTACCGGTCTAAACGATCTGGTAACCGAAATCAACAACCAGTTGACGACAGCCGGGCTTGACACGTCTCTTGTTGCTTGGACTGATGGGAGTCGTTACCTCAGAATGATCCCTTTAGAGCCCATAGACTACAGCTGGGAGCACGTTGCTTTCGATGTTACCAGCGATCCTATGAATATCTTCGGTGCTGCAAAGGAAATCCGGATCTCACCATCGGATGAAACCTCCAACCTTTACTCGAGCATGGGGTTGACTTACAATGGTTCTACCAGAGAGCGGTGTAGAAAGCAAGGATTCGAGTTCAGGATCAACTCCACACCCGTTTATGTCAGTCCCGTATCGGACGACCTCAACTCCATGGCCGAAAGGATAAACGCTTCGGGAACCGGTATTCTGGCCGATGTTTCCCCACACGGAAAGTTTTATCTGAGAGCAGGTAGAAGATCGGATCTTGACTTAACGAACTTTTACTTTGAAGCGCCTTCGGAGGTGCTACAACGTCTCGGCTTGATCGAGGACGATGGAGACAGAAAATGGAATACGTCCACACTGGAAAGACTTCTGGATCCCACGTGGGAGCGTTCCCGGTTTTTGGAGAGGTTGAAGTACGCAGATCTGTTGACCATATCCAATGAACTCGGGATAACGTTGAATCTCGACGTATCAGATGCTGTAAGTGCTTTAGCAGCGTCGTTGGGTGTCGATCTGGGTATAGCCCGCGATACCAACGGTGACTGGATTGTAGATTCCGTAGCCCCACGAGGCGAATCCAACACTGATGCTGTGGCAGAGTACCTAAACCTCAGATTCAGGCGCTATCTGGGTGATGGCGATGAGAGCATGTCGGAATTCTTTGGAGCAGTGGTGGCAGAGCTCGGCATCGAAGGTCAGACAGCGCAGAGTATGAAGCTCAACGCAGAAGCCATGAAGAAACAAGTGGACACCGAAAGAGAGAGGGTGAAAGGGGTTTCCCTCGATGAGGAAATGGGAAACATGATAAAGTACCAGCACGCTTTCAACGCCGCTGCCCGAGTGATAAGCGCGGTGGACGAAATGATCGGCAGGATCATCGACAGATTGGGCGTGGTCGGCAGGTGATGAGATGAGGATAACCCGTTCCATGATGAACGATCAGGTTCAGTGGAATATCAGCAGGATACTGCGCGACTTCGGCAAGCTCCAAAACCAGATGTCCTCTGGCAAAAAGGTTGAATACCCTTCCGATGACCCGGTGGTTGCCCTCAGGGCTTCTGACATGGCATCGAAATTGCGCCAATTCGAGCAGTACAGACGGAACGCGGAGATGGCCAACAATTACCTTGGTTCCTTTGACTCGGCGGTGCAAGAGTACATTTCTTTGTTGCACCGAGTCAAGGAGTTGGTGGTTAAGGGAGCCAGCGGTACACTCAGTGATGCGGATCGAATGGCCATTGTGACCGAACTTCGCGAAATTCAAGAACACATCGTCACCATAGCCAATACCCAAGTAGCGGGTAGGTACATTTTTTCTGGAACGTCTTCCGACGTTCCCCCGGTCACCAAGGACGAAAACGGCAGATACGTGCTGGGTTTACCCCTTGGAACGAAGAACCTCGACACGGTGGTGCTGGGGCAGCGCGTGGAGTACACTCTGACCGCTGACGAAGTTTTCGTAACACAGAGTGGGGAATCCATATTTAAAGCTATAGATAGGATTGTAGAACACCTTGAAGATGAAGAGACGGCGGGGGTTCTCCTCAATAGTGCTGACATAGCGAGCGTGGATCGGGCACTCGAGAGAGCTTTGGAAGCTACCGCCAAGATTGGCGGAACCACCAGACTTTTGGAATATCTCGGGAATCGTTTGGACGATCTACAACTGTACTCCATCGAAGTGTTGTCGAAAGAGCAGGATGTGGATATTGCGGAAGTGGTCTCGAAACTGGCAACCAAGCAAGCAGCTCTTCAAGCAGCCTTGAAGAGCGCCGCTCAAGTATTACAGCCGACGCTTTTGGATTTTCTCAGGTGAGAGGTGAGAGAGGTTTGGAACGGATAAAGACAAGGTTGGGGGAGATTGAGATCGATGAGAGAGACATTATCGACTTTCCCGAAGGATTACCAGGATTCGAATATCTGCGCCGATACGCACTGATCCAAGACGAGCGAACGGACCCCATAAAGTGGCTCGTTTCTCTGGAGGATGAAAACGTTAGCCTCCCGGTTATCGATCCGTGGTTGGTGAGAGTTGATTACTCAGTTGAGATATCACCGGCAGACAAGCGCCTTTTGAAGCTGGAGGATGTCAAAGACGCCCTCGTTCTCTGCGTGGTAGTAATACCGAAAGACAGCCCAGAGGATGCAACGGTCAACCTGCTCGCGCCGGTGATCATAAACGTGCGTGAAAATATTGGGGAACAGGTGATCCTGGATGATCCCAATTACACCATAAGGCATCGTATCGTTGATGAAATGGAAAGAAGCAGAAAATTGGTTGATCAGGACGTGAAAACCAGTGCTGGTACTGAGTCGGAGGGCTAACGAGAGCATCATCATAGATGATAAAATAGAGGTGAAGGTACTCAAGATCGAAGGTGGAACGGTCAAGCTGGGAATCGTCGCTCCACAGGAAGTGAAGATATATCGGAAAGAGATATACGAAGCCGTAAGAGAGGACAATCTTCAAGCCACTTCGGCCACCGTTGAAGATGTATGTGGACTCTTCAAAAAGAGCAAGTGCAAGGAGTGAGTGTTTTGAAGATAAGGATAAACGATGAACTCTTTGAAAGACTTGAGCGTTTAGCCAAGCTTTCGTTGAAACCGCGGGAGCGCGAGAAACTTCGAAAAGACCTCAACGAAATCCTGGCATATATGGAGATGCTGGACGAACTCGATGTTTCCAAAGTGGAACCGCTTTACACACCTGTGGAATCGAAGGCTCCGTTGAGGGGCGACCAGATCAAAGTTTTTGAACATATCCAAGGTATCGTTCAAAACTTCCCGGAGGAGGAAGAAGGACTTTTAAAGGTTTCCAGCATCCTCGGCAGAGAGGGAGAGAGTACGAAGACATAGCCGCGCGATTTTTGCAATCCAAAGGTTACAGGATCATCGCGAGAAATCTCTCCACAAGGTTTGGAGAACTTGACATAGTCGCCAAGAAAGCGCTTACTTTGATCTTTGTTGAAGTTAAGGGGGGATCCTCACCTCGGATACGTCCACGGTCGAGGCTGGACTTTCGAAAGTTGAAGAAGATGAGGAGAGTGGCCGAGTGGTTTTTGAAAACGTATGGAGAAAGGTACGAATCCATTCGTTTCGACCTCGTCGAAGTCTACAAAGATGAAATCGTTCATGTAAAAGACATCCATCCTTGACCCCTCAATTTGATAAAATGCTCGAATTTTGGGGTATAATCTCTGCGTCATTCGAAATCTTTCGAGGTGATACCGTATCTACGGTATTCTCGGTGGTTCGTTCAACCCACCGCATAATGCTCATATCGTTATAGCCACGTTATCGATAGAGGAGTTAGACCTTGAAAAACTCTTCGTGGTACCTTCTTATGTTCCTCCCCACAAATCTTCAGCAGATTTAGCTCCCTTCGAGAAACGGTTTTCATGGCTTAGAAGAATCTTTTCCAGTATCGAGAAGGTGGAGGTCGTTGATGTGGAATCGAAGTTACCGACGCCTTCGTACGCTCTGAGAACCGTCAAGTGGTTCAAAGAAAACGTGGGAAAAGACCTCTATTTCATAGTAGGGGAGGATGCCCTTTCTTACATCGAGACGTGGCACAGATACGAGGATCTGATAGGAGAAACACGGATAGCCGTTTACCCACGTTACTGTGGCAAACCCTTCGAAGAGCACGCCCGGAAAGTCTTAGGGAAAGCATACGAGAGGATTCTTTGGTTAAACCTTCCCATCATTCAGCTCAGTGCTACTCAGGTCCGGGAGCGGGCACGAAGGGGGTTGCCACTGACAGGGATGGTCCCTCATCTCATTGAGCGCGAGGTGAGGAGGTTCTTCAAGGAGGCGGGAAGCGGTGGCCTATGAAAAAGAAAGGCCCTTGATTCTTGCGCACAGAGGTTATTCCAAACTCTTCACAGAAAATACCCTGGAAGCATTTGTCAGAGCCAGTGAGGTGTATGCCGACGGATTTGAAATGGACCTAAGACTCACCAGGGACAAGAAGATTGCCGTGACTCACGACGCCATACTGGATCGCCTTTCCAACAGTGAAGGTTCGGTGAAGGGATTCACATCGGACCAACTGAAGGCCATCAAAATAGGGGATCGCAGTTCTATGCCTCTTTTGGAAGAAATTTGGGATTGGCTCATTCGTACCGATCTGTGGATAAACCTGGAGCTGAAGGAGCGGGAAGTCGTTCCCCGCTTAGTTAAACTACTGAAGCTACGTCCATACGAGAAGCTCATCTGTTCTTCGTTTTCCCATTCGGCTGTCTACGAACTGAAAGAAAGGCTCCCTTGGATACGCATAGGACTCCTTCTGGAAAAGCGTTGGCCCAAGAATTGGGATTGGTTCTTGAACCTTGCAAAGCAACAAGGGGTCTATTCGATCCATCTCCCTATCAAGTTGATAGCGGAAGCTGGGAAGAAAAGGCTGCTACATTTAGTAGAAACGGCAAAAGTGGCTGGCTTTAAAGTGGCGCTCTGGACAGTGGATGACGTGGAACTCTATCTCCAATTCCGAGATAGAGTGGATATGATTATCACCAACGATCCCGTTTCACTCGTAAGTTCTGAGTTGTACGAAGCCTTCAGGGGGAAAAGGATATGAGAGTTGCGATAGTTGGACTACCCTCAGTGGGGAAAACGAGTCTCTTCGATGCTCTTTCTTTGGGTGAACACAAATCTCAGGGATCTTACCAGGTTAAAGTGGTGAAAGTTCAAGATCCGAGACTGGAAAAACTCGCAAAGCTTTACAATCCGAAGAAGGTCGTCCACTCTACCCTCGAGTTCGTCGATACACCCTCCATAGATCCCAAAGCTCCACAGAAAGAGAAAATACGAACGTTCTCCGCGTTTTCGAAAGCCGAAGCTCTGGTTCTGGTGCTACGCGCGTTCGAAAACTTTTCTGTGCCTTTTCCTGAAGGATGCTTCGATCCGAAGAGCCAGCTCGATCGGTTGTTGGAAGAGTTCATATTCAGAGATCTTGAAATCTGCGAGAATCGGATTCACAGACTTCAAAACGCCAAGAGGAAACTCGAAGCCCACGAAGTTTGGGAACTCGAAATGTTGGAGCGTTTGAAAAACTATTTAGAAGACATGGTTCCACTCAACAAAGTTGAACTCACCGAAGAAGAGAGGAAGAAGCTCTCAGGCTTCAACTTCTGTTCTCTTCTACCTTTTGTGGTGGCTCTCAACACGTCCGAGCAGGGACTAAAACTTGAGGAGTCGGTGGAAACTTTTGGAGATTACCCCATGGTGAAGTTTTGTGGTGCTTTGGAGCGAGATCTTGCAGAGCTTTCTGAGAAAGAAAGATCCTCTTTTATGGAGGCTTACGGAGTCAAAGAACCTGTGGTTCAACGGTTGACGAGGGTTATTTACCGCCATATGGGACTGATAACCTTTTTCACCGTGAGTGAGAAGGAAGTACACGCTTGGACGGTAGAAGAGAATGCCTCTGCACTGGAAGCAGCCGGCAAGATTCATTCAGACATGGCGAGGGGATTCATCAAAGCGGAGATAATGAAGTTCAAAGATCTGGTAGAATACGGTTCGGAGAGGATACTTCGAGAGCATGGTTTAGTTCGGGTTGTGGGGAAAGATCATCCAGTTGAAGACGGCGACATCTTGAAAGTGAGGTTCAACGTCTGAATGACGCGAGTTGTTCTGAGTGATCTTCATGTAGGTGATGGCAGTTGGAGAGACGATTTCGAGCTCGATCACGAGTTTGCCAAGTTGTTGGACGAGCTTGATCGAAGGTACCCAGATATCGAGCTCATACTCAATGGTGATGTGTTAGAAATCGTCAAGAGTACGAAGATGAAAAACGTGAGTCTTAACGCCTTCGAGATCGAAAAGCAGGAGCCGGATCCCGAAATCATGGAACAATTTCAAAAGGCTCACCCTCTCTTCTTCCAAAGTCTCGGAGAATTCGCTCGAAAACACAACGTGATCTACATTGTCGGGAACCACGACTTCTATCTCCTCATCTCACAAAACCTGAAGGAGAAGCTGTGGGAAATTGTGGGTGTTGAAATTCCCGTTGTTTCCCATCTTTACCTTGACGAATGGAAGGTTCTGATTATCCATGGGAACCAGTTCGATGTCACCAGCAGGCCGAGTTTTGACAAAAAGAGAAAGAAGGTTATTCCTCCCATAAGCGAATACCTTGCACGATACATGATGGTACATTTCGACGACGTGCTCAGTAGCCATGGCGTACCGGAAGAGGTACTGAAGGACTACGACAACGTCAATCCAAAACTCGATACTGTCAAGTGGCTCGATCACGTTACAGAAACCTACAATCTCGGGTTGGATTTAGTGGAAACGTGGATGAAAATACTTTTTGAAGCGGTAAAGTCGTCGATCACGCGTGAGTGGATAAGAATCAACTATCCCTCCGCTCGGTTTTTTTCAAAGCTCTTTATCAACCGTTTTGGTGGAATAAAACTCGGTGAACAGGTCGTTCGATTCGTTACCTTCCTCCAATCAGTCAAGCGGTCTGATGCCCTTTTCAAGAAAGCGAGGAAGGTACTTTCCACTTCGAGAGTCGTGCCCGTATTCAAGAAAAAAGAAATCATCGGCCTGGATAATTCCCTTATGGAACTGACGTCGGACCAACTCAATGGACTCGTTTTGGGACACTCTCACAGAAGTGATCATCGACTCTTTAAAGGTAGTGGAACGCTGAAATTCTACGTCAATACGGGTACTTGGGCACCTGTGGTGGAAGCTTTCAGCGATAAAAAAGGCTTCTGTAGACGCAACAAGTCTTCCTACGTTATTTTGAATGGTTGTAAAGATGCCTTGACGGTGGAGTTATGTCACATCCTCAAGGCCGAGGTCGTGATATAATCTTGGCAGTACCCCGTGAGAGAATGCCGAGGTGGCGGAACTGGCAGACGCGGCGGACTCAAAATTCGCTGGGGTTGACAGCTCCGTGCGGGTTCGACTCCCGCCCTCGGCACCAGTTATCGGCATCTTTCGTCCCAAACTTCGGTTTCGAATCAATTCGGGCACCGTGGCGCACCACGGTGCTTTTTAATTCGACTCTTCAGAAAGGAAGAACGTCCACGACGCGCATGATTGTAGAGGAAGTTTGCTGGAAAAATCTGAGATTCGTGGTAGGCAAGCGTAGTGACATACTTCACTATATCGTAGACCGCGTCGGCAATGGTGAACGACTCTTCATCGTCACAGCCAACGCACCGATTCTCGACCTGTTTTTGAGCAATGAGGGGTATCGAGAATGCTTGGAATCAGCCCATTTGCTTACAGTTGATGGGGTGGGCGCCGCGTATCTGCTTAGAAAGGAGTTTGGAGTGAAGACCCAGCGATATCCCGGTGTGGAGATGATGAAAGATCTGTGCGGAATCGCTCAGTCGCGAAGATGGCGGGTTTTTCTACTTGGGGGCAGACCAGGCGTTGCGGAAAGAGCCGGTGAGATGTTGAAGAAGGACTACCCTTCTCTTCTAATTGCTGGCACGATGCACGGTTACTTCGATGAATCCCAAAATGCAGCTGTTGCGGACCAGATACGGCTCAACAAAACCGATCTACTCTTCGTGGCGATGGGTGTGCCCAAACAAGAGTTTTTCATCCGGGACCACTTCGGTGACCTTCAGGTTAAGCTTGCAGTTGGAGTGGGAGGAGCCTTCGACGTGATATCCGGCGTAAAGAGAAGAGCTCCGAGGTTAATACGGGTGATGGGGTTAGAATGGTTCTACAGAATAGTTCTTGAACCTCGGAAACGAGCTCGATCGTTTTTCAGTGTGGTCAGATTTGCGATTCGTGTGTGGAAGGGGGATATCACTTGAAGGGCTATTTGGGAGTAACCACCTTCACCAACGATCCGAAATCTCCATTAATAGAAGACTCTTTCATCTTGGTGGATGATGGTCAGATTCTCGAGATAGGTGAGGTGGAAAGAGCGTCCCTTCCAGAGGGCGCAGAAATACGGGAGTTTCCAAACTGTGTTGCGTTCCCCCAGCTCACTAACAGTTACGTGGACCTCAGCGCGCCGTTGGAATGTTGGATGGGAGTGTCCTTCCGTAGTCACCCCACCTTGGAAACCTACAAAAACGTTATCCTCGAGGGAAGGAAGTACTGGAAGGATCGGGATGACGAGGTTGTGGACATCCTGAAAAAAGCTGTGGAAGACTGCCTGTCCTTGGGAATTGGAAAGGCCTCCTTTGCTCTGCCATGGCTTGATGATGCCCGTGTTTTTACGGTACCCGATCGTGTTGAGATGTTTCCAATTCCCATAACCGTAGGACCGGTAGTGATGTCCGAAGAAGTGGAAGAGGAAATGTTGAAAGCGGTTGTCGAAGCTGGACAGATCCTCTTCGTTGTTCTCGATGAGACGTTTTATAAAAAACACGGGCTCTTTGCCCAGTACGAACCCCATGGCATCTTCCGCTACGTGATCGTAGATTTTTCTTTCTTGGAGAATGCCTTCATGAAGGCGGAAGGTCGGAAAGGCGTGGAAGTTTTCAGTGAAGCCGGGGTTTTCACCAAGAATTCTGTCATTGTACATGGATGGGGATTGACGGATATCGAACTCGATGTGTTGGCAGTGAAAAATGTTCCGGTGGTTAAAACTCCAAGATTTGAGCTTCTTGTGCATGGCGGTACACTTTCGTTGAACGAATACGTGGGCAGGGGAATGCAGGTGAATTTGGGTACCGGACCGTTCCGTCCGAATCTTTTCAAGGAGATCGAAGTCGCCCTTCTTTTTCATCAAGCGAGTTTGAGATCAGCACCTCCAATGAGAATTCTCTTAGAACTTCTTGCAAAACTCGTGTTTTCTGAGGGTGGGGCTATTCACATGGGTAATATTCCCTCAAAGCGCTTGATGAGAGGGTTCGACGCTTCATTCGTTGTTGCCAAATCTAACAGAAAGATCAAGACTCTTGAAGATTTTGCCCTCTTCCTAATGGAAGAGTTCGATGAACAAGCTCTTCAGTTAGTGTTGTCCGAAGGTAAAGAGTTGCTGATGCGATCTGATGTAAACCACTCTTGACTCTGCCACCATTGACACATGATACGCAGATATTTACCATCTGGGAGTGGACAGAATAACGGTTCGGACACACCTAACCGTGTAACGGTGATAAATCCTTCACACCCAAACAGCAAGCATTTACTTTTTTCCTCGTTCGCATCCACAAAGTGACCCACGCGAGGAAGCGGGAGTTTTCATATTGCAGAATGCTTGTTGTGCTCCGCTTTCTTCCTCTTTCGCATCCACAAAACGACCCACGCGAAGAAATAGAGATATGGATTTCACATAGCAGAATGCTTGTTGTGCTTCGCTTTCTCCCTCGCTTGCACTCACAAACGGGCACTACCATGAAG
>Ga0180300_10001261_pt1 | contig 11677 bp, 8 predicted proteins | sample GuaBasSediGuay15_FD_121798 | JGI IMG/M metagenome (GOLD analysis project Ga0180300, IMG submission 121798) | Subseafloor sediment microbial communities from Guaymas Basin, Gulf of California, Mexico - Guay15, Core 4569-2, 21-24 cm | ecosystem: Environmental > Aquatic > Marine > Hydrothermal... | reverse complement strand
GGGGGGCCATTGAATGCTACGTTGTTTACGGTGTTGCTGCTGTACAACCATGGGTTTAGGTGGTTCAGCATGGGTTATGCGTCGGCGATCGCGTGGGTGTTGAGTGTGATCATCATGATACTTACAGCTATCATGCTGTATACGTCGAAGAAGTGGGTGTATTACGAAGCAAGAAGATGAAGGGTAAACTAAGTGTTACCAAAATACTTGTGTACGTGGTGTTGATAGGCGGGTCGATAATCTTTCTTATGCCATTGGTGTGGATGGTATCGACAGCATTTAAGTCAGGTGAGGCGATATTCCAGTACCCACCCAAGTTTATACCGGAGGAGCTACACTGGGAGAATTTCAAGCTCGCACTCACTATATTGCCGTTTGGGAGGTTCTTTCTTAACACGATCGTGATAGTGGGGTTAAGCTTAATCGGTACGGTGTTGTCGTGTGCAATGGTGGGGTTTGGGTTTGCGAGGTTGAGGTTCCCTGGTAGGGATGTGCTGTTCTTCATAGTGTTGGCAACGATGATGATACCGTATCCGGTGACAACGATACCGGTGTTTATCATGTTTAGGAAGATGGGGTGGATAGATACGTTTCTACCGTTGACAGTACCGGCGTTTTTTGGTAATGCGTTCTTTATATTTCTGTTGCGACAGTTCTATCTCAGTATAGCGATGGAGTTGGAGGATGCAGCTAAGATTGATGGATGTTCGAGCTGGCAGATATTCTGTAACATACATCTACCGTTGATCAAGCCGGCACTCATAACCATGGCGGTGTTGCATTTTATTGGGGCATGGAACGATTTCTTTGGCCCACTCATATACCTGACATCACAACGTAATTATACCTTGGCGTTGGGGTTGGCTACGTTTCGTGGTATGTACAGCACGGATTGGGAGCTGTTGATGGCGGCATCGTTGGTGGTGATCACACCCGCAATCATTGTGTTCTTCTTTGCACAACGTAAGATAATTGAGGGTATCACACTTACGGGGATGCGTGGTTAGCACAGTACGGTGAAGGGAATGCGTTGACATTTTGGGGTTTGAAGTATACTGATATATAAGAAGGGGGATAAATTTGGATAATAAATAAAAAAGTCAGTTTATTCTATAAACCGACAGTTCAGCAAGACTTACAAACAGGAGTAGTGTGAACAAGTAAAAAGGAGGTAATAATGTATGCAGTTGTGATACGTGCACAGGGGCAACCTGGCAAGATAGATACAGCAGCAAGTATCTGGAGAGATTCCGTGATACCTGTACTGAAGCAACGTAAGGGGTTTAAAGGTGGATTTTTTATGACAGACCCTGACACGGGTAAAGGTATATCGATCACTTTTTGGGAGACAGAAGCTGATGCTAAGGAAGGCGAGGCCAGTGGGTTGTATAAGGAGCGAATTGCTAAGTTTACGAGCGTACTTACTGAACCGCCTACACGTGAGGTTTACGAGGTACAGATATAAGTTGTGGTTGACGGGTGACATCTGAAGTGAAAATGGTGTGGGAAGCACCATCAGGTATGGATGAATATCGGTATATAAACAGGTTACGGACGAGGTGAACTAGTACAGGGTGTTAGAATAATAATCTATGTTTTAGCTCCCAATTAACATAGTAATTCAATGACCAGGCCCAGCCATTTACGTTTGTGACACGATACAGGAGGGGTGCAAAATTTAGGATAACCGCTTGGTGAGCGATATTTTAGCTTGTTGTTTATACGTACGTTGTAATCCCACATTAGGGGACGAAATTGACAGCTGTAGGTGATGTAATACATTAATGTGAGGTATACAATTGGGGATGGGATGAAGGTTAAATGTCCAAGGTGTGGATTTTGGGATGAAGGTAAGTTCTGCAGTAATTGTGGTGCACCGTTGCCACAACCGAAGGTGGAGAAGCCCGACGTGCCGGAGGATGTGGCGTGGGTGGACAAATGTCCAGTATGTAAATCAGGTAAGCTGGTGGAGATAACCCAAAAGAGGTTGTTTGGGTTGGTGAAGACCGAGCAGCTGGAATGCAACAACTGTGGGGCTAAGTTTGTCAAACATGGTGATAGGTATAAGCTGACGTGGGTTGAGGATACCACCAACCCGGTATGGGAAGAATATGGTAACCAGACGTTGACACCAAGGGAGTGGAAGAACATCGCGTATGGGGGGATGTCGGATGCGAAACAGAAAGAGCTGGATATGGAGTGCTGGATGACGGAGCTCAGAGAGGGTAAGGTGCCAATACGTATGGGGGGTGAACCACCCATCATACTGCGTAGAAGGGAAAACCCGATACTTGTGTTACCCAATGTGGTGTTGTGGGAGCCACGTAGTGTTAGACGGATAACGGGTGGATATGCGGGGCCAACGTTCAGGATAGCCAAAGGTGTATACTTCAGGGTGGGTGGCTTCCGTGCGGTGGGTGAGTCACACGAGGAGCTTAAGCAGATAGATGAGGGGGTGCTCACGTTGACAGATAGGAGGTTGGTATTCTCGGGTAGCAAACGTACGGTTAATATCGACCTACGTAAGATTGTGGCTGTAGAGCCATACCGTGATGGTATAGGGGTGCAACGTGCGGATAGAGCAAGGACACAGTACTTTACGGGTATAGACCAGGTGGAGCACAAAATAAGGGTGGAGGATAGAGAATATACCGAACCACTTACGGGGTTGATAATGAAGTACATGATCGAAGGCCTCGTGAAGCGGATGGGATAGGAGGTGAAGATCTCTCTTCCTACTTTTTCTGAGTCACCACAGGACTTGAGTTTTGCTCAATCTTTGCTGTATACTTATTTCTGAAAATATCAAAAAGGAGGTAAATAATGGGTATTACTTTAACACAAATTTTAAATTTAGTCGGGAAGTTAGATGATACTCTAGGGGACGATACTCCAAGAGAGCGTTTTAGGAGATTTCTCAGGTATAATGTCAAAGAAGTAGGACAGATTCGAGATTGTATCGAAGAATGCCTAAGGAATTCCGGAGATCAGTATAATCGTGCCCTTCAAGATTTAGTGAATCATTTGGCAACTTTCTTAGGATTCAAAGTAGTTTTCGGTAGATACCAAGGAGTCCCGAGCCAGATTGGATTCGATGGGCTTTGGGAATCACCGTTGGACTTCTTTATTGTTGCTGAGGTTAAAACTACTGAAGTATATGCTATTAAGACGTCCATTCTCATTGGATATGTGGATGCTTTGATTTCTGAAAGGAAAATCCCTAATTGGGAATATGCGCTGGGGCTTTATGTCGTGGGACGCCCTGATCCTGAACTCCACCAGTTAGAAAACTCCATAATAGCTGAACGAAGGATTCACCAACTTCGTATAGTATCAGTAGAATCCTTACTCTCGCTTGCTGAGTTAATGAACGAATATGACATTAACCACGCAGATGTCCTCTCGATTTTAAAGCCCTCTGGTCCAACAATAGACCCCGTTGTGGACTTGATGACACGCCTTGTTGCCCAACAGCTGGCGGAGAAGAAACCGATAGAACAACCTGTGGTGACTGAGGTTTCTCCTGTGGGAGCACAATATTGGCTAACTCCGGTGAAAGGCGATGAGGAGCGGACTGCAGAAGAGGAGATCAAGATACTTGTTGGTGAGGAGAAGATCTATGCGTTCGGGGAACGTACGCCAGGAAGAAGATATATTAAACCGGATGATTGGATTTGTTTTTATGCAGCTGGAAATGGCGTAGTAGCTCATGCAAAAGTGGCTTCCACTCCTGAACGCAAACGTCATCCTAAGATTCGACATCCCGATAAGTATCCGTGGGTATTTCACCTTAAGGACGTTCGGCTCTATCTAGATAATCCTGTGATTATTAATGCAGAACTGCGAGGCAAACTTGATGCTTTCCAAGGGAAGAATCCAGATCAAGGTTGGGCATGGTTCGTCCAAGCGACTCGTAGAATTACAAGACGAGATTTCGAGCTTTTAACGAGAAGTGAGCAATAAAGATTTATCTTACTGAAAAAAACATAAAAGACGCATCAGATGATAGGCTCAAAAACTTATTTCTTATATTGGAAAACGTTAACCGGGAGATGAGGGCTAAGATGTGGAGAAAGAGCCCTCGTATATTGTTTCTATTATTCTGGTACTTGTCATTTCTATAATCGGTTGTATAAAGGTGAAGACGCGGCTTGATGTAGCTATAGTTTCACACCCGAAGGTGGAGCCAATGTAACCAGTCTTTTCGTTACGTTTGAGGGGCGATTGGAGACTTACGGTGGATGGTTGGGAGCTAAGAGAACCATATCCGTGACTGTGTAGTGTGGTGGGAAGACTACTATACTAATCAACTCAGGTGTTAATGTTGACAACCGTCATGTTGATATATTTTTCAAAAGAAGTTTAGCTCTCTCAGTAACCATTAGGTGGAATCGCATATCAATGTGTTATACAACAAAACGAGTCAAAATCAAAGAAAGGTCAAACCCCATCACGCAACATCCAACTCACTTGCTTAAAAGTTGTGTTTTTCCGTTATCCAATCGCTGTAATGGGATCGAAGTCATAACAGATATGAGGTTGGACTTTCCGCATAAAGTGCGGTATACAGGTAAGAAGCTTTTGGTGTATGGGGTCGTACGAACGGATAGCTAAACTTATCCTCGAAGATGGCTCTACCTTCCAGGGGTATTCATTTGGTGCTAAAAGAGTTGTAACTGGTGAGGTTGTCTTCAACACGGGTATGGTCGGCTATCCCGAGAGCTTAACCGATCCATCCTATAGGGGGCAGATTCTGGTTCTAACGTATCCTCTGATAGGCAACTACGGCGTCCCAGATGACGAGAAAGAAGATGACATATCGGAACATTTCGAGTCAGATAAGATACAGGTGCAGGGATTGATAGTGGCGGATTACTCCGAAACATATTCACATTGGAATGCGAAAAAGTCGTTATCGGAATGGCTGAGTGAACATAATGTTCCCGGCATATATGGCATAGATACGCGGGAGTTGACCAAAAAGCTACGGGAGAGAGGGACGATGCTTGGCAAGATCGTCTACGATAACGAGGATATAGAGTTTGAAGATCCTAACAAACGAAACCTCGTAGCCGAGGTCAGCCTAAAAGAGCCAATCGTCTACAAGAAGGGTAAGAAGAAAATAATACTCATCGATTGTGGTGCCAAAAATAGCATAATCAGAGCATTCCTGAGGCGAAATATAACCGTTATCCGATGTCCATGGGATTATGATTTCCTGACAGAAAAGGTAGACGGTATCGTGATATCAAACGGCCCAGGTGACCCCAAAATGTGTGAACCCACAATAGATAATGTCAGAAGAGCGCTGGAGAGAAATGTACCGATCCTTGGTATATGTCTTGGGTCACAAATCCTGGCACTTGCTGCTGGTGCTAACACCTACAAGCTGAAATATGGTCACAGAAGCCATAACCAACCCTGCATAGAGGTGGGCACCAAGAGATGTTACATCACCCCACAGAACCACGGTTATGCGGTTGATTCAGACACGTTACCGGAGGATTGGCGTGAATGGTTCTACAACAACAACGACAAGACAAACGAAGGCATTATACACATATCGAAACCATTTTTCGGGGTACAGTTTCACCCTGAGGCATCACCAGGGCCGGATGATACCGGATTTCTGTTTGATATGTTCATAAGGGCAATACAGTGAAGGGCAAACTCAAAAAGGTTTTAATCATAGGTTCAGGTGCGATAAGGATAGGTCAGGCGGGCGAGTTCGACTATTCCGGTAGCCAAGCCATTAAGGCATTAAAGGAGGAGGGTATCGAAACCGTGCTGGTGAATTCAAATATTGCCACAGTGCAGACATCTGATTATCTGGCTGATAAAGTGTACTTCTTGCCTATCGATACCTATTTTGTTGAAAAGGTTATCGAAAAGGAAAGACCCGATGGTATACTGCTTGGGTTCGGTGGGCAAACCGCATTAAATGTAGGGGTTGAATTAGCCAAACGGGGTGTTTTTAAAAAGTATAAAGTAGAGGTGCTGGGTAGCCCTATCGAAGCCATCGAGAACACGGAGGATAGGAGCTTATTTGTCAAGAAAATAGGGGAGATTGGGCTCAAGCTACCAACCAGCAGCATCGTAACCAATGTGGGGGAGGCTTTAAATGTAGCTGAAAAGATCGGCTACCCCGTGATGTGTAGGATAGGGTATGCATTGGGTGGGTTAGGGTCAGGTGTCGCCTACAATGAAAAGGAGTTGCTCGAACTAACAAGGAAAGCGTTCTCGTTCACGGATCGTATATCGATTGAGGAATATCTCGATGGATGGAAAGAGTTCGAATATGAAGTTATGAGAGACCGTTACAATAACTGTATTGCTGTCTGTTCCATGGAGAATGTCGATCCCATGGGCATCCATACCGGTGAAAGTATCGTTGTCGCACCCGCACAGACGTTGAGCGCCTCTGAGTATTTTATGTTACGCTCCTTAGCCATAAAGGTGATACGACATCTCGGTATAGTCGGTGAATGCAACATACAGTTTGCGGTCGACCCCAAATCGGGGGATTACAGGGTGATAGAGGTGAACGCCAGGTTAAGCAGGAGCTCCGCATTGGCTTCCAAAGCTACCGGCTATCCGTTAGCTTTTATTGCAACCAAGTTAGCTATAGGTTATAGTCTAACCGAGGTGGAAAACATCATAACCAAGAGGACATCGGCATGCTTCGAACCCGCCCTCGACTATGTTGTACTCAAGTATCCGCGATGGGATCTACAAAAATTCCGTAGGGTGAGCTCCAACATAGGGTCTGAGATGAAATCTGTGGGCGAGGTGATGGCTATCGCACGCAGTTTCGAGGAAGCTCTCCAAAAGGCAATCCGTATGTTAGACATAGGGATGCCGGGGTTAGCCTATAGTAAGCTTGAGTTCAACGATCTGGAGAAAGAGATCAAAGAGCCAACCGATAAGCGGATGTTTGCAATCGCTGAAGCAATAAGACGAGGGTATTCCATCGAGAAGCTACACGAGCTGTCGAAGATCGATCCATGGTTCCTACATAAAATAAAGAACATAATCGAGCTCGAGCATAAACTCAGCCGCTATAAGCTTGAAGATTTACCACCACAACTGTTGAGGGAAGCCAAACAAAAGGGTTATTCCGACGCACAGATAGCGATGTTGACTGGTAGCACCGAGCTGGATGTAAGAAAAAGAAGGAAAGCGCTGGGAATTGTCCCCAGTGTGAAACAGATAGATACATTGGCGGGGGAGTATCCCGCCGAGACCAACTACCTGTACCTAACTTACAATGGTTGTGGGGATGACATCGATTTCAATGATAAAAATCAGGTCATCGTCTTAGGTAGCGGCCCATACAGGATCGGTTCATCGGTGGAGTTCGACTGGTGTTGCGTCAACTCCGTGGTTACATTGAGGAAAATGAACTACAAAGCGATAATGATAAACTGTAACCCCGAAACAGTAAGCACAGATTATGATATCTGTGACAAACTGTACTTTGAGGAGCTCACCTTTGAAAGAGTGCTCGATATCTACGAAAAAGAGCACCCAATAGGGGTCATAGTTTCGATGGGTGGCCAGATACCCAACAATTTAGCGTTACCCCTGTACAATGCCGGTGTCCGTGTACTGGGGACATCGCCGGTTGATATCGACAGGGCTGAGGATAGGCACAAGTTCTCGCAACTGCTGGATGAATTGGGTATCGATCAACCAGAATGGAAAGAACTCACCAGCATAAGTGAAGCAGCACAGTTTGCGGATAAGGTTGGCTATCCTGTCCTGATACGGCCGAGCTACGTGCTTAGTGGTGCCGCAATGAGCATAGCTTTGAGTGAGGACGAACTAAAAGAATACCTTAAGAAGGCGTCTGAGGTTAGCAAGGAGCACCCCGTGGTGATCAGTAAATTCATAACACGAGCTAAGGAGATAGAAATAGATGCTGTTGCAAGGAATGGCGAGCTCTATTGTTACGCTATCTCTGAACATGTCGAAAATGCAGGCGTACATTCGGGGGATGCAACGATGGTGTTACCACCTCAACGCACTTATTTAGAGACCATGCGAAGGATCAAGATAATCACCAGAAAGATAGCCAAAGCGCTAAACATAAGCGGACCATTTAACATACAGTTTATAGCCAAAGATAATGATGTTAAGGTTATCGAGTGCAATTTGAGGGCTTCGAGAAGCTTCCCGTTCGTCTCTAAAGTGTTGAAGCTAAACTTCATCGAACTAGCCACCCGTATCATCATGGGTAAGAGTGTGCCAAAGATAGATCGCTCTTCGTTTGACCTGGATTATGTTGGGGTAAAAGCGCCACAGTTCTCCTTCAGGAGGTTAAAAGGGTCCGACCCTATCTTAGGTGTGGAGATGACCTCCACTGGTGAGGTGGCCTGTTTGGGTGACGATTTCAACGAAGCATTCCTGAAAAGCCTGCTATCGGTGGGTTTCAAGTTACCCAAGAAAGCCATCCTGTTATCTACCGGCCCGATAGATAGTAAAGCGGAGCTACTTGAGAGTACGAGGATATTGAAGAAGATGGGGTTTAAGCTCTATGCTACTCGGGGGACAGCCGATTTCCTGAAAGCCAACGGTATCGAAGCAGTACCCCTCTACTGGCCGCTGGAGAATAAAGAGCCCAACACCGTCAGTTATATAGCGGATGGTAAGATCGATTTGGTGATAAACATACCCAAGAATATCGAGAAAGAGGAACTCGACAACGATTATCTAATAAGACGGGCAGCGGTCGATTTCGGTGTACCTCTGATCACTAACGTACAGCTGGCGAAGCGGTTTATTGAGGCGATTTCTAAGGTATCGCTGCATGACTTAAAAGTCAAGAGCTGGGATGAATACAGTTAGTTACCTGCTATTACCGCCCGGTGAGTGCATCAACCAGATATACTTGTTACACAGGTTTTAGATTGACACACGGTGATTTTGTGTATTTAACTTTTATGAGGGTACTCATTTCCGAACGTGCCATTAAGAAAAAAGTTAAACAGCTGGCTGCTCTTCTTGCACGTGAATATAAAGGTACAGATTGCGTGTTTGTAGGTGTCCTCTATGGTGGGTTCGTGTTTCTTGCGGATCTGGTGCGTGAGTTACATCGTTACGATTTACATCCAGCGATCGACTTCGTCCGCCTAACAAGCTATCAGGGTACCGAATCCACCGGCACCATACGTATATATAAAGATGTGGAGCTCGACCTCACCGCCAAACGTGTGCTTATCGTTGATGATATATTGGATACCGGTATGACGTTGAAGTTTCTGAAGGAGCACCTTTCACAAAAAGGTGCAACCGATGTCAAGCTCTGTGTGTTGCTCGACAAAAAGGGTAGACGTAAGGTGGATATCACCCCCGATTATGTGGGGTTTGAGATCGGTAACTACTTTGTTGTCGGCTATGGGCTCGATTGTGACCATCGCTATCGTAACCTACCCTATATCGCGATATATGAAGGATAATGTTGTGGCCCTACCTCATCTGTGTACCATTTAAACCAGATGTAATATCTGAGCTCAAACTACAAGGTGTATGGGAGCAATAACCCATCAGCTGCTGCGTGCAAATCAACGTGGTGTGGATAGACCTAACCCACACCCTTATAGCTATAAAGGTGGTATCGATACCATTCGTGCACTTGTCATACTCATAGGGTTTCAGGATCTTACCCCAGTATATCAACCAAACGCATTCGATACATTGATATTCTCACACAATGTGTACCCCACAGGTAGCGTACATGATTACTACTGGGAAGCATCCTGTGGCAGATTCTGGCTCATAGGAGATGTGGTGGGTTGGTTTACTGCTGAACATAGTCACCAATACTATGGCAATGGATGTGGTGGCTTCGGTGGGTACCCCCAGAATGCACAGCGGTTAGCTGAGGAGGCAGTCGATGCCGCCGATAGTATGGTGGATTACTCGCTGTATGATAACGACGGCGATGGCTATGTTGATGTACTGTTCATCGTACATGCGGGACGTGGTCGCGAAGATACAGGTAACGATGATTACATACATTCACATGTGTGGTGCTTACATAGCACACGTTATTACGATGGTGTAAGAATCTCCATCTACTCCATGGAACCCGAACTACGTGCCAATGGTAGGTTGGTCGAAATCGGCGTATATTGTCACGAGTTTGGTCACCTGCTGGGGTTACCCGATCTCTACGATTACGATGGCAGTTCAGCCGGCTTAGGTATGTGGTCGATAATGGCAGGCGGTTGCTGGGCGAACGGTGGCGATACCCCCGTACATTTTGATGCCTGGTGTAAGAAAGAGCTGGGTTGGATCACCCCCACAATCCTCGACAGCAATACCACACACGTAGAGATTATGCCAGCTGAACTCTATCCCATAGCTATAAAGTTGTGGCATGACAATAACTTCGGTGCGGAGTACTTTCTTGTGGAGTTTCGCAAACGAATAGGGTTTGATTCTTATCTCCCCGGTACGGGTGTGCTGATATATCATGTTGATGAGAACGGCTGGGGGAATAATAACGAATGGCATCCACTTGTGGCAGTTGAGCAAGCCGATGGCCGATACGACCTACAGTATGGGCGCAACTGGGGTGATGGTGGCGATCCGTTCCCTGGCACCACACATAAGTATGAGTTTGATGATATCACCAACCCCAACAGCAACTCGTATAATGGTGAGGCGACACTTGTGGGGTTATACAATATTGAGCTACACGATAGTGTAGCTACTGCAGATATCTACTTCACTGCGGAGGGTAGGCCACGTACGCCACGCCAATTAGCAGCAGTACCGGGGTTATGTAGTGTGGAGGTCAGCTGGTGTGCCAACCCCGAACCCGATATCGTCACGTATCGTGTGTATCTGGATAGCAACCCCATAGGTGAGACCATAGATACAGCCTACTTTATTGATGGGCTTACGGATACACTCTATGTGGTGGGTGTCACCGCTGTTGATGACGAAGGTTACGAAAGCTATATGGCGGAATGTGTGGTCACACCTATCACCTTATCACGTGATATGCTGGTGGTTGACGAGACCCGTAACGGTACGGGTGACATACCAGCAAGCCCCACCGATACGCAGGTGGATTCATTCTACACAGCGGTGTTGGACGGATACACCTATGATGTGTGGGATGTTGACTCACAGGGTGTACCAGGTATCGACGTACTCGGTAAGTACAGACTTATATTCTGGTACGCTGACGATTATGCACAACCATATATCCGCAATGTGGTGGATGATATCCAGACGTATCTGAACGCCGGCGGTAAGCTCATACTCAGCAGCTGGCAAGGTATACGCAATATGCTTGGTGGCACCTACCCGTACGGGTTTGAGCCCAGCGATTGGCTATATGGGTGGTGGGGTATCGACAGTGTGGGGTTGGTCAATACCGCCGATTTCGTCGGCACCTATGGGGAAGCAGGTTATCCTGATTTACAGGTTGATACGTCAGAGATTATCAGCAGCTGGGACGGTGCACTGAAGTACGTTGAACTATTGTACCCCGTAGAGGCTGAGGTGATTGCGAGGTTCAGCTCGCAGTCCGGTGATTACGATAGCATCTCCGTAGCGATCATACATGATATGTTGGGTAGCAATTGCGTGGTGTACTTTGGCTTCCCGTTGTATTTCATGGAGCTCAACGATGTACGTGAGTTGATGACGATGGTGTTGGAGC
>Ga0180300_10001260_pt1 | contig 11681 bp, 10 predicted proteins | sample GuaBasSediGuay15_FD_121798 | JGI IMG/M metagenome (GOLD analysis project Ga0180300, IMG submission 121798) | Subseafloor sediment microbial communities from Guaymas Basin, Gulf of California, Mexico - Guay15, Core 4569-2, 21-24 cm | ecosystem: Environmental > Aquatic > Marine > Hydrothermal... | reverse complement strand
GATTGCATCTAACCTATTAGTGGGGGGTATAATTAAAGGGTAGGAAACTGTTGAAGAAGATTGGAGAAGGAAAAACAAAAATTGTTTATAGAAGCCCCCAGCCAGGCCAAGTGCTCCTAAAGTTTAAAGACGACATAACCGCCCTAGACGGAGTTAAAAAAGACAGAATCCCCGGGAAAGGCTCCATAAACGCTCGGCTTTCCGCCTTCCTCTTCAAACTTCTCGAAGCTGGCGGTGTTCCAACCCACTTCCTCAAGGCTGAAAATTCTTCAACTCTGAGAACTGTAAAGCTTCAGATGATACCTGTGGAAGTGGTCTGCCGGAACGTTGCCACTGGAAGACTTGTTAAGACGTATCCTTTCTACAGGCAGGGAGACCGGTTAAAGAAGCCTCTCGTAGAGTTCTTCCTTAAAGACGACAGCTACCATGACCCGCTTTTATCCGAGGAACACCTGAAGGTTTTCGGGCTTGCAAGCCCCAGCGAGATCAAAACTATGAAGCAGACCACCCTCAAAGCCAACAGGATTTTGAAAAGCTTCTTGAAGCGTAAGGGCTTAAAGCTTGTAGACTTCAAGCTGGAGTTCGGCAGAGACCCTAAGGGAAAGCTCAGGGTTGGAGACGAGCTGAACTTAGACTCCATGAGGCTTTGGAGTTTGAAGACAGGGCGTTCCTTCGACAAGGATGTTTACAGGAAGGGAGGAACCTTGGAAGAAGTGGCTAGAGTATACCGGGAAACCTACAAGATAATTACCGGGGAGGAACCCTGAGTGAAAGCCTACACCGTGGAAATCGTGATTGAAAACAAGCCTGCAGCCCGCGATCCTGAAGGAGAAACCATCCATCGGGACCTCATCCTCAAAGGCGGATACGTAAACGTGAAGGCTGTTAGAACAGGGAAATACCTTCGCATGACCATAGAAGCCAACAGCCCCTGGGAAGCTGAAAGACTTGCCTTCGAAATGTGCAATTCGCTGCGCATCTACAATCCAGTTGCCCACGTCTACCGGATTAAGGTGCTAGAATAGCATGGTCAGAATAGCAGTCATAAGATTTCCAGGCTCCAACTGCGACCTTGACGTAGTTCACGTGCTCAAAAACGTTTTAGGAGTTGAAGCCAGCCTAGTGTGGCATAAAGAGTTTAAAGCTCTGGGCTACGACGGCGTTGTGCTGCCGGGAGGCTTCTCCTACGGCGACTATCTTCGAAGCGGAGCCATAGCCGCTAGAAGCCCGGCTCTAGAGCACGTTAAGGTTATGGTTGACAACGGTCTTCCCGTCCTCGGAATATGTAACGGCTTCCAGATTCTGGTGGAAGCAGGAATTCTGCCGGGAGCCCTGCTTCCAAACGAAAATTTGAAGTTCATATGTAAGTGGGTTTACATCCGCTGTGATAACGGCTGGACGGCTTTCACTTGGGGGATACCTGAAGGGAAAGTCCTCTACATTCCCATAGCCCACAAGGAAGGACGGTACTTCAGCGATGAAGCGGAACTTGAGAGGCTGAGCAGGAAACGTATGATAGTCTTCCGCTACACAGACCAGAAAGGTGAAGCTGTGCCAGAGGCAAACCCAAACGGCTCCATAAGGAACATCGCCGGAATATGCAACGAGAAAGGCAACGTTCTAGGCCTTATGCCTCATCCTGAAAGGGCGTCGGAAGAGCTTTTAAGCCCAAGCGGGAGTGCTGACGGGCTTCTGCTATTCAAGTCGATGGCTGAGTACGTTAAAAGGTGAAGGGGAAAGAATGGTTTCCTCCAAGCTTAGAAAGGTTCCGGAAGGCGTAAGCCTAACCTCGAAGGAGGTAGCCTGGATAAGGCGTAAGCTTGGAAGGGAACCTAACCCTGTAGAGTGGGGCATGTTCGACATCATGTACTCCGAGCACTGCTCCTACAAGAGCAGCCGCCCCGTCCTCAAGATTCTTCCAAGCAAAGGCCCAAGGGTCATCGTTGGCCCGGGCTACGACTCAGGCATAGTTGACTTAGGCGACGGCTACGTTGCAGCCTTTAAAGTTGAAAGCCACAACCACCCGTCAGCCATTGAACCCTACAATGGCGCCGCAACAGGAATAGGAGGAATAGTCCGGGATATTCTGTGCGTCGGAGCCAGGCCTGTGGCGCTTTTGGACTCGCTTAGATTTGGAAGCCTTCAAAGCCCTCACAGCCGGTGGCTTTTCCGCTACGTGGTTAAGGGCATAGCCGACTATGGAAACTGCATAGGCGTGCCAACAGTTGCAGGAGAAGTGGAATTCGACCGAAGCTTCGAAAAGAACTGCCTTGTAAACGTTGCCTGCGTTGGAATTGCAAAGAAAGAAGACATAATACTTGCTGAGTTTAAGCATCCAGGCGACATCATAGTTCTGGTAGGAGGCTCAACGGGGAGAGATGGTATACACGGAGTAACCTTCGCCTCTAAAACTTTAAGCGAAGAATCCGAGGCGGACAGGCCGGCTGTCCAGATTGGAGACCCCTTCATGAAGAAGCTGCTCATAGAAGCCGTGCTGGAAGCCCTGAAAACAGGGTTTGTAAGCGGAGTTAAAGATTTGGGTGGAGGAGGATTAACCTGCGCCACCTCTGAAATGTCTGCTAAGGGAGGCGTAGGCGTCGAAATAAACCTTGACAGGGTTCACGTCCGCGAGGCAGAGATGAACGCCTACGAGCTTATGCTTTCAGAATCGCAGGAGCGTATGCTTTTCGCCGTTAAGCCGGAAGGCTTGAAAACCGTGCTGGAAGTCTTCGAAAAATATGAGATACCATATTCCGTCCTCGGGAAGGTTGTGGAGGGAGGCCTGCTTAAGGCAGACTTTAAAGGTGAAACCGTGGTAAACGTGCCGGCTGAGCTGGTGGCAAGAGCTCCCGTAATCAGAAGGAAAGCCAGGAAGCCCCCTGCAGTCCAAGAAAAGCTTAAAGCTTCAAAGCCCAGTCAACCTGAAAATCTTCAGAAGGCTTTCCTAGAGCTTCTCAGCTCCCAGAATATTGCGAGCAGAGAATGGGTCTACAGGCAGTACGACCATGAGGTTGGAGTTAGAACCGTTGTTAAGCCAGGCGACGGAGACGCAGCGGTTTTAAGGCTTATCGACGTGCCTAAAGCCGTAGCCGTAACCTTCGACGCTAACAGCCGCCATTCTGCTTTAGACCCCTTCAACGGCCATGCGGGAGCCCTAGCTGAAGCAGCAAGAAACCTGGTATGCGTGGGAGCTGAGCCGCTTGCCTACACTGACTGCTGCAACTTCGGCAACCCTGAGAAGCCGGAGGTCTTCTGGCAGTTTAAGCAGGGAATAGAAGGGCTCGCCCTCATGAGTAAAGGGCTGAAGATACCCTGCGTAGGGGGGAACGTAAGCTTCTACAACGAAGACGAGGAGACAGGGCTTGCCGTTAAGCCTACCACAACCATAGTCATGGTCGGCCTAATCGAGAAACTGGACCACATCACCAGTATGGGCTTGAAGGAGGCTGGAGACGCCCTCATAATGGTTGGAACGACGCTTCCCGAAATGGGAGGCTCCGAATACTACCATGAAATCTTAAAGTTTGACGGCGGCGAGCCTCCTAAAGCCAGCGTTAGAAAGGAGAAAGCCACCATCAAAACGGTTTTGAAAGCCATACGTAAGGGGTTTGTGAAGGCAGCTCACGACTGCTCCAAGGGAGGACTGGCTGCAGCCCTAGCTGTAATGGCGGTTAAAGGTAAACTCGGGTTGAACGTGAACCTAGAGCGGATACCAAGCCTTAAAATTGGAAGGCTTGACGAGCTCCTATTCTCTGAAAGCTACGCCAGAGTTCTCTTGGAGGTTCCGAAGAGGAAGGTTGAAAGGGTTTTGAAGATAGCCTCGAAAAACGGTGCTTCAGCTTCACAGATTGGAGAGGTCTCAGACCGGGAAGCCTTCACTCTTAAGTTTAAAGGTAAGCCCGTTGTAGACTGCAGCCTCAGCGAGCTGGAGGAGGCCTGGCTGACCCCCCTACCCAAAGCTTTGGAGGGCACCCCAGCTTGAAGCCTCTTAAGGAAGCCTGCGGAGTCTTCGGAGCTTACAGTCCGGGAGGCACAGCGTTCGAGTTCATTTTTTACGGGCTTACCGCCCTTCAGCATAGAGGACAGGAATCCGCTGGAATCGCCGTTGTCGAGGCTGAGGGCAGGCTTAAAGTTGAAAAAGCCATGGGTCTTGTAGGAGAAAACTTCAACCCCGAGGAAAAATTGGGGTTTAAAGGGGAAATCGGAATAGGCCATGTCAGATATTCAACTGTTGGAACCTCCTCCATCGTCGACGCTCAACCATTCCACCTTAACGGGATAGCCGTATGCCACAACGGCAACATCGTAAACTATCTGGAGCTCAGAAGACTTCTAACGTCGAAAGGAGTTAAGCCTGTTTCAACCTGTGACGCTGAAATCCTAGGGCATTTAATCAGCCTTGGGAAGCCCCATGCGGACGCGGTTACCGTGGTTGAAGAGTTAAGCCGGATTTCCGAGCTTGCGGAGGGAAGCTACTCAGCCCTATGCCTCACGGATAAAGGGGAAATTGTAGCCTTCCGCGACCCCTACGGCTTCAGGCCTTTATGCTATGGCATGGCTGGTGAAACCCGCCTCTGCTCCTCGGAAAGCGTGGCCATAGATGTCTGCGGGGGCAACATGCTTTCAAACGTGGGGCCAGGTGAAGCCCTCATCATCTCGGGGAAAGGTGTGGAGAAGGTAAGGTTTGCACCCTGCCCGAGGCGTTCCCACTGCATGTTCGAGTACGTGTATTTCAGCAGGCCTGACTCCGTGATTGAAGGTAAAAGCGTGTACGAGGTTAGGCTTAGGCTGGGGGAAAACCTTGGAAAAACCTATGGCTGCAACGCGGACATAGTGGTTCCTGTGCCTGACACTGCAAGACCTGCAGCCGAGGGAATCTCAAGGGTTACAGGCGTCCCCGTGGCTGAAGGCCTCATAAAGAACAGGTATATTCACAGAACCTTCATCATGCCAGACCAGCAGAGACGTGAAAACGCTGTGAAAATGAAGCTTAACCCGTTGAAGGCTGTGCTTAAAGGCAGAAGCGTATGCCTCGTAGACGACAGCATAGTCAGAGGAACCACCATAAGGAAAATCATCGGCATCGTAAGGGAGGCTGGAGCAAGAGAGGTTCACGTGAAAATAACCTGTCCACCGATAATTTCACCCTGCTTCTACGGGATAGACATCGCAACCCACCAGGAGCTCATAGCCGCAGGGAGAAAAGTAGATGAAATCAGAAGGCTTATAGGCGCTGACTCTCTCAGCTATCAAACCCTTGAAGGCCTTGTAGGAGCTATAGGGCTTGGAAAGGAGAACCTGTGCCTGGCCTGCCTTACAGGAAGCTATCCTACGCCTAAAGCCCAAAGGCTGGCGGACAAAATGAAAGGTAGACCCCTGCCTAAGTCAGGCTTCCGGTATATCGAGCTTGAGGAGGCTGTTTAAGTTGGGAAGTGGAATTGTTGGAATATACGGGTTTAGCAAGCTCTGGAAGATGGCGCGTTTCGTATACTATGCGCTGTTAGCCCTACAGCATAGAGGCCAGGAAACCTGCGGCATAGTGACCTACGACGGGAAAGGAGGGCTCTACAGCTATAAGGCTGGGGGGCTGGTAGACCAGGTTTTCTCTCAGCCTGAAACCCTTGAAAACCTGAAGGGATGGGTTGGAATAGGCTGCGTAACCACGGTGGCTGAAAAGGATTCCAGCCTCATCCAGCCTGCCATCGTTGAAGGCCCCATCCGGACAGCCCTATGCTTCGACGGTAAACTTCTAAACCTTAAAAGCCTACGTAGGAAGGTCAGCCCGCTTGAACCCCGAACCGAAGCTGAGCTTTTAGCCTTACTTTTCTCGCGGAAGCTTGACGTGGGATTGCATCCTGTTGAGGCTGCATCCCAGCTTATGGGAGAGGTTAAAGGAGTATACTCGCTGGTGGCGCTTACCGAACGTGGAGAGATGGTGGCCGTTCGGGACCCCCACGGGGTTAAACCTCTGGCTATCGGAAGCTTCGGCTTCGACTATGGGGTAGTGGCTTCTGAAAGCTGTGTTATAGACGTTATAGGGGCTGACTTCAAAAGCGATGTTCAGCCTGGTGAAATCTACTATTTCGACGAGTACAGTATCGAGCGCAGGCAGGCGGTTAAGCCTAAACCTAAATACTGTGCTTTCGAGCATGTTTATCTGGCCAGGCCGGACTCCATAGTAAACGAAGTTCCAATATATAACACGCGGATTAACATAGGTAAAATTCTCGCCGAAGAGCACCTAGCCGAAAACGCTGACCTCGTCTTAGGAGTTCCCGAAACAGCTATACCCTTCGCGATAGCCTACGCTCAGAAGGCTGGAAAGCCTTTCGGCCTAGGCTTCGTCCAGACGGGACGCAGGATCAGAAGTGCCATAAAGCCAACCCAGTTTGAAAGGCTTGTAGGAGTTCAGCTTAAACTGAACCCCATAAAGTCTGCCATTTCAGGAAGGCGGATAGTGCTGGTGGACGACAGCGTTGTTAGAGGAACCACCACCAAGAACACGGTGAACCTCATGCGGAACAAGATGGGAGCCAGAGAAGTTCACGTGAGGGTTGGAAGCCCTAGAATCGTAACGCCATGCCCCTACGGGACGGAGGTGCCTGAAAAAGACGAGCTTATAGCAGCCCACCTATCGCCAGGCGAAGTCAGCAAGGTGGTAGGGGCTGACAGCTTCCACTGGCTGAGCATTAAAGGACTGGTTAAGGCCTTGGGAATTCCCAGGAAAAACCTGTGTTTAGGATGCTTCACTGGGAAGTATCCCATACCCTTCGAAGATGAAAAGTAGGGAGGTGCAATCTAGGTTGAAGGTAATGCTGGTTGGAGAGGCTGCAAGAGAGCATGCCATAGCCGAGGCCATCTGCAGAAGCAGTTTTGAACCTAAACTCTACGCTGCCATGAGGCTTCGTAACCCTGGAATAATATCCCTCTGCAAGCGTACAGGCGGAGAATACGTAACCGGGAAAACTACGGACCCAGAATTCATAGTCGAGTCGGCTAAACGCTTCCACGTGGATTTCGTCTTCGTAGGCCCTGAGGAACCTCTTTTCCACGGGGTGGCCGACGCCCTGGAGGAGGCGGGCATACCATGCATAGGTGCTAGGAGGGCTCCTGCCGAGCTTGAAATGTCTAAAGCTTTCATGCGGCGTCTCATGTGGAAGCATGGCATTCCTGGGAGGCTGAGGTTTAAGGCCTTCAAGGAGGTGGAGGACGCTGTGGCCTACATACGTGAGTATGCTGAGAGTGTTGCTCTTAAGCCTGCAAGGCAGGTTGGAGGGAAAGGAGTGAAGGTTATCGCAGACCTTCAAGCCTACCTGAGCAGGGAGAAAGCCCACGTAAAAGAGCAGCACGCCAAAATCATAAGCGAAGAGCACATGAAAGGCTACACGGACATAGAGGACAGAATACTTATAGAAGAGAAGGTGGAAGGCCCAGAGTACACCCTTCAAGCCTTCACCGACGGCAGAACAGTTAAACCCTTCCCGCTGGTTCAGGACAACAAGAACGCTTTCGAAATGGATATCGGGCCTGAAACGGGTGGAATGGGCTCCATAGCAGGCAGAGGAATGCTGCTTCCCTTCATAACCCTGCAGGAGTACCGGCGCTCAGCCGAAATAGTTAAGGCCTGCGTTAGAGCCGTGGAAACAGAAACAGGCTACAAGTATAAAGGCGTGGTCTCCGGACAGATGATGCTTACAGCAGCATGGGGTCCAACCATCATAGAGTTCTACTGCCGCTTCGGAGACCCTGAAGCCGTAAACGTGCTGCCCATCCTGAAATCAGACATGGTTGAACTATGCCAGGCCATCATAGACGAGCGTTTGAACAAGGTTAAACTTGAGTTTGAAGACGTGGCTACGGTGGTTAAAGGTATTGCGCCTAAAGGCTACCCGGATAGGCGTGACCTGGCGAAGGGCCACCCGGTCCTCGTCGATGAGGAAGCTGTAAAGCGGAAGGGGGGTCGAGTGTACTATGCCTCCACAGACCTTCAGCCTGACGGAACCATTCTTACGGGAGGCTCTAGGCTTGTGGAAATCTTTGCTAAGGGCAAAAGCATTCCCGAGGCTGGAAGGAAGGCTGAAGCCTGTATTCCCTTTGTTAGGCTGGCTGACGGCTGGGGAGTCTTCTACCGCAGCGACATAGGCTCTGAAATCCTTTTGAAGCGTAGGATTGAGCAGGCTGAGCTTGTGAGAGGCGTTTACAAGTACAGGTTTAGGAAGGGCCTGGTAGGGAAAACCATCGAGTGGATTCCTGGCAGAGGTAAAATAGTTTTGGAGGCGTAAGGCTTGGAGGCAGAGCTTAAGGTTGCCATAGTCGTTGGAAGCGGCACCGACACAGAGCTGTCTGAGAGGGCTGCCAAAATCTTGGAGGAGCTTGGAATCCCCTACGAGATTAAGGTTCTGTCAGCCCACAGGCAGCCCAGCGAGCTTGAAGCCTACATTAAAACATGCCAGGCAGAAGTTTTCATAGCGATAGCAGGGCTGGCAGCCCACCTTCCAGGCTTCATAGCTTCCAGAACCCTTAAGCCAGTTATAGGAGTGCCAAGAAGCGTTAAGCTTGGAGGCTTAGACTCCCTCCTGTCCATAGTTCAAATGCCTAGAGGGATTCCTGTAGCCACCGTAGGCATAGATAACGCTGAAAACGCTGCCTGGCTGGCAGCCCGAATTTTAGCCTTAAAAGACGAACAGGTGTCCGCTAAACTAGTTGAAAAATCTACCTCCTATAAGTAGAAAGTAGATATAAGCTGGTAAAGGTAGATGACATAAAGGGTGAAAAGTATTCCTCCCTTCCATTTTGTAAGTCTATACTTGAACCTCATTAAAATTAGCATGGTTGAAACTACGAGGAGCATCCAAGGATAGGAAAAAGCTATGGTTGATGGTGCAACCTTTATAGGGTTTACAAGGGCTGAAATCCCTAAAATCCAGAGAATATTTAATACATCAGCTCCAAGAATGTTTCCAACGGCGATATCTCCATAGCCTTTACGAGCTGAAACAACGACTGTAAATGTTTCAGGTAGCGAAGTGCCTAAGGCTATAGCTGTAAGTCCTATAACAACTTCTGGAACGCCAAAGTAAGCAGCTATAAAAATGGCTGAATCTATTACGAGACGGCTTGAAACTATTACTCCTGCAGCCCCCAAAATGAAACATATCAAAATACGTTTAACTGAAAGTCTTCTACCTTTTCCGTCTTCTTCAACCTTTGAATTCCTCTCAGTTTTTATCAAGTAAAAATAGTAAAAAACAAGCAGAGACGCTAAAATTAAACCTTCCACCCTGCTAACTTCAGCATCAAAGGCTAAGAAGTAAGAGAAGAAAGCTACAGAAACCAGGAAAATCCCGAATTTCTTTAAAACACGTTTATCAATCAGTATGGTGGGAGCCAGAAGTGCTCCCAAAGCCAGTGCAAAGGTGTCATCAGCTACCACGGAGCCTACGGCATTCCCTAAAGCTATTTCTGGGTGACCTAGAAAAGCCGACTGAACAGACACCGCAAACTCTGGGAGCGTAGTACAGAAACCCACTATTACTATGCCTATAACCACTCTTGGCAAGGAAAGCAGGTAAGCCAATCCCACAGCTCCATCTACAAAGAAATCCGCGCTTTTAAACAGGAAAACAAAAGCTACAATAAAAATTATGAACGCTATGGCAACATCCATTTAAGTTCCCTTTTTGAAGTAAATGTTTATTAAATAGGTTTATATCTTTAATGCAATGGTGAATTATGGGGCTCGTAAAGCTTAGGCTCTCCATGTATGGGACATTGGCGCTGATAATTGGGGCTTCAACCTTTTTCTTCTCAGTAATCATGTTGGCTGTTGGAGCCTTCAATATTTTCTTCATAGCCGCAATAGTCGTTGTATTCAACCTGCTCCAGTGGCTTTACGCCCCCAAACTTATCGAAGCCCTATACAAGGTTAAAGAGGTTAAACCCCATGAGGCCCCGAGGCTGCAGCAGATTTTCAACAGCCTCGTCCAGAGGATAGGGTTAAAGGAAAAGCCTAAACTAATGATAGCGGAAATCCCTGTGCCTAACGCCTTCGCCTACGGTTCACCTCTCACAGGAAGCAGGGTTGCTGTAACCAGAGAGCTGCTTAAAACGTTGGAGGAAGAAGAGGTTGAAGCTGTGTTAGGTCACGAGCTGGGCCACCTGAAGCATAGGGACGTGCAGATTATGATGTTTGCCTCCGTGCTTCCGGCTATCTTCTACTTCCTCGGCTACTCGCTTATCCTTTCAGGGTATTTCGGAGGCTACAGGCGTGAGGGGGGAGGCGGGGTATCCTTCCTGATAGGGCTGGGAAGCCTTGCCGTATACTGGATTTTATCCTTGTTCGTGCTCGCCTTAAGCCGTTACAGGGAATACTATGCTGACAGGGCAAGCGTGTCCATTGTGGATGATGGAGCTAGGAAGCTTTCAGAGGGCCTAGCCAAAATAGTTTACCATACTGGGAAAGCTAAACGGAGGCTTAAAAGTGAGGGGGGAGCCCTAAACACCTTTAGAACGCTTTTCATTTCTGACCCTGGACGCGCCGAAAGGGACCTAACAGCACTGGGAGCCTTCGGCTTCCACCGGTACACCTCCGACCAGGCCCTAGTCCGCGAGATTCTCTCGAGGAAGCTTACCTTCGCTGACAGGCTGGCTGAAATCTTTTCAACCCACCCCAACATTGTTAAAAGGCTTAAGGTTCTTCAGGAGCTAGCTGGGAAGCCTGCCTAAGTTTTATATGGTTAAAGCAGCCCCTAAAATCCTAAAGGTGTTAGCCCGTATGATAAGCCTTGAAGAAATGAGGGAAATAGCCAGACGCTACAAGAACCCTTTAGGCGTGGTTCTCGGCTCCCATTCGGCTTTAGACGCCATGGCAGGCCTGAGAAACTTCGGAATCCAAGGCCTAATCTACACGACGAAAGGGCGAGCCCAAATATACCTTAGAGAGCCAAGAGTAGGAGTTCCAGACGAGGAAATCGAAGACCTAGCCTACACCGTTAAACGTGACCTAGCAGTCTCCACGGACATTAAAGACCTGGCTAGGAGGAGAAGCCAGTGGAAGGAGGCCACCCTAATCCTCGACAGATACGATGAAATCCTTAAACCGGAAAACCTTGACGTGCTCATGGAGATGGAGGGAATCCAGATTCCGAACAGGGCCTTCTCGGTTTACGTTGGAGGTCTAGGTGCCACCCGCATTGAGAAAGAGTTCCACCTTCCCATCCTCGGCTCACGGAACCTGCTTAAAATAGAGGATAGAGAAGTCGTTGAGCGGAACTACTACTGGTATCTGGAGCAGGCCGGTATCCCTCACCCCAAAGAGTTCCGTTACGAGGTTACTGAGGACGGAATAAAGTTCAGCAAGCCTGTGGAGCAGCCTCTAGTGCTCAAGGTTCCCCATGCTGCCAGAAGGCTTGAGAGAGGCTTCATTTTCGCCGCCAACAGCCAGTCGCTGGAGGAAAAGGTGAAAGCCGAACTTGCCGCCGGAAGCATTATACCGGAAGACCTAAAGGAGGGGCGAGCTGAAGAATACATCCCAGGAGTAACAGCCAACTTCAACTTCTTCTATTCGCCCCTATACGCTGAGGAGGACTGGGGTGAAGTTGAAAAGTTCATCCCGAGATGGAAGCTGGCAAACGAGTTCCTATCCATAGATGAGCGTAGGGAGACAACTCACGACGGAATTC
>Ga0180300_10001258_pt1 | contig 11683 bp, 17 predicted proteins | sample GuaBasSediGuay15_FD_121798 | JGI IMG/M metagenome (GOLD analysis project Ga0180300, IMG submission 121798) | Subseafloor sediment microbial communities from Guaymas Basin, Gulf of California, Mexico - Guay15, Core 4569-2, 21-24 cm | ecosystem: Environmental > Aquatic > Marine > Hydrothermal... | reverse complement strand
CTTTACCTTACCCCCCATCGTTGCCAGATCGTCTAAAGCTTTCTTTAGCTCGTTCTCCGTCATTAGTCCCTCCGCATAGTCAGACACTAATTCTGTCGCTACTCTTCCCACTTCTGAGCTTACTACTCTTGCAAAAGCGTAAGCGGGAATTAGTTTAGCCTCATCTTCAGGAACACCAAGTGTATCTATCTTCCTTTCTAACATATTCTTTGGAATTGGCACATATTCTTGATAGCTAATCAACCGATCAAGAGTAAGCGTATAAGTCTTTGCATGATACTCTATTAAACCTTCTATCACCTCATCATTTAGCCCTAACCCCTTTAGCTTCTTCTTCGCTTCCTCTGTCGTTATAACCCCTCGTGATAGCTTCCTTAAAATGCCTCTCGCCACCATCTCCCTGTTGAACACCGTAAGCAGCATCTCCGCTACTTCCAATATCGCATCCCTCTCCTCATCCGTCAGACTTGCAAACTCCTTTATCTCATTCACTATTTTCTTCATCTCATCCTCGCTAATGTATCCCCGCTCAAACCTCGTTAGCAATGTTCTCATCATGTATCTTAGCCAATACCGAATTCTCCTTATCGTATATACGCTTTTCAAGCTCTCCGCTACCGCTTCATACAACTCATAATACTTTCCATCAAGAGTCAACTTGATGCTCAATCCTTTCGCAAGAGCATCCGCAGTCTTCTTTAAAGCCCCCGTTACATCCCCCCATTCCACCACATTCTCCTCATACGCCTTTACCAAATCTCTATGATAATCCCTTAAAATATCTAAAGCCCTATCATACTTCGCCCTTAAGGTCAATAGCTTTCTTTCACCCTCCAAAAACTTTACAACCCTCTCTTTCCCAAGTATTTTCACAGTCGTAAGCTTCGATAAAGCTTCCCTTATCTCTTTCTCCGTTGCAAAACCTTCCTTAAACACATTCATAACTCCCGTTCTCGCCAGTGTTCTCTCCTCCGCTAACGCATTCATGCACTCCGCTACCGTGATCGGTTCTAACCATCTTGGATGCATCCCCCTTGCCGTAGCAATCCTAAACACATCATACTCGTTTATGATGCCCCACTTATACATCCATCTCCCGTCGATCCGCATTGGCACATCTGCCATCATATCAAGATTTATCAGTCTATCAGCAGTAAACCCTTGAACGTAAGCAAAAGGTGCATAATCATGCCACTTTGCGTAGTGTATCAAATATTTCTTTACATACTCTCCTATCTTGTTTGTTACCTCCCCTAAGTTGAATGTTTTGCCAAGATCAGAAGAAATAACGTTTAAAGTTGTGGGTTTTACACCTCTCACACCTAAGTCTTCCTCTTTTTCTGGTTCTGCATCCACCCATGCAAATCCTGCTGCACACCTACACACAAATTCATACAACTTTTCCAATGGAGGGTAGCGAAAGTGGAGGAGATAATACATCTTCGCAATATCAGGTATCATACCTCTCGCTAACATCGCCTTCTTAAAGCCATCAAGCTTGATAATGTCCCTAACCATCATCCTACAAAAGTCCGAACTTGTGGGTAGATCATATACCGCACTCGTAGGAAGAAGTCTATCTACCCCAAACCGATCCTTTATTTTGATTTGTAACTCAGGTGGTAATTCATCTATACTCGTAAACGTGGCATCTATAAACACATCGTTATAGCCTCTATACTCCATTATCTCCCTTGATTTCTCTAACCAATTAGTGAAAACTCTCGTTGGCATCCTTCGCCTTGTATATTCTATCATGTCATGGATTGTAGGTAACTCTACAGGTAGAATGTTCCGTAAAGCCTTCCGTGTATAGAATTTGACAGGTTCTACCGTCCAAAATGCCATTCCAAAGAAAGAAATCTTGAGAGTATCTAACACCACTTCTTTTAAGAATTTTGCAGCATTCTTCAAGAATGAACCAAGCTTGAGTTTGATTTTTGTTCCAAGCCCTATAGGTTCTGCTGAAACTTCTTGATCCCCTATTGCATCCCCTGCTGCCTCCATTGCCGTTACCGCTGCCATTTGCTTCGCTGCCTCTATGCTATATCCCATCGCTATGTGTGAAAGAATATCAATTTCACCTACTCCTGCTGGTAGCCTTTTAATCCTCTTTGAAATCACCGAGAGGGGTGATGATATACCTGTTTCAACAGTAGATAGCATTGCATTTGTAAGCTTGGTTACTACTCCTATAAACAAATCCTTAATCCAACTTCCAAACTTTTCTACACCACTCCACACTTTTTGCCCTATGCCTATCATCGCCTCCCAGATCGTATGACCAACCGCTATTAACCTATCCTTTGCTTCCTCAAAGAAACGTGGCATATCCACGAAGAAACTGCCCACCCTCTCAAAGAACGTTATCGCTTTATCCTTGATACCCGCAAAGAATTCAATTGTTGATTGGAAAAACTCCCCGATCCCCGCAAGTTTCTCATATATCCAATTCTTGATCTCCACTATCGGATTTATGAACCCCGATAACGCCATCCCTACGTCTTTTAGCCCTTGCCATATTTGCTCTATTCTTTCTCCTACCCAAGCTCTGAACTTTCCATACGCCTGAGTAATCGCATCTCTGATTGTAGTAATGAATTCATATAAGCTCGCTCCAAACTCTTCAAAAGTATCTAACACCCTCGTTGCAAAAGATGAAAGAGTTGTGCCAAACTGGCTAAGAGTAGTTGCAACTGTTGTAAAAGCATCTCTAAACCACTCTTTCAAGGTTGCTATTGCTCCTTCAAGTGCTGTTGGTATTGTTTCAACTGCGGATATGATCTGTGTAGCTATTGCGGATAGTCCTTGCGTAATATTCGATATTGCATCAGATAACCAAGCCCGCAATGTGTCTATATATCCCGATATTGACGCTGCGAAATCACTGATTGCACTCTGAACCGCATTGACTATCCCCGATATTGTAGCCCCTATTGATGATATAGCCTCCTGAACCGATGCAAAAGCCCCCTCTACGTATGATATGAAGCTATCCAAAGATGCTAAAATCGTATCTACAACACTTCCAACCGCTGAGATTGCTGATGAAAGAGCATCTTGAACGGATGTGATCACAGATGAAATTGCATTCACAATCCCATCCCGTATTGTCGTTAGCCAATTCCATACATCTGATGCTAAGTCGCTTATCGCTCCGCTAAGGGTATCCACAATCCACCCTGCTAACTGTCCAATAGGATCTGTTATACCCCCTTTTTCCCAGTCAAAAAGATGCTCATCAACTTTATCCAAGCTAAACTCCTCTAACCTAAAAGACTTATCCAAAGCCTCTACAATAATTTCCTGCTCAATATCTGCACAGCTCATGGTAACGCCATGCTTTTCTTAATATCAAGGTAGTATTTGACTATTTCCTCGATTTTCCTTCTTATGTCTTCTGTTTCCCTCATCCAGAAATGAGCAATTGGGGATTGATAGCTTCCATCTATGATACGATACCCAATGAGTAGATGCCTTCGCCTCTTGTATCCCATGTATGAGATTACTTCCACAATTCTTACTTTTATATTCTCAAGCTCGTATGTTTCTCCTGCCCTAACCATATCTACCTCCTCAACTCTTGCAACTCATCTATTATCTTCGCTATCTCTTGAGATTGGAGATACACTTTACAAGTGTTCTTCTTTCTACAATCACACGCTGCTACTTTCACAATTAGTGTAGTATTTGCATCTATAAGCCTTCTCATCAATTCGTTCATCTTTTGTTGCTCTTTTGTGATCTCCTCCGTTACCTTTTCCTCTACACTCTCTCCACTTATTTCCTCTACCGCCATTTTTCCACTACCTCCTTAATCTCATCTAATATTTCTACATCACACCCCATCCTTTTATACTTATTCTTTAACTCATCTTGTGATAAAATCTTTCTCCACTGTTTGTATTTTCGATGAGGTTCATAATAGTGATAGAACAATTCCTGTGCAAATGCAAGATACGCAGTTCTGAATTGTGCAATAACCCCTTTTTCGTTTAACATCCGCTTTATGTGGTTCAAAAGATTTTGCAACCGTATCTGATGATGTCCTCCCTGCCAATGCATCTTATCCTGCTTTTGATAAAAGAATATCCTTTGGTAGATCGTTTTTTGCCCATACTGCTCTATCCAACCGCTCCTTTTGTGGAACTCATCTATCCTCCTCGCTAAATCCTCTCCCAACTCCTCCGATACCTTTATAGTTCCACCCTCGTAAACATCCCCAAACCTCGCAAAATCGAATCTACAAAAGTCAAAATGATTATCAAAAACTCCTGTCGTCTCTAATTCTTTTTCACTCCTCCAATCATCCGTGTATCTCGTCCTAAACTTATCCTCCTCACTCCATACTGAAACATCAAACACCGCTATGTCCCAATAGCTTACCGATGACATCTTTCCTTCTACCAAAGCTAAAATTTCAAACATAGCATCCTGATAGAAATTTGCTACACCCTTTTCTGTCAAATATTGTTTCAACTGCTCTATCCACTGCTTAGCAGCCTCAGATGTAAGTTTTATTGTTGCACCGTCCACATCTGTTAGCTTATATCTTAGATCCCACAAAAGCCGATGTAGAGATTGTGATGTAACCTGTTCAGGATCATAAATTGAGAGATTATATTGAGATACGCCATACTGTGCTTTCCCTATTTTTTCAAAAGGTGGAGAAAAGAGATCTGTAAAATCTGGCATCTCAAAATCGAGTGAAGGCATATCAAAGTGCAAATCAAGGTTCAAATATATATTGAGAAGGAAATTGAAGTTGATGTTGAAAGATATATTCTTAAGTATCTCATCAAGCTCATACTCCCACTTTAACATTGATAAGTCAATCCCCTCTCTTGAGGCTATCTCCTCAACATACCGTAGCTTTCGCTCTAAAGGTGTTTTGTATCCTGTTGGCATTTTTCTATCGTATATTGAGATATTTTAGCAAACGTGGATAGATACGCTTGTAGTCCCACCTCATCGCATGTTCTTTAGCCTTCTCGCAATACTCTTTATATTCCTTCTTTGATTGCTTAAAGATCCTTATCGCATCTTTCATAACTTCTGCTATGATAGCATCTGGATATTCATGGAATATCCAATACTGAGCATTTCCTTGATTTACAAATTGCTTATCCGCATACTCCCATACAAAGTTAAACTCCTCGCTACTAAACTCGCTCATCGGTGGACAGAAATTGTGCAGCACAGGAACACCCATTGCATTAGCCTCCAATATAGGTAATCCAAAACCTTCGCAGACAGATGGGAAAACTAAGTAATCACAAGCTCCCATCATGCCCAAAACCTCTTCGTATTTGAGTGAACCGAAACTACTGATGAATTCGCAGTTCTCTTTCTTGAATAGTTGCTTTGCTGACTCATCACTATGTATAAGCAAAACCCAATCTTTTACTCCCTCCTGATTTAACACATCCACCGCAGTAGATAGCTTGTTAAGTGCCTTTCTTGGATCGTTTCTACCTACGTAAAGAAACTTCACCCTCTCCTTGTATTTCTTATCCCACTCCTTCCTATATAGCTCTATATATTGCTCCGCTTTTTTGATCATCGCAGGATCAATCGCATGATGAACCACATCCATCACTCTCAATCCAGCTCTTCTTAGGCTATCCATAGTAAAGTAGCTATTTGCAATAAATGAGCATCTTGGGATATTTGAGTGAAGAACTGCCGACTTTGTAGGTATCCCCTCTACCGTTACGTAGATTGCTCTCGGTTTTTTTCCCATGATGTATGGTGCAACCACATCTCCCAAGAAGGGGACTGTCGCAAGTTTGAACCACAGTATCCCGTGAACCTCCTCATCTTTCATATCAAAAATCGTTATCGTATTTTTGTATTCCACCTCAAACCCCTTCTCCTCTATGAGCTTCCTAATGATATTCGCTTGATTGATTGTGGAAGTCGCTAACAAAACGCTCATTAACACTCTCATGATAAAAAGAAATGAAGAAAAAAATAAAAAATTTGCAAAGTTTGCTGAAGCCCTGAATTACCGCTATCTCCGCTATTAGTATGCTGCAGCTCCAACCACTATGTATATGATCTCATCCAAGATGGATGGATCAAGACCGTATGATACGAACTTTGCCTTCTCCGCAGTCGCTACCTTCCTCAAAGCTATGCCACTATTGTGCCCCTTCGCCCTGTAGAGTGCCCTTGCGAAGTTCAAATAGGGCACTCGGAAGTTTGCAAGTATCCCTGCATCATCTAACTTCTCCCTCACCTTTGTTTCGATGTCCACGATGTCGCTTTGTGCCTCTTGCTGCCCCTTCACCATCTGCTCCTTCCTCGCATCGAATTTGGCACGAACATTGTCTGGAATTACTGATAGGTCATAGTTTGTTGTCCTCTTATCAAAACCCCTATATCCTGGCAATTTTTTTCACCTCCTGTTACCAAAAAAGGGAATTTCAAACAAAAAGTTTTAAAGAACTCATAACTTAGATTAACTTAGGAGTAACTTTACTCTCCAAAAAGGAGGATCAATTAAATGGTAGATAGGAGGAAAAAGATGAAGAAAGAAGAAGATCTTTTTGAATCAAGCTTGAACATTGAGGAAGAGAGGAGGAAACAAGAGGCAGGTGCAATTCTATATAGAGCTATAAAATACATTATAGGCTATTTACAAGGTTATAAGATTGAGAAGCAGGAAAATCTAAGATCCAATCCTGCATGGATCTTTGTGAAGGTTTATTGGAAGAGGGAAGATACTGAGAAGACGATAGAGGAGATAGAGGAAGAAATCAAGGAAATGGAACGAAAGAGAGAGGAAAAAATGTTAGAGGAGGCTGTGAAGTATGCGTATGAGGGGGATGAAGGGGTTATAGAGAAGCAAACAGAAGACGGTGCTATAAGATCAGTAGATATAAGGAGGTAGCTCTTTCATTCTCTTTTTCATGATTTTTACCTTTTTTCTTTTTTTGAAGTAGTCTATTACAAAGGTTTTAATGGCTGCGATTATGAGGATAGGTATCACGATAAAAACTAAAAACTCAATAAATAAAAGATAAGAAATAATGGAGAGGACATGTAGGAACTCAAGCATCGCTTAGCTCACCACCTTCGTTAGTATCTCTATCACTTTCCTTTTCACTGTGTCGTTAATCTTTGCAACCTCTGTGCCTGAGTTATCACCGCTTATGTATTCTACTATTTTCCTTATGTCGCTCAGATCCACCTTTAGCCTTTTCTCCACCTGTTCTATCGTTCCTAAGAACTTCTTTTTCTCCTTTTCCACATATTCCTTGATTTCCTTGTTCCTTTGTAAGGAGGGGAAATTTGAAACGATTGCAAGTTGTTTGAACATAGCGAAGCCATTGATAAGCTTGAACGAATACCAAACTCGCCTGTCCACAGCCATGATGTTCTTTGCAAGGAGTTCTTCAAATTCCTCATCGCTTAGCTTCCCTGTCTTTGCAAGTGCGGATGCAATCACATGATACTTAGTTGTGTTTTCCCTTGATGCCACTGCGGTAATTGTTTGATATAAGGAGAGAGGTATCTTGATAGATTTCCACTCCTTCCCACTCTTTTTAGCTTTTTTTCTCGCCATTTTTTTCCAACAACCTCCTATGCTTCCTTGCCCATCTTTGTCTTGCGATCTCCGCTATCATCTCCTTGCACTCCTTGCATATCTCCTCCCTTGCATCTATCTCTTTTCCACATACCAAGCACATATACCACCCCTTCCTATTAGAACTCCGTAAGCTTCTTTTCTCCTCTTCCCCCAATGTCCTTCTCCCTTTTTGCTCTTCTTCCCATGTAATTGTTAGAACCACAAAAAGGACATGTGATACGAAGCCCTGCCCGAATAGCTGAAAGCTTAACCCTAAACTCCACTCCACACTTCATGCATATGAACCTTCTACTTGTTCTCATTCTTCTCATCCTCCTGCAATATTACCATCGCAACAGTCGCTAATGGTATGATGATCTCCTCTTTGTCCAAAAAGATCTCAATAGCATCTTTTCCGATGTAGATTGTGCTATTTTCGTTTGAAAATTCCTTCACTTTCCCGTTTATCCACTCCACCTTCACTTTTACCTTCTCAGCAACTTTTCCTTCCATCATGCTACTCCCCCCTGTTTACCACCTTAACCTCCTCTACCTCCGCCTCTATCTCCTCTTGATTTCTCCATTCCCTGTTTAACAACTTCAACTCTGCCCTCCTTGTTGCTTTTGATACAGCATCCCTTATAGCAAAATCCTTGAAGCGTATGAACTTCTTGAAGATTCTGTATTTTGCCTCTTGGGTTAATATCGGTCTTCCCTCCTCATCGAACCCCTCTATCGCTCTTTTACCTTCCTTCTCCATCTTTTCTATGATCTCCAATGCTATTCTGTCTTTTGCTGTGTTGAAATGATGTATAACACAGTCTTCCACCACTTGCCCATTTAGGGAACACCTGACCACTGCTTTTGCATACTCATCTGTTTGTATTGCTTCCTTGATCTCAACACTAATTCCTGCCTCGTTTGCCCATTTCTGAACTAAAGCTGCGGATGGTTCTTCATGATCTCCGATTTTATAGACAGTTCCTTTTGCCTCCATTGCCATCTTTTTTACCGTTTTCACTACTTTCTCCATTTCTTCCTCTCCTTTCGGAACAGGAAGCTCTGGCATCTCTCTCTTCCCCTCCCTAAACTCATAGAATGCCTTTACATCCCCTATTTGCTTTAGCTCCTCATCGCTAAGCATCTTACCATCCTTGATGCCCCAAAATCTTCCTTTCCTAAACCTCTCGTTATAAGTTCTCCCCAGAATTACGCCATCAATCTCTTTTATGAATTGTGTTTTATCCCCGTTCCTTCTCTCTATGAACCCTACTCTCCTCAAATATTCTTTCTCTTCTTCCACTGTCCTCTTTTTATCCCCACCCTCCTCTTTCTTCTCCTTTCTCTTCTCCTCTCTCTTCTCCTCTTTCTTTTCCTCTCCCTTCTTCTCCTCCTCTCTCATCCTCTCTCTCTCCTTTTCCTTATCATCCTCTATCTCCTTCTTCCCCATCTTTGCTAAGCAACTGTCGCATACAGGATTCCATTCCCCTCCCTTGTATATCATATAGCTACTCCACTTGATTTCCCCGCACTCAACACACCTCTCCATTGCTTCCAATTCCCTTTCCCTTATCTTTACCTCATTCATCCTCCTTCTCACCTCCCTCCTTCTTCTTCTCCACATCCGATACCTTCAATACCTCTACCAACTCAAGCACTACGTGATCTCCCTGTTCTATCCCAAACGCCTTCCTGATTCGTTTTGGAAGGGTTACTTTCCCCTGTGGTATCACTTCCACTGAGAACCTTACTCCTTTCTTATTTTTCATGTTCCCACCAATATAACCAAACCCTTAAGACTATAAAAACCCTTCGGTATCGTAAAAATTTTTAAAATTATCAGTCGTGCCCTCTCATTGAATACGGCACTACGTAAGCCATGTGGTCTTTGTCTATCTCCAGAACTCCATGTTCTTCGTGGAAAAGCACCGTTCTCTTTGTAGTTGTTATTATGCCCTCTTTCTCCTGGATCTCACCGTCCACCACCTTTATTTTTTTGAAATGTGCTTGAGAAGCGGGTTCTAACCACGTTATTTTGTTTTCAAGATATTCTTTGTTGTCTTTCGTTAGGAATATCACATCTCCAAGCCTATTTTTGAGTAATAATTGAACATACCACTCTAACTGATATGCACACGCCACCGTAGGGTATTGTATCTCTGCACGTGGATGGACATGTGATTTGTATATCTCATTCCCATGTAGCCTGTAGCCATCGTAGTAGTAAACAATTTTTCTTCCATACTCCTCCGAGAGGAAAATCGCTTTCTTTGCTCCATACTTTGAACCAAGAAACACTGCCACATAATTTCCACCGCTTCCTATGTCATATTGTGCTTTGCTAATGTAGAACTCTATTTCATCCCACATGAACTTCGCTTTGAAACTTTGTGGCTCTTCGTTGATCACTGCCCCAAATGGAAGGGGTATGTATCTCTCCCGCATATAAACAAAGAAAATCGGTTTCTTTTCCTCCCAAATACCCCAATCATCCTCTATGCTTGTTACCCCTCTGTTAATAAGCTCTCTAAGTATGTCAATGATGTTCCTGTTGAGGAGATCCGCAAGAAGTATTCTTTCGTTCATTGATAGCTCTACCTCCTCTTTTTCGATTTTCTCGTTACTCACTTCTTCTACGACTATACCTTTCAAGTAGTGCCACCCTGACATTGTTATGTGTCCCTTCTCATAATCCTTGCATCCTGACATCCCTGTCCTAATATGCTTACCGACATCGACACCAAAAGGAAAACTCCCCTCTCTTTCTCCTTCCCCCGTAACTATCACAGCTGCTTTTTTGTTTCTCTCGTTCTCTATCGCCACCTTGAACCATATGCCTCTCCTGTGTCCTGCTTTTCTGCACTCATCGTAGTCCTTGCAATACCTGCAATAGAACTCCTTACCGATCACTCTCAACTTCAAATCTCCCAGCATCATTATTTTCTCACCTCCACTTCCCATATTCTATCACCCCTTACTATACCAAACCCCCTACACCATAAAAACCTTTCGTTCCCTTTAAACCCCTTATAACACATCATAAAAATCACTTGAGGTTTACCCGAAGAGGAAAATTCCTATGCATGATCTTGATGGAGTCCGTGCTATTTTTTAACCTCATGAGGTCAAACCCCCCTTAGCCCCTTTGGTGTAGCGATCACCCCTTTCATCCCAAACTTCGCCACCTCTCTCAACCTCTCCTCCTCAAACCTCGTTACCTCGCCCCCTCTCTTGCATTGCACCCCAAGCACACATACGCCTCCCCTCACCTCGCACCTTATTTCCTTCGCCACCTCGCACCCACCATCGCATACCCTGACCGCTACCAAATCCACAGGTGAGTGCGACCCTGCGGATCGTATCACAAAAAACCCACACCCCTCAAGTCGCCTCTTCACACGATACTCAAAATCCCTACCTCGCTTATATGCCTTACTCATCGCCTCCCCCTCTCCCATAATCGCTTACCGCAATTCATACAAAGCCTCAAGACCCTCGTGTCCTGCTCCGAACCCAAGTTTATCTCTAAATATCTCTCAAGATCCCCGTATGCCTTTTTTATCCCCTCTGGTAACCCCTCCCACCTCCTCCTCCAATCCTTCATCCTCGCATTCACATACATCCCCATCTCCACCTCTATGTATCTTTCAAATCTTCCGATCACCCTACCGCACTCATCACACTTCATTTCTCCCCCTCCTTCGCCTCCATAACCTCAGTCATTCTTAATGTCCACCTGTATGCCATCAAGCTCTATCCTATATCTTTTCATCCAACACCCCTCCTTGCATCCTCTATTCTTCCTCCTCCACTATCCTCGCCAGATCAAAAAGAAAAGTAAATATCCAACTCACCACCCACAACATCCAAATGAAAGTATCCGCTTGTATGAAGCGAAGCAGGTAATATCCAAATACCAAACTTGATACAACCGCTAACACCGCTAAAATATGTGTCATTATAGTCATCTTTATACCCTAAATCCTATCTCCACTCCTTTCATCACCCCTCTACTCTCGCCACCCCCACACCTATACGACCTCCTCAAAAACGACATGTGCCACTCCTCATTCCTCCTCCTCTCCTCCTCCCTCTTCCGCAAGATGTAGT